>Ga0123333_10001878_pt1 | contig 21921 bp, 15 predicted proteins | sample BioC12SIPDNA_3_FD_89957 | JGI IMG/M metagenome (GOLD analysis project Ga0123333, IMG submission 89957) | Anaerobic biogas reactor microbial communites from Washington, USA - Biogas_R2_B C12 SIP DNA | ecosystem: Engineered > Bioreactor > Anaerobic > Unclassified | place: Washington, USA... | reverse complement strand
CCGTAGGTCTCGTCGGTGTCGTACTCCTCGACGATGGTGAACTTCCCGTCGGCGGTGTGCGGGACGTTGGCGGGCAGGTCCTGGAGCACGGCGTCCACCTGGCTGGCGAGGATCGCCTGGTACATCTCGGCGTCGCTGGGGAAGCTGACCAGCTCGGCGCCCTCGGCGTTCTCGGTCGCGTAGCTCTCACCGGTGGTGCCCTGCTGGACCGCCACCCGCTTGCCGGACAGGTCACCGATGCCCGCGATGTCGGAGTCCGCGGGCACGAGCAGGGACTGCAGGGAGTCGTAGTAACCCTCGCTGAAGTCGAGGTTCTCGGCCCGCTCGTCGGTGATCGTCATGGCCGAGGCCGCCAGGTCGCACTCGCCGGCGTTGAGCGACAGGCCGGACTGCAGACCCTCGAAGGAGGAGTCCTTGACGACGAGGTCGAGGTCGAGGCCCTCGGCGATGTAGGAGACGATGTCGATGTCGAAGCCGCTGAACCCCGACGGGGCAGAGGTGTCGAAGTCCTCGAAGGGGACGTAGGGGACGTCGGAGCAGACGGTGAGCGTGCCGTCGGTCACCAGGTCGAACGAGGCGGCGTCGCCGCCGTTGCCGTCGCCACCGGTGCCGTCGCTGCCGGTGTCGCCGCCGTCGTCGGAGCCACACGCGGCCAGCGACAGGACGAGTCCGGCGGCAGCCGTTACTGCATACAGGGATCGCTTGTTCATCCCAGCACTGTATCGCCGCAGGTCCGCCGGACCGCCGTGACGCGGCGGAGCCGGGTCCGCGGACCAAGATGAGAGAGGTCTCACGAAGATCTCACGACCTGCTCATGACGGTCCGGTGAACTAGTTGTTACGCGCCGAGGGGCGGCGCGGACGACCAGGAGGTAGGACGCATGGACGGCTCGGAGAACACCACCCCGTTCCGGGTGCTGCTGTACTCGCACGACTCCGTCGGCCTCGGCCACATCCGCCGCAACCTCGCGCTGGCGCACACCCTGGCCACCGAGATCCCCGCGATGACCGGCCGCCCGGTCACCGGGATGCTGCTCACCGGCGTCGGCCACGGCACCGACCTCGACGTGCCGGAGGGCTTCGACGTCGCGCTGCTGCCCAGCATCTGCAAGGGGGACTCCGGCTATGAGCCTCGTCACATGCAGGTGCCGATGGACGACCTGATCGACATCCGTACCCAGCTGGTCAAGGGGGTCGTCAAGGGTCTCAGCCCCGACCTGATCGTCGTCGACCGGCACGCCTACGGGGTGAACGGCGAGCTGCGCAAGATCCTGGCCAAGACCCGCAAGAAGCGCCCCGGCACCACCATCGTGCTCGGCCTGCGCGAGGTCCTCGACGAGCCCGCGGTCGCCGCCGCCGAGTGGGAGCGCCTCGGCGACCTGGAGACCTTCCGCGCGATCTTCGACGAGATCTGGGTCTACGGCGACCCGCAGGTGCACGACGTCCGCAGGACCGGGGAGGTCCCCGCGATCCTGCACGACATGGTGCGCTACACCGGCTACCTGTCCAACGGCCGCCGCTGGGTTCCCGAGGCGGACCCCACCGAGGCCCCCTACATTGTCAGCATGTCCGGCGGCGGGAGCGACGGGAAGGGCATGCTGAGCATCGCGGCTCGGGCGACCGTCCCTGCCGGTCACCGCCACCTGGTCGTGGCCGGTCCCCAGATGCCCGCCGAGGACGTCGCCGAGCTCCAGCGGCACGCGGCGCCCGGCACCCGGGTGGTGGCCTCCGTCCCGGACGGCCTGGCCACGATCCGCCGGGCCACCGCCGTGGTCTCGATGGCCGGCTACAACACCGTCAACGAGGTCATGAGCACCGACCATCCCGTCCTGCTGGTGCCACGCGAGCTGCCCCGGCAGGAGCAGCTGATCCGCGCCCGCGGCCTGAAGCGCGCCGGTGCCGTGGACATGGAACGCCTGGACCACCTCACCGCGGACCGGCTCTCGGCGTGGTTCGCCGCGGCCGTGCACCGCACCCAGGACCGCACCCACCTCGACCTGGCCGGCCTGGCCGGAGTCGCTCACCGCGTCGCCGACCTGGCGCGCACCGGCGTCAAGGAGATCACCCGTGCAGTCGTCTGAGCGCACCCCCCGCGTGGGGTACGTCCTGAAGGTCTACCCCCGCTTCTCCGAGACCTTCGTGGTCACCGAGATCCTGAGCCGCGAGGCAGCAGGGGAGGACCTGGCCATCTTCGCCATGCGCCCCACCACCGATGCCCGGTTCCACCCCGAGATCGCCCGCGTGCAGGCACCGGTCACCCACCTGCCCAAGCCGGCCAAGCTGTCCGACGCCTGGACGGTGCTGCGCGAGGCCCGCGCGACCATTCCCGACCTGGACAACCGGCTCCCCGGCATACTGCCCCTGCTGGCACGCCTGGAGCCGAGCGAGGCGGTGCAGGGCATGCACCTGGCGGTCAGCGCCACCCGGCAGGGCATCACCCACCTGCACGCGCACTTCGGCTCGATGGCCGCCCGCGTGGCCCGCGTCGCCGGCGCCCTGGCCGACATCCCGTTCTCGGTGACCACCCACGCCAAGGACCTGTTCCACGAGAGCGTCGACCACGAGCTGCTCCACGAGATCCTCGCGGCGGCCGACCACGTCGTGGCGATCAGCGAGTTCAACCGGTCCTTCCTGGTCACCCGCTATCCCGACCTGGCCGACAAGGTCGTCCTCATCCGCAACGGCCTGGACCTGGCCCGCTTCGAGTATGACGAGCCGGCGCCGCTGAGCGGGCCGCTCAAGGTGGCCGCCGTCGGCCGGCTGGTCGAGAAGAAGGGCTTCTCGCTGCTCGTCGACGCCGTGCGTCAGCTGGTCGAGCGCGGTGACACCGCGCCAGCCGTCCAGGTGCGCATCGCCGGCGACGGCGACCAGGCGGCCGCGCTGGCCGCGCAGGTGGCCGACGCCGGACTGGGGGACACCATCGAGCTGCTCGGCCCGCGCCACCAGGAGGAGATCCGTGATCTCCTGCGGTGGGCGGACGTGATGGCCGCACCGTGCATCGTCGGGGCCGACGGCAACGCAGACGGCCTGCCGACCGTGCTGCTGGAGGCGATGGCGATGGGTGTGCCGGTCATCGGCAGCGACGTCACCGGCATCCCGGAGGCCGTGCAGGACGGGAGCACCGGCGTGCTGATCTCCGCGGACCGCCTCGGCGAGGGGGACGTGAGCGAGCTGGTCGCCGGGCTGGAGCGTGTCGCCGACCCCGCCTACCCCCGCGAGGCCACGGCCCGGGCGGCCAGGGCGCTGATCGAGGCAGAGTTCGACACGGCACGCCAGGCGCTCCGCCTGGCTGGTCACCAGCAGGGCCAGGCCCTGCAGACCGCCGAGAGGGGAGTATGACGATGACGCGCGTCGCGTACCTGTCCGCAGACCCCGGCGTCCCGGCCTTCGGCACCAAGGGTGCCTCGGTCCACGTCCAGGAGATCATCCGGTCCTTCCGGACCCGGGGGGCCACCGTCCGCCTCTACACCGCCCGCACCGACGACCACGTCCCCGCCGATCTGGCGGACCTCGAGGTCACCCACGTCCCGGTCGACAGCAAGGCCGACCGGGCGGCCGACAAGGAGTTCCCGCACGCCGAGCGCACCGCCCGGCGCGAGCAGCGCCAGGTCAGTGCCGCCCAGGAGATGGCCGCGCGCGCCATCGCCGACGGCGTCGACCTCGTCTACGAGCGCTACTCCCTGTTCTCCACCGGGCTGGCCGAGGTCGCCACCACCCTTGGCATCCCGGGGATCCTGGAGGTCAACGCGCCCCTGATCGACGAGCAGGCCACCCACCGCCACCTGGTCGACGCCGACGGCGCCCTCAACGCGCTGCGCACCCAGGTCGCGGCCGCCGCCGTGGTCGCCTGCGTCTCCGAGCCGGTCGCCGACTGGGTGCGCGGGCACTGCCCCGAGTCCACCGACAAGATCCGCGTAACGCCCAACGGGGTCAACACCACGCGCATCGCCCCGACCGAGGCGGCCACCGACAGCGACCCCGTGGTCCTGTTCGTCGGCACCCTCAAGCCGTGGCACGGCACCGAGGTGTTGCTGGACGCCGCCGCCCGGGCCACGCAGCCGTGGCAGGTCCGGATCGTCGGAGACGGCCCCCAGGGGCCGGCGCTGGCCGAGCAGGCCGAGCGACTGGGTCTGACCGTGGACTTCCGCGGTGCCGTCGCCCCCGGTGACGTGCCCGCCGCTCTCGCGGGTGCTGCCGTCGCCGTCGCGCCCTACCCGGTGATGGACGAGGGCGCTGACCAGTACTTCTCCCCGCTGAAGATCTACGAGTACGCCGCGGCCGGCCTGCCGGTCGTCGCCTCCCGCGTCGGCCAGGTGCCGACCATCGTGCGGGACGGCGAGAACGGCCTCCTCGTCGAGCCCTCCGACCCGGCGTCCCTGGCCGCGGCGATCGACGCCCTCGTGGCCGACCCCCACCGGGCCCGCACCCTCGGGCTCGCCGGCCGCGCGATGGTCGAGGCGGCCCACTCCTGGGACAGCGTCCTGGACCGGATCCTGGAGGGCGTCAGCACGCCCGAGGGCGTGGCATGAGCTCGGTCAAGTCCCCCAAGATCGACGGCCACGCACTCTCCCGCACCCTCGGACTGGTGCGCCCGCACGTGCGGGGGCAGGCCCCGCTGCTCCTGGGTGGCGCCCTGGCGCTGATGCTCGAGGTGATCTTCCGGGTGCTCGAGCCGTGGCCGGTCAAGTTCGTCGTGGACGCGGTCACCCGGTCCCTCGGCGCGGATCTGGCCGACTCCGGCCCCCAGGCCAGCGCACGGCTGCTGCTGGCCTGCGCCCTGGCGACGGTCGCCCTCGTGGGCTTCCGGGCGATCTTCAACTACCTGGCCACCGTGGCCTTCGCGCTCGGCGGGTCGCGCATCGCGGTGCAGCTGCGGCAGCGGGTCTTCAAGCACGTCAACAGCCTGTCCACCGAGTACCACTCGACCTCGCGCAGCGGCGACCTCGTGCAGCGCCTCATCGGCGACGTCGGTCGCCTGCAGGAGGTGGCCGTCACCGCCGGTATGCCGTTGCTCGTCAACCTCTTCACCCTGGTCGTCATGGGTGGGGTCATGTTCTGGCTCGACCCGTTGCTGGCCCTGATCCTGGTGGCCGCTGCCCTGGTGTTCCTGCTCCTGTCGCGCTCCAGCGGCCCGAAGATCACCAAGGCCTCGCGCAAGACGCGACGCGCCGAGGGTGACCTGGCCAATATCGCCCAGGAGGCTATCGGCGGCATGCGGGTCGTCCAGGCCTACGGCCTGGAGAGCGCCCTGGAGGAGCAGTTCAGCGGCCGCAACAGCAAGTCGCTGAAGGAGGGCGTGCAGGCCCGGCGGCTCGCCGCCGCGCTGGAGCGCGGCACCGACGTGCTCGTCGGCGTATCGACGGCGTCGGTGCTCATGCTCGGCGGGTGGCGGGTCACCCAGGGTGCGATGACCCCCGGGGACCTGGTCCTGTTCCTGACCTACCTCAAGACGGCCATGAAGCCGCTGCGCGACCTGGCCAAGTACACCGGCCGCATCGCCCGGGCCGCAGCCTCGGGCGAGCGGGTCGCCGACGTGCTGGACGAGGAGCCGGACATCACCAGTCCTGCGGACCCGGTGCGGTTGGACCGGGTGGCGGGGGAGGTGCGCCTGGAGGGTGTCTCCGCCGGCTACGGCGAGCACCCGGCGGTGCTGAGCAACCTGAACCTCGTGATCCCCCCCGGCCAGCGAGTCGCCGTGGTCGGCCCGTCCGGTGCCGGCAAGTCGACCCTGACCAGTCTGCTGCTGCGGATGATGGACCCCCGCCAGGGGAGCGTGCGGCTGGACGGCGTGGACCTGCGGGCCCTCGACCTGTCCGAGCTCCGCTCGCAGGTGTCGGTGGTGCTGCAGGAGTCGGTGCTGTTCACCGGTTCGATCGCCGACAACATCCGCTACGGCAACCTGAGCGCCAACGACAACCAGGTCCGGTGGGCTGCCCGCATGGCGCGCGCCGAGGAGTTCATCCTGCGGATGCCGGAGGGCTACGACACCCAGGTCGGCGAGCGGGGTGCCACCCTGTCCGGCGGCCAGCGCCAGCGGATCGCGATCGCCCGGGCGATGCTCCGCAACGCCTCGGTCATCATCCTGGACGAGGCCACCTCGGGGCTGGACGCCGAGAACGCCCTCGCCGTCCGCGAGGCGATCGAGCAGCTGAGCGAGGGGCGCACCACCTTCGTGGTCACGCACGACGAGGCGACCGCCCGCGAGTGCGACCGCATCATCTGGATCGAGAACGGTGGCGTCCGGTGGGACGGCCCGGCCACCGGCATACTGCCCGAGGGCACGGCCTTCACCGACTCCTCCCCGAAGGGCGAGGTGTCGCAGGAACAGGCCGGGCAGCGGGCCGGGCGATGAGCGGCCGGGCAGCGGGCCAGACAGTGACTGCCAGGGCCAGTGCCGACCTGCTGATCGACCGGGAGCGCCTCTCGACACTGCTGGGCCGGCAGGTCCGGACCACCCGGCTGCGGTTCAAGCCGGGGCTGTCGACCAGCGCGGTGCTGCTGACCGCGGGCCAGGACGACCCCGGGTGGATCCAGGTCAGCCACCCCGGGCACACGGACAAGCTGCGCAAGGCCGTCGAGCTGGCCGGCGAGCGGGGGCAGCAGGTGCACGTGCTGCAGGACGGTGAGCTCACCCTCGCCCACGGCACCATCGACACCGACCCCCGTCTGCAGAAGGGGCTGGACGCGCTGCGCCCCGTGCATGCGTCCGTCTCGGAGGCGGTCGCGGCAGGCCGGCTGAGTGTCCTGCGCTACAACCCCCAGCGCCGGCTGGTGCTGCGGCGCGACGTGACCGCGGGAGATCCTTTGGTGCTCCGGGTGACCGCGGAGAAGCAGGTGGGGGTTCATGCTTCGCTGCGTGACCTTGCGGCCGCCGGCGTCCCCGTCGTCGAGCCGGTGCGCGACGACGTCCGGCGCCGCAGCCGCCGCGTGACGGTGTGGCCCTGGTTCGGGCAGGGCGACCTGGCGACGGTCGACGCCAGCGTCGTGGAGACCGCCGGCCCCGCTGCCGGGGCGGCCCTGGCCAGACTGCACGGATCGGCCGTCGCGGCCGAACCGGTGCTCGACACCGTGGTCGCACTGTCCCGCCAGGTCTGGGACGTGGTGGACCTGGACCCTGGTGCGGGTGAGCGCCTGCACGCCCTCACGGCAGCGGTGGCCGAACGCATCGGGTCCGGGCGGTGGGCGACCGGGCACGTCCACGGCGACTTCTCCGCCGACCAAGTGCTCGTGGGGCGCGACCACGAGGACCCCGTGCGGCTCACCGACTTCGACCGCTCCGGCCGCGCCCGGCTAGCCGGCGACCTCGGCAGCTTCGCCGCGGCCGAGCTGCTGGCCGGGAGTCGGGAGGGGGACCAGGCGTGGCCCGGCGTCGACGCCTTGCCCCTGACCCGCGCGATGCTGGCCGGCTACACGCAGGCCGGAGGTGCCGGACAGCCCCTCACGGACCCCGACCTGCGCACCTGGGTCGCTCGCGCCCTGCTCACCCGGGTCACCGAGCCCTTCCGTGCCGCCGACCCCGACTGGCTGGCGGGGATCCACCGCCGGCTGGACCAGGTGCAGGCGGTGCTCGGATGACCCGCGACCCACAGGACCGAGGAGATCACATGCTCGACGACGACCTCATGCTGGAGCCAGACGTGACGGAGCCCGCGTCCGCCCCGACAGGACCGGGACCCGCGGCCGCCCCGGCGGGACCGGGACCCGCGGCCACCCCGACGGGGCCGGTGCCCGCCGTCCTCGAGGCGGGCGAGGACCTGATCACCGTCGACCGTGCCTGGCCCCGCGGTCCGCGCGCGGGCGAGGAGGTCGTGCTGGCCGAGGGCCGGGACGGGTCGGGCCGGGTCCGCGCCGCGCAGCTGCGGATGCGTCCACTGGGCGATGACGGCTGGCAGGTGACCTCGCAGCGTGTCGCGCCGCACGGTGCGGACCCCAAGCTGCCCGACCTGGCCGAGGCCGCCCGCACCGGCACGGTGGTGGTGCACCGCTACGGCAAGCGGGCCGTCGTGCGCCGGCGGGACGGTTTCGTCAAGGTGGTCCGGCCGGGCACAGGCGCGGAGATCGCCCGGGCGGCGCGGCAGGGCCAGGAGGTCGCCGAGGCGGCCGGTTTCGACGCCCCGGCCGTCCTCGAGGCCGGGACCGGAGCCGTGCGGTTCAGCACGTTGCCCGGGCGCAGCCTCCACGAGCTGGGTGGGGTGGCGACCACGGGGGAGTGGAGGGACTGGTGGCAGCGGTGGGCCGAGCGCTGGGCCGTCCTCGCCCGGCCGGCGACGAACGGTCATCTCGGCGCACAGCCGACCACCGATCATCTCGGCGCACAGCCGGCCACCGATCATCTCGGCGGACAGCAGGCCACCGACCAGCTCGCCACGCACACGGCGCACGACGAGGTGGTGAACCTGCGGCGCTGGCTGGAGCGGGTCGACCGGCTGGGGGCCCTGCCCGCGGCGGTGACGGGCGCGGTGGCGGCCCGCGCGGAGACGGTGACCGACGAGCTGGTCACCGGGCCGTCCCAGGACCTGGTGGTCAGCCACCGCGACCTGCACGACAAGCAGATCCTGGCGCACGGGGAGTCGCTCGGGCTGCTCGACTTCGACACGGTGTCCCTGGCCGAGCCGGCCCTGGACCTGGCCAACCTGTGGGTCCACGCCCGGCTCCGGACGGACCAGGGTCTCTGGTCCAACGGTCACAGCGAGCTGACGCAGCAGGTGGTCCTGGAGGTCGCGACCGGGCTCGGCGTCGATGCCGCCCGGTTCGCCACCTACGCCGAGGCGACGCGGCTGCGTCTCGCCTGCCTCTACGCCTTCCGGCCCCGCTACCGCGCGATGGCCCTGGACTGGGCCACGTCGCCGCGGCCCACGGTGTGACGGAGAACACCCGGCCTGCACTCAGTGCAGATTTGCACTGAGTGCAAAGAGGGGCGTACCGTCGTCTCGTGACCACCCCCAGCACCACCGACCTCGCCGACGGCGGGGCGGCTGGGCACACCCCGGGCCGGCGCGAGCTCAACAAGGCCCGCACCCGGGGCCGGTTGCTGGAGGCCCTGCGGGACCAGCTCCGGGAGGGGCAGCTGGAGGCGATGACGGCCGAGACCGTGGCGGAGGCCGCCGGTGTCTCCCGGCGCACCTTCTTCAACTACTTCCCGTCGCTGGAGGCCGCCCTCGCCGAGGGGATGTCGTCACCGATCACCACACTGGCCGAGGCGTTCCTGGCCCGCCCCGCGGACGAACCGCCGCTGGTCGCGATGCAGCGCACGGTCGAGGTCTCCCCGGTGCCCCACGAGCTGCTGGCCTGGATTGCCCTGGTCAAGAGCCCCGGGCCCGAGCGCCACCCGGTCGCCCTCAACATCTGGGGCTACCACCGGGAGTGGCTCGAGGGTCTGCTGCTCGACCGGGTCCCGGACGCCGACCCGCTGGCCGCCTCCAGCCTGGCCGGCACCGTGATGGCGATCTTCGAGGCCGCCGAACGCCACTGGATCCAGGGGGCGGGCGACGTCGTCGACGAGCAGTCCGCCGCCGAGTTCAACCGGGTGCTCCACCGCGGGCTGCAGCTCGCGGCGACCGGGTGGACCGCCGCACCCACCAGCACAGACCACTGACCCGCCGCGTCAACGACGACCCGGCCCATCGACATACGAACAAGCACGAGACCACCGGACGAGGTCCGGTCATCGAGAGGACGAGCGTGGCTTCCTTCCTGCACCGACTGGGGCGCTGGTGCGCCGACCACCCCTGGCGCACCATCGTGGCGTGGGTCCTGGTCATGGCCGTGGCGGGCACCGCCGCCGCCACCCTCATGAAGCCGCTGAGCAACGAGTTCAGCATGCCCGGCTCGCGCTTCGAGCAGGTGCTGGGCGACCTGGAGGCCGCGCTGCCCGAGGCCGCCGGCGCCAGCGGGTCGGTCGTCTTCACCTCCGAGGGCGGCTTCACCGAGCAGGAGCAGGAGGCGGTCACGGACCTGATCGCCCAGTGGCGCCAGATCGACGGGGTCACGGCGGTCACCGACCCCTTCGAGACGCAGGCCCAGCTGGACGGCTCGGCCGACCAGATCGCGGAGGCCCGCGAGCAGCTGCGGCAGGGCCGCGGCGAGCTCGACGCCGGGTGGGCCGAGCTGCGGGCGGGCCAGCAGGAGATCGACGCGGGGTGGGCGCAGTATGAGGGCGGGCTGGCCGCGCTCGAGGAGAACCGGGACGCGCTCCCGCCCGAGATGGTGGCCGACGCCGAGGCGCAGCTGGCGGACGCCCGGGCGCAGCTCGAGGCGGGCCAGTCCGAGCTCGACGCGGGGCGCGAGGAGCTGGAGGCCGGAGCGGCCCAGCTCGCCGCCGGTGAGGACGAGCTGGCGCTGGGGGAGCGACTGGCCCACCTGAGCAGCGGTATGCGGTTCGTCTCCGAGGACGGGACGGTCGCCCTGTCCCAGCTCCAGTTCGAGTTCGGCGGCGCCTCCCTGGACCCTGACGTCACCGCCGAGCTGCAGGACCTCGGGGGCCAGCTCGAGGGGTCCGGCGTGGGCATCGAGTACTCCCAGGCGATCGTCCAGGACATCTCCAGCGTCGTCGGTGCTACCGAGGCCATCGGCATCGCGGTCGCGGCCATCGTCCTGCTGGTCATGCTGGGCGGGGTGCTGGCCGCCGGGCTGCCCCTGCTCATGGCCATGGTGGGGGTCGCCGTCGGGGTGGGCGGCGCGATGGCACTGACGCAGTTCGTCGACATGAACAGCGCCACCCCGGCGCTGGCGCTGATGCTCGGCCTGGCGGTCGGCATCGACTACTCCCTCTTCCTCATCAACCGGCACCGCAACCAGCTCCAGCAGGGGATGGAGCTGAAGGCCTCCATCGCGCTGGCCACCGGGACCTCGGGCAACGCCGTGGTCTTCGCCGGCATGACCGTCTTCATCGCGCTGGCCGCCCTGGTCGTGACCGGCATCCCGTTCCTGGGCGTCATGGGCCTGGTCGCCGCCGGCACCGTGCTGATCGCCGTGCTGCTCGCGATCACCCTGACCCCGGCGCTGCTGTCCCTCATGGGCACGCGCGTGCTGGGCCGCAAGGGACTGAGCCGGCACGGCGTCGCCGAGCAGCCGAAGGGCCGCGGGTGGGCCGCGTGGGTGCAGGGTCGCCCGTGGGCCGCCGTCGCGGGGGTGCTGGTGATCGTGGGGCTCATGTCGATCCCCGCCCTGGACCTGCGGCTCGGCCTGCCGGACGGGTCCTCGGACCCGGAGGACTCCACGAGCTACGCGGCCTACGACCTGACCCGGGAACACTTCGGTGCCGGGTCCAACGGGCCGATCGTCGCCGTCGCCACGCTCGACGAGCCGGTCGAGAACACCGAGAAGGCCCTGATGGAGGCCCAGGTCGGGCTCGGCGAGGCGCTGGCCAACGTGCCGGGCGCGCAGTCGGTGGTGCCGGTCGGGATCAGCGAGGACCGCGGCACCCTGGTCTTCCAGATCGTCCCCGAGGGCGGCCCGGCCGAGCAGGTCACGGTCGACCTGGTCGGCAACCTGGACAACTCGGCCGCGCTCATCGGCGAGCAGCACGGGGCCGAGCTGGGCTTCACCGGCCAGACGGTGGCCAACATCGACATCTCCGGACAGCTGGCGGACGCGTTGCCGGTCTACCTGCTCGTCGTCGTGGGGCTCTCCCTGGTGCTGCTCCTGCTGGTGTTCCGGTCCCTGCTCGTGCCGCTGCTGGCCACCGGCGGGTTCCTGCTGTCGATCGCGGCGGCCTTCGGTGCCGTGGTGGCCACCTACCAGTGGGGCGTGGCCAGCGCGTTCTTCGGCGTCCACGAGCCGGGTCCGATCCTCAGCTTCCTGCCGATCCTGCTCATCGGGGTGCTTTTCGGGCTCGCCATGGACTACCAGGTCTTCCTGGTCTCGGCGATGCGCGAGGCGCACGTCCACGGTGAGGACGCCCGCCGGGCCGTCGTCAGCGGGTTCAACCACAGCGCCCGCGTGGTCACCGCGGCCGCGATCATCATGATCTCGGTCTTCGGCGGCTTCGTCTTCGCCCACCTGGCGATGGTCCGCCCGATCGGTCTGGGTCTGGCGGTCGGCGTCCTGGTCGACGCCTTCCTCGTCCGGATGACGCTGACCCCGGCGGTGCTGTCCCTGGTGGGGGAGAAGGCGTGGTACCTGCCGCGCTGGCTGGACCGGATCCTGCCGGAGATGGACGTCGAGGGTGCCGGGCTCGAGCGGTCCCTCGGGGTCGACACCTACCCCGACGGGGACGTCGACGTAGTCCCGGACGAGACCGAGCCGGTGGGTGCGGCCACGTCCTGATCTCAATCCTTTGAACTCCGCAACGCTGGTCAGGGAGCCCCGCCATCGTTACGGTCTGAGGGTGGCATCAGGATTCGCGCACCGCTTCGACATCGCCGTCGAGGGTCTCACGCCCGGCTACTTCGCGCTGGTCATGGGCAGCGGCATCGTCTCGGTCGGCCTGGCGCTGGAGGGTTTTGACACCCTGTCCAGGGTCCTCCTGGTGCTGTGCGTCATCGCCTTCCTCACCCTGGGGCTGCTGACGCTCCTGCGCTTCGTCCGCTTCCGCCGCGCGATGGCGGAGGACTTCCTGGACCCCAAGCGGGCCTTCGGCTACTTCACGTATGTCGCGGGGACCAACGTCCTGGGCGTGCGCCTGTTCATGGAGGGCTACCAGACCGTCACCCTCGTCTTCCTCGTCATCACCGCGTCCGCCTGGGCCGTGATGGGCTACGTCGTGCCGTGGACCGCGGTGCTCGGCAAGGTCGCCCGCCCCGTGGTCGCCAACGCCAACGGCACCTGGTTCATCTGGGTGGTGGCCAGCCAGTCCGTGGCGGTCGCAGCGGCCACCCTGGAGCCGGTGAGCGAGACGGCCACCCAGGGGCTGTCCGTGCTGGCCGTCGTGGCGTGGTCGGTCGGCGTCTTCCTCTACGTCGCGGCCGGTGTCCTGGTCGCGCTGCGCATGCTGCTCTACGAGCTGCGGCCCGAGGACCTGAACCCGCCCTACTGGGTGGCGATGGGCGCCTGCGCGATCACCGTGCTGGCGGGGGCGCGGATCGTGGAGATGGCCGCCGCGCCCATGGTCGACGCCACCCGTGGGCTGGTCGCCGGTCTCTCGGTGATGTTCTGGGCCTTCGCGACCTGGCTCATCCCGGTCCTCTTCGCGGTGGGCCTGTGGCGCCACTGGTTCCACCGGGTGCCCCTGCGCTACGAGGCGACCCTGTGGAGCATGGTCTTCCCGCTGGGGATGTATGCCGTGGCCGGCATCTACCTCGGACAGGCCGACAAGCTGCCGCTCGTGGGGTGGATCGGCCGGGTCGAGCTGTGGCTCGCCTTCGGGGTGCTGCTGATCGTGCTGGTCGCCATGGTGCGGCACGTCCTGATCACCGTCTTCCTGCCGCCCCGCCCAACCGTCGCCACGCCGGTGGCGTAAACCTCTTGTCGGGGCGGGATCCACGACATAGATTCGTGGGTACACGAGAAGGGAGGTGGTCCGACCTGTGAGTATCTATCGGACGCGTGAGGTGGCTGAGCGCTGAGCTCGGCCTTCGCCTGGCCTCCCTGCCTCGGCAGCGGCCAGAACCCGGACGGGTGACGCGGAGAACAACTCAGTCACCGGAGCCCGTGAGGATGGCGCGGTATCGTCCACCGCGCCCCCGTGCCCTGCACGGACCTCACGGGCTCTTCCCCGCATTCTCGTAGTGGTTTTGTTGCCCCGCCCCGCATTCTCGTAGTGGTTTTGCTGCCCCGCCCCCCTTTTTCGCAGTGGTTTTGCCGACCACACGGTGACCGACGCTGCTCACGGGGCACGGTTCACGAACCGGAACTGCAGCCGGACGCTCCCGTCGGTGGGGACCGCCAGCGTGGAGTTGCTCGGCGACCACTGCTCGGGCACCAGGAACATGTGCGTCTCGCCCTGGATGAGCAGCCGGAAGCCGCGGTAGCGGTAGTGCATCCCGTCAGCCTCCTCGGAGGGCAGGGCCACCTCCTCGACGATGCCGTCGGTCAGGAAGAGCCGACTCGGGGTGTCGAGGATGACGGCGGGCAGCTCGTCCAGGTGGCGCGCGGTCTGCATGGCGTTGCCGCGGCCCGTCCACTCCGCCAGGGTCGCCGTGGCCCAGAACAGGCCCGTCGCCACGACGACGAGAGCCAACGCGGTCACCCCGGGACGCACCCAGCGGGCCCGGTCGTCGGCGGACCGGCGGAGCCACTCGGGGGCGGTCGGCATCCAGAAGATGTAGGCGAGCGCGGCCGTGCCCGCCGCGATGAGCAGGGGAGTCACCAGGGCGTAGAGGGACCAGCGGCCGAACCCGACGAAGCCGAGCAGCAGGACCAGCCCGGCACCCAGGCAGAGCAGCGCCACGACCATCGCCCGGCCCACCTTCCTGGCCGACGGCGGGTGGCGGCGCAGCCGGACGTGCAGCAGGAGCAGGCCGATCGCGGTGAGGGCGATGATCAAGAGGGGAACGAGGAGCACCGCAGGGCTGCGCATCACGAAGTCATTGGTCGACAGACCGATGGTGTCCACGTCGAGCCCGAAGTAGCGGAACTGGGCGCGCGAGGAGACGTAGCCGAAGTAGAACAGCAAGGCGGTCAGCAGCGTGACGGGAGCGATGACGCTGGTCCCCACGCCGAGCCACTTGCTGAGGTGGTCGAGCACCGAGGGAGCCGGTGCTTCCGGATCTGCCATGGCCGCTAGCCGGTGGACGTGGTGGTGTCGCCGGTCGAGTCGTCGCCCCCCGTGGGGGAGTCGGTGGTGTCGTCGGTCGGGCCGTCGTCCCCGGTGGGGGATTCGGTGACCGAGTCCCAGTCGATCACAGCATCGTCCCACTCGATGTCGTCGGGCGGGGATGCCTCCACCTCCGCCGCGAACTGCTCGCAGACCGCCGTCGCCTCGGGCGCACAGGTGAGCGTTCCGCTGGTCACCGACAGGACGCCCCGCCCGTCCGGCACTCCCGCGATCTGGTCGACCCGGACGCCACACTGGCCGCCCGCGTCGAGCACGCCGGGGGCGTTCAGGCACGGGCCGAAGCCGTCACAGCCGTCGGCCGCCCAGCCATAGGCGTCGGCCGGCTCGACGCTGATCCCGGTGATCTCCAGGTTGGCCTCCGGCGGCACCAGGTCCGGGGGGCCGCTCCAGTTGACGACCACGCACCGGACCCGCGGGTCCTCCGGGTCTATCTGGTGGAACCCGCCGATCGGCAGCCCGGGGAGCGAGACGGCCACCTCCTCGTCGTCCCCGCCGACCGGGTCCTCGGTCTCGTCGACGTCCTCCGTCTCCGGTTCGGTGAAGGTCTCCGTGACGGGTTCGGTGGTCTCTGAGTCCGTCGTCTGCGTGGCCTCCGTCGTCTGGGTGGCCACGCTTGGTTCGTCATCGGTGTCGGTAGTCGACGGTGCGCCGCCGCAACCGGCAAGCAGCGCACCGGCCAACACGCAGGTGATCAGCCAGCGGACGCCGGCGGGAACGGCCATCGTGACCTCCTCAGTGGTCACTTACGTGCACTCTGGTCACCAATGTCCTCCGGCGCGCCGGATGCGTCAATGGCGCGGCCGCCGCCCCTGGGTGGGTGCGCGGCCGCGGTCAGGTCGTGGCCAGGAGCTTGGTTGCCTCCAGGGCGATCTCCCACTCCTCGTTGGTCGGCACCACGAACGCCGCCACGGCGCTGTCGGAGGTGCTGATCCGGGTCTCGCCACGGGCATCCGCGTTGGCCTGCTCGTCGAGCTGGATGCCGAGCAGGGCGGCACGCTCCAGCACCGCTGCGCGCAGCGGCGGGCTGTTCTCGCCGATGCCGGCGGTGAAGGCCACCGCGTCGAGCCTGCCGAGGACGAGCGCAAGGGCCCCCAGGTGCCGCACCAGACGGTGGACGACCACGTCGAAGGCGAGTTGGGCGTCGGCGTCGCCGGACGCGCGCAGCTCCATCACCTCGCGGAAGTCGCTGCTGCCGGCGAGCGCCTTGAGACCGGACTCCTTGTTGAGGGCGTGGTCGAACTCGGGCAGCGTCATGCCGCTGACCCGCGACATGTGGGCCGGGAGGCCGGGGTCGAGGTCGCCGGGCCGGGTCCCCATCACCAGCCCCCCGAGCGGGCTGAGCCCCATCGAGGTGTCGACGCTCTGCCCGCCGCGCACGGCGCAGGCGCTGGACCCGTTGCCCAGGTGAAGAACGACGAGGTTGGTGTCCTCCAGCGGCTTGCCCAGCAGTGCGGCGGTCCGGCGTGAGACGTAGGCGTGGGAGGTGCCGTGGAAGCCGTAGGAGCGGATGTTGAAGGTCTGCCGCCAGGAGAGCGGGATCGCATAGGTGTAGGCGGCCGGCGGCATCGTCTGGTGGAAGGCGGTGTCGAAGACCGCGACCTGCGGCAGGTCCGGGAAGGTCTCCAGCGCGACCTCGATCCCCGCGATGTTGCCCGGGTTGTGCAGCGGCGCGAGCGGCACCAGCCGGCGCAGGGTCTTGAGCACCTCCTCGTCGATCAGCACGGTCGAGGCGAACTTGGCGCCGCCGTGCACCACCCGGTGGCCGATCGCGACCGGCGCCGCCTCCTGCAGGTCCGGTCCGTGGTCCCGGAACTGGGCGGTGAGCACCTCGAAGGCCGCCGTGTGGTCCGGGATGTCCTGCTCCAGGACGTGCTTCTCGCCGTCCACCGTGTGCGTCGCGCGGCCGTCTTCCAGACCGATCCGCTCGACGAGACCGGTCGCCAGGGACCGGCCGGAGTCGGCCAGGACCAGTTGGTACTTCAGGGACGAGGACCCAGCGTTGATCACCAGGACCGGCCGGGCAGTCCCCTCGCCACCCGGCCCGGGACCGTCGGCGACGGGCGCGCCGCCCTGGGTGTCCGACATACTCAACGTCCTTCCCTGGCCTGGATGGCGGTGATCGCGACGGTGTTGACGATGTCGCGGACCGTGGCGCCCCGCGACAGGTCGTTGACGGGCCTGCGCAGCCCCTGGAGCACCGGGCCGACGGCGACCGCCTGCGCGCTGCGCTGGACCGCCTTGTAGGTGTTGTTGCCGGTGTTGAGGTCGGGGAAGATCAGCACGGTCGCCCGACCGGCCACCTGGGAGTCCTTCAGCTTGGTCGCGGCGACGGCGGCGTCGACGGCGGCGTCGTACTGGATCGGGCCCTCCACCGAGAGATCGGGCGCGAGCTCGCGGACCAGCTCGGTGGCGCGGCGCACCTTGTCGACGTCGGCGCCGGTGCCCGACCCACCGGTGGAGTAGGACAGCATCGCCACGCGCGGCTCGACGCCGAACTGGGCGGCGGTGCGGGCCGAGGAGACCGCGATGTCGGCGAGCTGCTCGGCCGTGGGGTCCGGGTTGATCGCGCAGTCGCCGTAGACGAGGACCTGGTCGGCCAGGCACATGAAGAAGACCGAGGAGACGACCGAGACGCCCTCGACGGTGCGGATCACCTCCAGGGCCGGCCGGATCGTGTGCGCGGTGGTGGTGATCGAGCCGGAGACCATGCCGTCGGCGGCCCCGTCGAGCACCATCAGCGTGCCGAAGTAGGAGGGGTCGACGACGGTGTCCAGCGCCTGGTCGAGGGTGACGCCCTTGTGGGCGCGCAGCTCGGCATACGTCTCGGCGTAGGTCTGGCGCCGGGGGTCCGTCTGCGGGTCGACGCACGTGGCGGCCTCGATCCGCAGGCCGAGCGTGGTGGCCTTGTCCCGGATCTCCTCCTCGGGGCCGAGCAGGATGAGGTTTGCCACGCCACGCGCCAGTAGCTGGTCGGCCGCGCGGAGGATGCGCTCCTCGAGCCCCTCCGGCAGGACGACCGTCGCCGCCGCCTCGCGGGCCCACTCCGTCAGGCGGTGCTCGAACATCAGCGGCGTGACGATCCCGGAGGCGCGGGCGGCGGCCTGGGGGAGGAGCGCGGCAACGTCCAGGTGCTCGCTGACGACCCCGACCGCCTCCTCGATCTTGCGGTGCGAGCCCGGGGCGATCCGCGGGCGGGCACCGTAGCAGCGGGTGGACGTGGTGAACGTCCCGTAGGTCGTGGTCACCACGGGCAGTTGGACGTCCAGGCCCTCGACGAGCCGGCTGACCTGCGGGCTCAGCGGGAAGCCGCCGTTGAGCACGATGCCGGACAGGGCCGGGAAGGTGCTGGCCCGGTGCGCCTGGAGAGTGGCGAGCAGGACCTCCTCGCGGTCCGCCGGGCAGATCACGACGGCGCCCTCCTTGAGCCGGTCGAGCACGTTGGGCATGGTCATGCCGGCCACGATCAGGCTCATCGCCTCCTGGTCGAGCAGCGACTCGTCGCCCAGGAGCAGCTCGCCGTCGATGGCCGTCATGAGGTCCCGGACGGTGGGGGCCGCAAGGATCTCGTTGGCCGGCAGGACGTATGCCGTGTGGTCCGGCAGGTGCTGCGCGAGGACTTCGCGGGTGGCGTCGGTGAGGTCGTGCGCGACCCGGTTGGCGATCACCGCCAGCACGTCCGCGTGCTGGGTCCGGGCCTCGTGGACGGTCACGGAGGTCGCGGTCGCCACGTCCTCGGGCTCCCGGTCGATGGCCGGGACCACCAGGATGATCGGTGCCCCGATGTTGGCGGCGATCCGCGCGTTGACCGAGAACTCGGTGGGGCCGGGGATATCGGTGAAGTCCGAGCCGATGACCAGCACGGTGTCGTGCGCCTCGGCATACTCGTGGAAGCGGTTGACGATCTCGCCCACGGCCCGGTCGGCGTCCGCGTGGACCCGGTCGTAGGTCACGCCCACCGCCTGCTCGGCGCCCAGGGGGGAGGAGGCCCGGGGGAGGAGCAGGTGGAGGAGCGGGTCCGGGACGTCGGCCTGGACGATGGGTCGGAAGACCCCGACCCGGCCGCCCAGCCGGGTGAGTTGTTCCAGGATGCCGAGCGCCACCGCGGACTTACCGGAGCGGGACTCGGCGGAGGCCAGATACAGGCTCGTGGTCACGAGAACGAACCTAGCGGGTCTGGACTGTCGTTTCACGGGGTGGCTCCGCGGCGTGAGACTCTGGGTCCTATGGGTTCAGAGATCAGGGTGTGGGTGGACGGTCGGCGAGTGGACGAAGGGCCGGCGATCGCCGCGCTCGACCACGGCGTGACCGTCGGTGACGGCGTCTTCGAGACGGCCAAGATCGTCGACGGCCAGGTCTTCGCCAAGACCCGGCACCACGACCGGATGGACCGCTCGCTGGCCGGTCTCGGGCTGGCCCCGCTGGACCGGGCACGGGTCGAGGAGGGCATCCAGGCGGTCCTCGCGGACGGGCCGATCGCCTTCGGGCGTCTGCGCTACACGGTGACCGGTGGTCGGGGACCCCTTGGCTCGGACCGGCTGGACGGGCCGATGACCTACATCGTCACTGCAGGCGACCAGCCCGCGCCCGCGCCGGTGACGACGATCGGCGTGGTCCCGTGGATCCGCAACGAGCGGGCGGCGACGGTCGGCTTGAAGACGACGTCGTATGCCGAGAACGTCGTCGCCCTGGCCGCGGCCAAGTCGGTGGGAGGCACCGAGGCGATCTTCGCCAACGGTGCCGGGGACCTGTGCGAGGGGACCGGCTCCAACATCTTCGTGATCCGCGACGGCGTCGTCTGGACCCCGCCGCTGGAGGCCGGACCCCTGGCGGGCATCACCCGCGCGCTGACCATCGAGTGGTGCCGCGAGGAGGGGCTGGAGGTGCGCGAGGAGGCGATGCCGCTGTCCGTGCTGGCCGAGGCCGACGAGGCCTTCCTGACCTCGAGCACGCGTGACGTGCAGGCGATCGGGGCCGTCCGCGTGGTCCCGGCCCAGCAGACCCTGGCCGGTGACCTGCCGGCCGTCGACCTGGCCGACCGCGACCTCGGCACCGAGCCCGGTCCGGTCACGACCCGCGCGGCGGAGATCTTCGCCCGGCTCGGCCGGGAGCGGATGGACCCCTGAGCCGGGGCGGCCACCTCCTCGGATTAGGATGGGTCGGCCGCGGCGGGTTAAGGTATCCGCCGCATCAGGACGTGTAGCTCAGCTGGTTAGAGCGCTCGCTTCACACGCGAGAGGTCAGGGGTTCGAGTCCCTTCACGTCCACGTAAAGTTGAACGTTCGAACCTTGCCCCGCGTGATCGCGGGGCAAGGTTCTTTCGTTGTGTGGCCTGGGGATGGCGTCGAGGATCGTCGCGATCGTCCGGGCTGGTTCGAGGGTGGCCTGGTCTTCGTCATCGATGGTGATGCGGTCGAATAGTGCCCGGTTGAGCATCCGTCGTTCGGCGGGTTCGGCCTTCGCGTACAGGTCGCCGATGTCGGTGAGGAGGCCGAGGATCGCGTCGAGCCCGATCCTCGCGTTGTCGTAGGTCGTCGCCAGGGTGTCGAGCCGGCTCGTGATGGCGTGGAGGCTCGCCCGGATGCGGTCCTGCTCGGTTTTGAGGAGGTCGATGGGGACCGCGTCGGCGTAGTGGGCTTGGAGGAGCTTGACCTGTTCGGCTTCGAGCTTGGCCTTCTGCCCGGCAAGCAGAGTCCGTTCGTCGCTGGTCGATTCGGCGAGGGCGTCGAAGACCTGCCCGAGCACGGCCTTGATCTGTTCGGCTTCGTCGTCGGTGACGGAGACGTGCTGGTAGCGGTTCTCGATGCTCTGCTCGACGCGGTGGACGAGGGCGGCGGTGCGCTGGCAGTCGTTGCGCTTGAACCGGCGGCCGGTGCAGGTGAAGTAGTCGTAGGCGACGCCCTGATGGTTGCGGGGACGCTCGAACATGAGCTTCTTTCCACAGCCGCAGTAGATCGAGCCTTTGAGGTAGTGGTCGTACTTCTGCGGCTTGTCGCCGGTGACGTGGTTCTGCTGGAGGATCGTCTGCACCTGCTCGAACGTCTCCGGCGTCACCAGCGGTTCGTGGGTGCCGGGGTAGGTGACCTCGCGGAACGTGACGATGCCCTGGTAGTAGGGGTTCGTGAGGATTTTATGCAGCCCCGTGGTCGTGACCGGCTTTGCGGGGAACGTCGGCGTGGGCCGGGTGACAAGGCCGCGGGTCTCCAGCTCCCGGGCGAGCTTGGAGAGGGACCAGTCGCCGGTGGCGTAGGCGGTGAACGCGAACCGGATCAGGTCGGCCCGGTCGGGGTCGAGTTGCACGTCGCGCACCTCGTGCCCGTTCGCATCAGTGAGGCGGACGTTGAGGTAGCCGATGGGCGCCTTGTGCGGGGTGCCGCCGATGGAGGCCTTCTGCACGAGACCCTTGGTGACCTCTTGGGCGAGGTTCAAGCTGTAGAACTCCGCGATCGAGGCCATGATGCCGTGCATGAGCATCCCGGAGGGCGTCTCATCAATGTTCTCCATCACCGAGACCAGGGTGACCCCGGCCTGGCGGAGTGTGGCGTGGATGATCGCATCATCGAGCCGGTTCCGGGCGATCCGGTCGACCTTGTTGATGATGCAGTACCTGACGGGATGCTCAGCGAGGTAGTCCAGCATCTCCTGGAGGGCTTTGCGGCGGGCGGTCTTGCCGGACTCGCCAGGCTCGATGAACTCCTTGACGATGACCGCACCGAGCTGCTCGGCCTTGCGCTGCGCGGCCTCGCGCTGCGCAGGGATGGATAGGCCTTCTTCGAGGCCGTTACGGGTGGCTTGGTCCTTGGTGGAGACCCGCAGGTAGGAGATCGCCGGTACCTTCCCATCGGGAAGGGTGACATCGAGGGCCTGGGTCGCGGGGCCGGCGAGGGAACGCAGGGCGCTGAGGTCGAGGCCGGCGGGAATGTCGAGGAGCGTCATGGTCGTGACTGCCTTTCGCGCGCTCACCCAATCCCAGAAGGGATGGGTGCGGGCGCCGTTGGGCTGTCACGACACAGATGGGGAGGCCTGCCGAATCGCGACGGGTTCGGGCAACAAAGGGGTAAGCCGGTAGCGCCCTGATGGACGTACTACGTACCAGGGATTCTACCGCTCGCTGCTCAGCAGCGCCCGGAGTCGGGTGCCGGCCTGCCCGGCCTTCGTGCCAGTGCCGGCTTCGCGCAGGGCGACGCGGATGAGGACTTCAGCGACTTT
>Ga0123333_10001868_pt1 | contig 22002 bp, 20 predicted proteins | sample BioC12SIPDNA_3_FD_89957 | JGI IMG/M metagenome (GOLD analysis project Ga0123333, IMG submission 89957) | Anaerobic biogas reactor microbial communites from Washington, USA - Biogas_R2_B C12 SIP DNA | ecosystem: Engineered > Bioreactor > Anaerobic > Unclassified | place: Washington, USA... | reverse complement strand
GTATTGTATGATCCACCTGGAAGGCGCCTCTATGAAAGTGGGCGGCACCCCAGTATTTCCTATTAGAAACAACAGCGACGTGCATTTCAAGACTTTATGCACGATTCCCTTCCGATATCACGCTGATTTCAGGCGGGCGGGGAGACATGACAACGGCACAACCCGGTCGGCGTTTCAAAACCGCCTTCATCCCCGGCGCCGGGCGGGGCACGAGGCTGCGCCCCCTGACCGACGAGCGCCCCAAGCCCCTGCTCGACCTCGGCGGCCGCCCCGTCATCACCTACGGGATGGACCACCTCCTGGAAATCGGCGTGGAGCGATTCATCGTAAACACGCACCATCGCCCTGAGGTCTTCCTGGAGACCTTTCCCGACGGGCAGTGGCGCGGCCGCCCCGTTCTGTTCCGGCACGAACCCGTGCTCCTGGACACGGCGGGAGGGCTGAAAAATATCGAAGACCTGCTCGAGGACGACGAAGCCATCCTGTGCTACAACGGCGACGTCGTCGCGGATCTGCCCCTCGCCCCCCTCTTGCGGACTCACGACGCAAAGCGGCCCGAGGCCACCCTTCTGCTGCGCAGCCGGGGCCCCGCCCTGAACGTGGCGCTCGACGGCGGCGGCGCCGTCTGCGACCTGCGCGGCGCCCTGGGCGCGCCCGGGGCGCGCCTGTGCCTGTTCACCGGCATCTACGCCCTGGAGACCTCCCTGCTCGAGCACATCGAGGCGGGCCGAGTCGCGTCGATCGTCCCGGTCCTGATCGACAGGATCCGCCGCCGCCCCGGGTCGGTAGCGGGCGTCGTCGTCGACCAGGGCCGGTGGTGCGACATCGGGTCGGCCGAAGCCTACGAAGGCCTCCGGCACCGGATCGACGGCCGGGGGCGCCCGTGAACGCCGCGGACCGGATGGAGGCATTTGCCCGGAAGGCCCTCGGGCTTGCCCCGGCGGCGGCGATCTCGCTGGCCCCGTTTCCCCACAGGGGGTCGGACCGGTCCTATTTCCGCCTGCGGTGGGACGCAGCGCGTTCGGCGATCCTGATGCACTACGATGCGAAGCGGCCCGAAAACGCCTGCAGCGCCGACATCTCCCGGTTCCTCGAAAGCATCGGCGTCCCGACGGCGCGCGTGCTGGAACACGATCCCGTACACCGCTTCATCCTGCTCGAGGACCTCGGGGACACGGATCTGTGGGCGCTGAGACGCTCCGGATGGGAGACCCGCCGGGACCTGTACCGGAAGGCCCTGGCCGCCGCCGGGCGCCTGCACGCCTTTCCCGAAAACCTTTTCCCCGCGAACCGCGTGCGGCTCTGCGAGCCTTTCGGCACGGCCCTGTACCGGTGGGAGCACGACTATTTCCTCGAGCACTGCGTCGGACGGCTCTGCGGGATCGATCCGGGGGGTGCCCAGGGCGCGGGGCTCCGGCAGGAGCTCGAGGCCCTGTCCGAGAGGCTGGCCGCCCTGCCGCGCTGCCTGGTGCACCGGGACCTGCAGTCGCAGAACATCATGGTGCGCGACGGGAACCCCTTCCTGATCGACTGCCAGGGCATGCGCTTCGGCACCTTCTTCTACGACCTGGGGTCCCTTCTGTACGATCCCTATGTCGATTGTACGGAGGGCCAGCGGGAGGAGCTGCTGCGGTTCTACTACGGGCTGTCGGTCGCCGGCATGGATTGGGATGCGTTTCTGGGGGCGTTTCTGGAGGCTTCCGCCCAGCGCCTGATGCAGGCCCTGGGTGCCTACGGGTTCCTCGGAATCACGCGCGGGATGGCCACCTACCTCGCCCACGTCCGCCCCGGCCTTTCGAATCTGCACCGGGCGGCATCCGGGGCGGGGACGCTGCCGGAACTGCGCCGGCTTGCGTCCCGCTGCATCGCCGTCATCGCGCCGGGCGGCCGGCCCCCGCGCATCTGATACAATAGAACCGAGGAGACGACATGGACCGACAGCGCATCCTTCCTATCGCCGCCTGTGCCCTGACGGCCGCATGCTGCCTGGTCGCCCCGGCGCAGCCGCAGCGGGCTCCCCTGATCCGCCAGGCGGACCGCGTGCTGATCGAGTCGAACGATCCCGGGGCGCTCGTGGCCTTCTGCCGGGACACACTGCAGCTGCCCGTAGACCGGCCTGTCGCGGAACAGGAAACCTATACCAGCGGCAGCGTCAGCGCCGGGGACGTGATCCTGGAGTTCTATCGCTACGGCGACAGGAAGAGGCGACCGGCGCCGGCGCGCTTCGCCTCCCTTTCCCTGGAGCCCGGCCTGCTGGCGAACGCTTTGGCCGATCTCCGGGCCGCTGGGTTCCCCCACGATCCGCCGGAGATCCACCTCGCCGCCCTCCCGGACGGGAGCGAGGGGCCCGTCTGGATGAGGGTGCGCCTGCCCGCGCTTTCGCACGAGGCCTTTGTGGTCACGCTGTTCGAATACAGCCCCGAGTTCCTCAACATGGAAGTCCGGCGGAAACAGTTCGGCAACCGCCTGGCCCTGGACGGCGGCGGCCCGCTCGGCATCCTGGCGACCTACGCCCTGGTGCTCGAGTCCGACGACGTCGACGCCGCCAGGAGGGCATGGGCGCGCCTGCTCGGCCCGCCGGGGCCGGACGGCTACATGCGGGCCGAGCGCGGGCCAGCCTTCCGCATCGTCCGGGGTCCGGCAAACGGGATCCAGAAGACCATTTTCCGGGTGCGATCGCTCGCCCGCGCGGAGAGCTTCCTCGACAGCCGAGGGCTCCTGGGGGCAAAAGGGGAGAAGGAGATATTTCTCCAGGCGTCGGCCGTCGAGGGGCTCCGGATCTCCCTGGCGGAAACGCTGCCGGACTAGGCGCGATCCCCGCCCCCGGGCGCACCGGCGGCGGGGCCCCCGGCTTCGCTGCGGAAGCAAGACCCTACCGGATCCGCTTCAGTTCGGCCTGGTTCAGAACGATGCGGGCCGCCGCGAGCTTCCCGAAATATTTCTTGACCTTGGCCGCGTCGCCCGCCGCCACCGCCTTCACGAGGTCCCCTTCCATCTCCGCAACGTCCAGGAGCTTGTAATAGTCCAGGGATTCGTGGAAGTGCGCCATCACGATGAGACCCGTCAGGATGGGATGGTTGTTGGTCACATTGGCATCCTTGTACATGAAGCCATGCTCGAGTTCGACCTCCAGCCCGATGCGGAAATCCTCCGGGTCGATCTTCAGTTTCGAAGGGTTCGCAAAGGCCAGGATCGTTTTCGCCTCCCTGGGCAGGACCTTGGTCTGCTTGAGTTTCGTCCAGTCCCTGATCTTGAGCTCCTTGCACACCCTCCGGACTTCTTCGACCGTAACGTACTGCGGCACTTTCATAGAACTCCTCCGATTCTTTCGGGCGCCCGTCGGGTCTGCCGGCGGCGCCGCATCTGGGACAACACCCTCCGGGGCACAGCCGCGTGTCCCGGTACCACGAACCATTCTATATCACCGCCGGCGCATGCGCACCCGGGATTCCGGTTTCAGGCGGGACAAAGGCACGCCCCGCCGGCCTCATCGGAGCAATCGCCGGAGCACGTACGGGAGTATGCCGCCGTGCCGGTAATAGGTCGCCTCCACCGGGGTGTCCAGACGCGCCAGAAGGGGGACCGTCTCCGTCGGGCCGCCGCGCCGGTGTACGGCCAAAAAAAGCCGTGCGCGCGGCTCGACATCGTCCCCGAGCCCCAGAATGTCGAAGGTTTCGGTGCCGTCGAGCGCCAGAGACTGCGCGCCGGCCCCCTCCTCGAACTGGCACGGCAGGACGCCCATGCCCACGAGGTTGCTGCGGTGGATCCGCTCGAAACTCCGGGCCACGACCGCGCGCACGCCCAGCAGCATGGTCCCCTTGGCGGCCCAGTCCCTCGAGCTCCCGGTGCCGTACTCTTTCCCGGCCAGAACGACCAGCGGCGTCCCGGATTCGCGGTAGAGGCAGGCGGCGTCGTAGATGCTCATCAGGTCCCCGCTCGGGTAATGCACGGTGACACCCCCTTCCGTGCCGGGCGCCATGAGGTTGCGGATGCGGACGTTGGCGAAGGTCCCCCGGATCATGACCTGGTGATTGCCGCGGCGCGCCCCGTAGCTGTTGAAATCCTCGATGGCCACCCCCACCTGCCGCAGGTAGCGTCCGGCGGGCGAATCCGGGTGGATGGGCCCGGCGGGGCTGATGTGGTCGGTCGTCACGGAATCCCCGAGTATCGCCAGCGGGCGGGCGCCGGCTATTGGGGCGACCCCCCCGGGCTCCATGCGGAAGTGTTCGAAGTAGGGGGGCTCCCGGATGTACTCGGAGCCCTCCTCCCACCGGTACAGGCCCCCCCCCGCACAGGATATCGCGTTCCACAGCGGGTTCCTTTCGGCGCTGGCGGCGTACTCGGCCCGGTAGGCGCCGGCGTCCGAGGAGGACCCCATGCACGCCCGGATCTGCTGCCGGCTCGGCCACAGGTCGGCCAGATAGACGTCCCGGCCTTCGGCATTTCGGCCCAGAGGCTCGCGGGTCAGGTCGATATCGACCCGTCCGGCAAGCGCGAAGGCGACCACCAGCGGCGGGCTCATCAGGAAATTGGCCCTGACCGACGGATGGACCCTCGCCTCGAAGTTCCGGTTCCCGCTCAGTACGCTGGCCACGACCAGGCCGTGTGCCGCGATGCGGTCCTCGACGTTCGGATCGAGGGGGCCGGAGTTCCCGATGCAGGTGGCGCATCCGTACCCTACGAGATGGAATCCTATCCGGTCCAGGTAGTGCTGGAGCCCGGTTTTCACCAGGTAGGCGCTGACGACGCGGGACCCGGGAGCGAGCGAAGTCTTGACGTGGGACGGTGGTGCGATCCCGGCCTCCACCGCGTGTTTGGCGAGGAGCCCGGCGGCGATCATGACGCCCGGATTCGACGTATTCGTGCACGAGGTGATCGACGCGATCGCCACCGCGCCGTGCCGCAGGCCGTCGGCAGCCCCCCGCCCCGGCTGCCGGGTCGTAACCGGGGCCGGGCCGTCGGGATCCGCGGCCGCCTTTCCGTAGCCGCCTTGGTCCCGGGGCTTTGCGAGAGCCTCCAGGAAATCGTCCTTGAGCCGCGCAAGCGGGATGCGGTCCTGCGGCCTGCGGGGACCGGCGACGCACGGCTCGATGTCCTTGAGATCGAGCGCGAGCACGAAGCTGTAGGCGACACGGTCTTCGTCGACGGGGCCGAACATCCGCTGGGCGGTGAAGTAGTCGCGGACCGTATCGGCCAGCGCCTGCGGCCTGCCGGTAGCCAGAAGATAGGCGCAGGTCGCGTCATCGACCGGGAAGAGGCCGAGGGTGGCGCCGTATTCGGGGCCCATGTTGCTGATGGTCGCCCGGTCCGGGATCGTCAGTTCGGCGACTCCGGGGCCGAAAAACTCTACAAATTTCCCGACCACCCCGGCCCGGCGCAGCATCTCCGTCACGCACAAAACCATGTCCGTCGCCGTCACACCCTCCCCGAGCTTCCCCTCGAGGCGCACCCCGACGACGTCGGGCGTCAGCAGGTACACCGGCTGCCCCAGCATCCCGGCCTCCGCTTCTATGCCGCCCACGCCCCAGCCCAGCACGCCGAGACCGTTGATCATCGTCGTGTGGGAGTCGGTGCCGACGAGCGTGTCCGGGAAAAGAACTCCCTCCTTCTCCCGGACGACCGTCGCCAGATGCTCCAGGTTCACCTGGTGGCAGATCCCGGTACCGGGGGGGATGACGTTGAACCCGCAAAATCCCCGCGTTCCCCACTTCAGGAACCGGTAGCGGGCCCGGTTGCGCAGAAACTCCATGCGCATGTTGGCGTCGGCCGCATCCGGCCTGCCCGAGACGTCGACCTGGACCGAGTGGTCGATGACGAGATCGACCGGGACCAGGGGCTCGATCAGGCCCGGGGGCTTCCCGAGCCGCGCGACCGCCGACCGCATCGCGGCCAAATCGACCAGCAGGGGAACTCCGGTGAAATCCTGCAGCAGAATGCGGGAAACACGGAAGGGGATCTCCCCGGTCCGGGCAGCCCGGGGGCTCCAGTTGGCCAGGCGGACGACGTCGTCCTCGGTGATGCTCTCCCCGTCGTAGTTGCGGAGAACCGATTCGAGGAGGATGCGGATGCTCAGGGGGAGCCTCGAGACCGGGCCGACCCCCTCCTTCTCGAGCTGCGGCAGGGAATAGTATGCGGCGCGGCGGCCGTCGGCGAGGCCTAACGTCTGCAGGGAATGGAACAGGGCATGATTCATGGGATTCCTCGACTCCGGGGAACAGGGCGGAACCGGCATTGGCCGGCAGGGTCCCGCATCGGGCAGGCCGCCCCCACTATTATTACACGCATCCGGGGCCGTCGTGTGGGATAATGGGCACTCTTTTTGTAATGGCGGGGGCTATGCGGCAAGGAACAACCAAGATCATCGGCGTCATACCCGCCCACATGGATTCCCAAAGGCTTCCGGGCAAGGTCCTTTGCCGGATCGGGGACCGGGCGATGCTCGACTGGGTCTACGAGCGGGCGCGCCGATCGCCCCTGCTCACGGAGCTGGTGGTGGCCACCGACAGCGAGAGGATCCTGGGGCACTGCGCCCGACGGGGCATCCCATCGATCCGCACGGGGAACCACGCCTGCGGCAGCGACCGGATCCACGAGGTCCTGCTGCGGACCGACGGGGACATTTACGTCAACATCCAGGCCGATGAGCCGACCGTGCGCGCCGAACACATCGAATGCCTGCTCGGCCCGATCCTCGCAGGCAAAGGCGACGTCACCACGCTGAAGACGGTCCTCGACGACGCCGCAGCGCAGGATCCCAACTGCGTGAAGGTCGTCACCGGAGCCGGGGGGCGGGCGCTCTATTTTTCGCGGCTGCCCGTCCCGTACCGCCGCGATGGGACGCGCACCTGTCCCTACTACAAGCACCTGGGGCTCTACGCATACCGGCGCTCGGCGCTCGAGCGTTTTCACCGCCTGCCCCCCTCCCCGCTGGAGCAGGCGGAGAAGCTCGAACAGCTGCGCCTGCTCGAGAACGGCATCGACATTCTCGTCCAGGAGACGCCCTACGACACGGTCGGGGTCGACACGGAAGAGGACCTCCGGAGAGCCGTAGCGTTTTTCGCGGCGGAGACGCCCCGGTGCTAGAAAGACAGGGGGCCGAGCCCCGAGTCCGAATCCCCCGCCACCCTCCGCGGTGCGACGGGGCGAGGTGTTCCATGTATCTGCTCTACAGTTTCCTGCTCGCCGTCTGGAGCATCCTCCTGCTCCCGCTGTTCGTGGTCAGGGCATGGCGCCGCAGCTCGGGGCTCGAAGGCTTCGCCGAGCGCCTGGGATGCCTGCCGGAAGGCCTGCGTTCGGACGGGCGCGCCACGGTATGGTTCCACTCCTGTTCTGTCGGGGAAACCCTGAGCCTCCAACCGCTGGTGAAGGCCCTCCACGGGAGGTTCCCCGGAGCGCGCTTCGTGTTTTCGACGACCACCCCGACCGGGCACGCCGTCGCAGCCGAGCGCTTCGCGGAGTACGGGCGCCGCAACACGTTCTTCTTCCCCGTGGATCTCGGCTTTGTGGTCGGACGCGTGCTGGACCGGATACGGCCGGCAATGGTCGTTATCGTCGACACGGAGATCTGGCCGAACCTTCTGCGCCTGGCCGACCGCCGGGGCATCCCCGTCGTGCTGGTCAACGGCCGCATCTCCAGGGCATCCTTCCGGTACTATCGCCGTCTGCGCCCGTTCCTCAAGCACGTTCTGCGACACTACCGTGCCCTGATGATGCAGTCGCCCGAAGACGCCGCCAGGATCCGCGCCATGGGAGCCCCGGACGCCACGACAACGACAACGGGCAACATCAAATTCGACGGGGATATTGTCGAAGGCGGGGAGAATGCGGCCCTCGCGCGCGCGCTGGAGTCGTTGCTCGGGCCGCCGGAGGCCGAGGCACCCCTGATCGTCGCTGGAAGCACCCACCCGAACGAGGAGCAGGCGCTGCTCGAGGCGCTCGGCCACCTGCGCAACACGCCCGGTCTGGAACGGACCCGGCTGCTGTTGGCCCCGCGGCACCCCGAGAGGTTCGAGGCCGTCGCCCAGCTGATCGACAGGAGAGGGTTCGCCTTCGGCCGCCGCTCGCAGGCAGTGGCCGCCCCCGGGGCGCCCGTGATTCTTTTGGACACGATAGGGGAGCTCGCGGCCGCCTACCGGTTCGCCACGGTCGTGTTCGTCGGCGGGACCCTGGTCCGCCATGGCGGCCACAGCATCATGGAGCCGGCGCTCTATTCGAAAGCGATCGTCGTCGGGCCTTCGATGGAGAACTTCCAGCCGGCTTTGCGGGAGTTTCTCGCCCATGGCGGCATCCGGCAGGTCACGGCGGGATGCGAGGACAGGGGCCGCCAGATGGACCAGCTGCAGGAGGCGTTCCGGTTCCTGCTTGGAAACCCGGCCAAACGGGAGGCCATGGGACGTGCCGCGTATTCCGTCCTGGACCGCAACCGCGGAGCGGTCTCAAGAACCGCCCTCGGCGTCGCGGCCATCCTCGAAGAGTCCCGGACGAAGAACGCAGCGGCGCCGGCGGCCGGCGCGGACGGGGAATGAGGCGGCCCCGGCCCCCAGTCTTTGCTGGGGCCGCGCGGGCAATTCGGGTATAATGATCTTTCTTTTCCGTGACGCCACGGGATGGCGGCCATCGCCCAATGAACACGATCGATCACATTCGCACACGCCTGGCATCGCTGGAGCTCCGGAAGCTGGCGAACGGGTACGTCCGGGAAGCCGCCGTCCTCATACCCGTATTCGAGGCCGACGGCGGGTACCGCCTGCTGCTGACGCGCCGGACCGAGGGCGTGCAAACGCACAAGGGGCAGATCTCCTTCCCCGGGGGAATGCGGGAGGGGGGGGAGCCGCTTCTGGAGACGGCCTTCAGGGAGACTTTCGAGGAAGTGGGCATCGCGCGAGACAGGATCGAACTGCTGGGGCGTTTTCACGACTACCGGTCCGTCACGGAATTCCGCGTGGCCCCTTTTGTGGCCCTCCTCCGGACCCCGTTCGAAACACGCAGGCAGGTCCAGGAGGTGGCCGAGATCCTGTGCGTCCCCTTCGGCGTATTCCTGGACCCGAAGAGTTTGCACACCGAGAAGAGAAGCTACCCGGGAGGGGAGATGGATGTGGTTGTCTACTCCCACGGCGCCAATCAGATCTGGGGGCTCACGGCCCGCATCATCAAGGACCTGTTCGACACCCTGGACCTCGAACGCTAGTACAGGAGCGGCATGGAGTACAGTCCCATTGGAGTTTTCGACTCAGGATTCGGCGGGCTCACGGTACTGCGGGCGCTCGAAGCGGCGCTGCCCGGCAACGACTTCCTCTACCTGGGGGACAACGCGCGCACCCCTTACGGGAACCGGTCCTTCGACCTCGTATACGCCTACACGCTGGAAGCCGTGCGGTGGCTGTTCGCCCGCAACTGCCCCCTCGTCGTCATCGCCTGCAACACGGCCGCGGCCAAAGCGCTCCGAACCATCCAGCAGAAAGACCTGCCGCGGATCGACCCGCGGCGCCGCGTCCTGGGGATCCTGCGGCCCGTGACCGAGCGCGTCGGCCGCCTGTCGCCGTCGGGCCATATCGGGGTCCTGGCCACGGCCGGAACGGTGGCGTCGAACTCCTACCCGATGGAAATCGAGCGGTTCTTCCCCGGCGTTTCGGTCCGGCAGGAAGCCTGCCCCATGTGGGTGCCCCTGGTCGAAAACGACGAATGCTCGGGGCCCGGCGCCGAGTATTTCGTGAAGCGGCACGTCGACCGGCTCCTGGCGGCGGACCCGGCCATCGACACCATCATCCTCGGATGCACCCATTACCCGCTCCTGGGGGAGACCATCGCCCGGCACCTGCCCCCCGGAGTCCGCATCGTGTCCCAGGGGGCGATCGTGGCCGAAAGCCTGGTGGATTACCTGGGGCGCCATCGGGAAATCTCCGCCCGGTGCTCCCGCCGCGGCCGTCGGGAATTTTACACTTCCGAAAAGGCGGAGATATTCGACAGGCTGGCGACCCTCTTCTACGGGCGGGAGGTCCGCAGCCGGGAAATGTCCTTCAGAAACTAGCAAAGGTGGTTGCATGTTCTCATTCGAACCGACCGACGAACAGAAACTGATCGTGGACGAAGCAAGAAAGCTCGCGGAGCGGGAATTCCGCAGCCGCATGCGCCCGAGCGACGAGCGGGGGGAACCCGCCCCGGAATGGATTCTGGAGGGCTGGAAGCTGGGGCTTCTGCCCGCCAGCATCCCGGAAGCCTACGGGGGATTCGGCGGCCCTTCCGCCCTCACGTGGGTCCTGGCCGACGAGGAGCTGGCATGGGGCGACCTCAGCGCGGCCCTCGTCCTTGCCGCCCCCAACCTGGTCGCCTTCCCGGTGCTGATGTGCGGGACCGAGGAGCAGAAGAGGGAGATCCTCCCCGCCTTCTGCGGCGATGCCTATGTGGCCGGGTCGGCCGCCCTGATGGAGCCGCGCTTCGACTTCGACCCCAACCGGCTGCAGGCTTCGGCGCGCCCCAGCGGCGGGGACTACCTGCTGTCGGGCACGAAGTGCAACGTCCCCCTGGCGCCCGAAGCCGACTGGATGCTGGTCTGGGCCGCGTGCGAAGGGAGGACCCAGGGGTTCCTCGTCCCCAAAGGCACCCCGGGCCTGCTCGTCAAGGAACGCGAACGGAACATGGGCATGCATGCGTTCCCCATGTTCACGGTCTCGTTCGAGCAGTGCAGGATCCCCGCCGCCCGGAGGCTGGGGGGCACGCAGGGCTGCGACTTCCAGAGGGTCCTCAACGCCTCAAAGACCGGCCTGTCGGCCATGGCCCTGGGGGTCGCCCGCGCCGCGTACGAGTACGCCCGGGAGTACGCCAAGGAACGGGTGGCCTTCGGCGAGGCGATTGCGCGGCGGCAGTCGATCGCCTTCATGCTGGCGGAAATGGCCACGGACCTGGAAGCCGCGCGGCTGATGGTCTGGCGGGCGGCGTGGAAACTGGAACGCGGGGAGGACGCCACGAGGGACGCGTACCTGGCGGCCAATTTCACCGGCGACATGGCCGTCACCGTCGCCGACCGGGCCGTGCAGATCCTGGGCGGCTACGGATTCACACGGGAATTTCCCGTGGAGCTCTGGCTGCGGAACGCACGCGGGTTCGCGGTCATGGAAGGGATCACCATCGTTTAGGCGCACCAGGAGGAGAAGGCCATGATCAGCTTTGAGATGTCCGCGGAAATCCGGCAGCAGCGGGAGTACGCCGAGAAGGTTTCGCGGGAACAGATCCGCCCCTACGCCCGGCACTACGACGAACACGAACACGAGGTGCCGTGGGATTTCGCCAGATTCATATGGGACGAAGCCCGCCACAAACTGGGCTGCCTCCTCCCCGGATCGATGGACTTCGAGGAGCCGTTCATGACCCAGGTGCACACGCTCGAGGCTCTGGCCTGGGGGGACGAGGGCCTCTACATGTGCCTTCCCTGGCCGGCGCTGGGAGGCACGGCGGTCCTGGCCACGGGGACGGAGGAGCAGATCGAGCGGTTCCTCGAGCGCTTCCACGGCCCGGAGATCACCTGGGCCAGCATGGCGCTGACCGAGGCGCACTGCGGCAGCGACTCCTCGGCCATCCGTACCCGGGCGGTCCTCGACGGCGACAGCTGGGTCCTGGACGGCGAGAAGCTTTTCGTCTCCACCGCCCGCGCTTCCATGATCGATTCGGGGGGGATCATGATCGTGTGGGCCACCATCGACCCGGCGGCGGGGCGCAAGGGCATGCGGCTGTTCGTCGTCGAAGCGGGCAACCCGGGGCTCAAGATCGCGCGTCAGGAAAACAAGCTCGGCCTGCGGGCGAGCGACACGGCGGTGGTGGTCCTGGACAACTGCAGGGTGCCGTTCGAAAACATGCTGAGCAACACCGGGGATCCCCAGAAGGCCAAAAGCTTCAAGGGAGCCATGGCCACTTTCGACAGCGCGCGGCCCATGGCCGCCGCCAGCGGGGTCGGCATCGCCAGGGCCGCGCTGGAATACGTCAAGGAGCAGCTGGCCGGCAACGGCATCGCCATCGGCTACGACCGTCCCCGGAACCAGCTGTCGGCGATCGAACGGGACATCGTCGACATGGAGGCCCAGCTCGACGCGGCGTGGCTGCTGGTGCTCAAAGCCTCCTGGCTCATCGACCGGAAGAAGCCGAACACGGCCGAATCGTCCATGAGCAAACTGAAGGCGGGCGACGTCGTGACCAGGATCACCCAGAAATGCGTCGAGCTGATGGGCAACCTCGGATATTCGCGCAGGCTTCTGCTCGAGAAGTGGATGCGCGACGGCAAGGTGATCGACCTGTTCGAGGGAACGGGGCAGATCAACCGGCTGATCGTAGCGCGCCGCATCCTGGGCTACACGGGCAAAGACCTGAAATAGTCCGCCCGCCGCATGCGCCGCCCGGGTCCCGAAGGGGAGGAGTCCTCATGTATCCGCCGGTTGTGATCGGACTGAACACCGTCATCGTCACCGTCACGGATGAAACGCCCCGCATCCTGACGGTCCGGCCCGCGGCCGGGGCTTCCCCCCCTGCGCCCAAGCGGGGGCGGGGCTCCCCGACACCGGAAGCGATCCCCTTCGGCCCGTTCGATCCGACCGGCGACCGGACGCTGGAACTGGGCCTGCGCCGTTGGGTCCGGGAACAGGCCGGCCTGGACCTGGGCTACGTCGAACAGCTCTATACCTTCGGGGACCGAAACAGGGACCCTTCGGAAACCGAGGGGGGGCCGAGGGTCCTGTCGATCGCCTACCTGGCGCTGGTGCGCGAGGAGACGCCTTCGGGGACCGGACGCTCCCGCTGGCGCCCGTGGTACCGGTTCCTGCCCTGGGAGGACTGGAGGACCGGAAGGCCGAAGGTGATCGACGCGCACATCGTCCCCGCACTGGAGCGGTGGATCCAGTCGGCGCCGGACGCCGGGGCACGGCGGGAACGGCGCGAACGGAGCGACATCAATTTCGGGCTCCACGGGGCGCCCTGGGTTCCCGAACGCGCCCTGGAACGGTACGAGCTGATCTACGAAGTCGACCTGGCCTTTGAAGCCCGCCGCGACCGGTCTCCCGAACCCGATGCGTCCCCGGCGGGAAAAGCCGGCGGGAGCCCGGGCGATGCGGCAGACGGCCCCCCCCACCTCGGCACGCCCATGGCCCTGGACCACCGGCGGATCCTGGCAACCGCCCTGGGCCGCCTCCGCGGGAAACTCAAGTACCGCCCGGTGGTGTTCGAGCTGCTCCCCCCCACGTTCACCCTGCTGCAGCTGCAGCGCGTGGTCGAGGCCCTGGCCGGGGTGCGCCTGCACAAGCAGAACTTCCGCCGCCTCGTGGAAAGCGGGGGCCTGGTGGAGGGCTCCGGAAGGTTTGATTCGCGTACCGGCGGACGGCCGGCCGAGCTGTTCCGTTTCCGCCGGGAGGTGCTGCGGGAACGCCCCGCTCCCGGAGTGGGGCTTCCCGGATGGCGCCACTCGGCATGAGGCACGGGAAGGGAACGCTTCAGCGGCAGCCCCATCCGGCTTCCATGTTCGGCGGGAGTCGCCGGGGCCTTCGGGGAACCCGGCTAGGAAGGGGCCCCGGAATCATCCGCACTCTTGCCGCCCGCGAGATACCCGGTTATCTTCCGCCCCAGTTCCTGAAGCGAGAGGGAGGCCTTGACCAGGTAGTCCGCGGCGCCCAGGTCCCTGGCCTTGTCTCTGTCGGATTGGTCGGACGTGTTCGACAGGATCACAACCGGAATGCCGCGCGTCCGCTCCTCACGCTTGAGAATCTCCAGGGTCTCGATGCCCGACAGTTTGGGCATCAGCATGTCGAGCAGGATGAGGTCCGGGACGTGCTCGCGTGCGCACCGAAGGCCTTCCTCGCCGTCGTCGGCGGTCAGGACGTCAAAGCCCTGTTTCCTGAGGCCCGCCTCGCACGCCCGGCGCAAAAACCTGTCATCCTCGATCAAGAGCACTTTCATGTTGGTCCCCCATGGAATTTCCGGCCATACCCAGAGGGCCCGGATCGTTCATCGGGCCTGCCAGGGGCAGGCAAAACTTAAACACGGACCCGCGCCCCTCTTCCGATTCACATTCGACGCACCCGCCCTGCTTCTCCACGATCAGCCGCACCAGGTAGAGCCCCAGGCCGGTCCCTTCGGTCTCCACGGTCCGGGCATTCCCGGCCCGGTAGAATTTCTCGAACAGCATCTTCATGTCGGTCTTCGGAATGCCGATCCCGCTGTCCTGGATCTCCCAGTTGAGAACCTGGCCCCGCTTCTCCATGCCGATGCGGATGTCCCCGCCCCGCGGGGTGTATTTCATCGCGTTCGACAGAAGGTTGAGGATGACCTGGCGCAGCAGCTGCGGGTCGGCCGTCACCGGAATCCGCTCCCCGGGGGGCTCGAAGACCAGCGACTGCTCCTTCTCGAGCATCAACGGATTGAGCTCGTCGATGACGCTCCGGGTCAGCTCCGCCAGGTCAACCTCCCGGCTGTCGATCTGCAGCGTCCCCCGCTCGAGCCTCGAGACGTCGAGAAGGTCGTTGACCAGGTCGATCAGGCGGTCGGTCGACAGCTGCGCGTCCCGGATGAACGCGCGCGCCTCCTCGGGGTTGTCCAGGGAGTCCGTCACGAGCTCGAGCATCCATTTGACCCCCGACAGCGGCGTGCGCAGCTGGTGCGTCACGAACGACACGAAATCGGTCTTCATCTGCTCGGCCTGCTTCCGCTCGGTGATGTTCGACACGGCGCCGATGAGCCTCACCGCATCCCCGTTGGAGTTCCGGATGGCCGTGGAGCGGTCGGAGATGATGATGTAGGCGCCGTGCCTGTCCACGACGCGGTATTCGTCCGAGAAGGGCCTCCCGTCCTTCATGCGCGCCGCGAGCGCTTCCTTGACCCGGTCGCGGTCCTCGGGGTGGATCATCTCCCAGTACTCTTTTCTGGTTGTGGGCAACGACAGGGACCGCGAACGCACCCTGTCGGAGCTGGCGCCGAAATACTCCACGGTCCCCGAGGCGAGATCCCAGTCGTAGACGATGTCGCTGGCGCACTCGGCCGCGATCCGGAACCGCTCCTTGGAGTGCTGAAGCTGGTCGAGCAGCCGGGCGTTGTAGACGGCGCTGGCGGCGTTGTCGGCGAACAGCGACAGCAGGCGCGCCTCGGCATCGGTGAATTCCCTCTGCGTGTCCCCGCTCTCGTGCACGCCCAGCACGCCGATCAGTTCCCCGCCCCGGATCATCGGGACGCAGACAGTGGCGCCGATGGGCAGACTGCCGAGCGCCCTGGAGCGGTAGGGCCAGTTGCGGTAGTCGTTGACGATCACGGGCGCCAGGGTTTCGGCCACGCGGCCCCCGAGGCCTTCGTGCAGGGGGATGTGGGTGCCGACGGGCATCCCGACCCCGACCTCTACGGTGATCTCGAAATCATTGCGCTCGGCATCGTATAGGAAAAGCGCACACCCGGGCGTAGCCAGCAGCGACATCGCCCTGCCAACGATGATCTGCAGCAAAGACGACAGGTGGTGCTGGCCGGAAACGTCCTGGGACGTGTCGTAGAGCGCCATGATTTCGGTCGTCCTCTGCTTGGCCTCCAGGAGCAGTTCTTTGTATTTGAGGGTGGATCTTTTCGCCTCCTGCTCCAGCTTGAAACCGTAGACGATCGCGCCTAGGACCAGCAGCAGGGACAAACCGCGCAGCAGGAGGCCGGGGACGCCGCTCCCGGGCGCGCGGACGTCCACATACAGGCTGCAGGCCAGCACCAGGGCGGCGCCGATGGCCAGGATGTAGTACGTGCGGTGCTTTTTGACCAGCGGGGGGTGGCGGATCGGCCCGAAATCCCCCGGGCGTCTGAAAAGAGGTGCCATGCGTCGCCTCCACTCGTTGGGCCGTCAGCCGGAATTCCTTTGGGGGAACAGCCTCACGTTGTCGGCGCCACCCCGGGCCAGTTCCACACTGTTTCGGCCGCGGGCTTTCGCCCGGTACAGGGCCTCGTCGGCCGCCTGCAGCAGGGAGGCCGCGCTGCCCGCTCCGGTATGGGCCGAAATCCCCATGCTGAGAGTGACGCGGATCTCCTGTTCCAGGATGGAGCAGGGTTGGGCGGCGACCCGGATCCTGATTCTTTCGGCCGTGTACCGGGCCTGCAGCGCGTCCAGGCCCGGCACAACGAGGAGGAACTCGTCGCCGCCGTACCGGCCGAAGGTGTCGTAGCGGCGCACCGAAGACTGTATGCGCCGCGTCACCTCGATGAGAACGGCGTCCCCCGACACATGGCCGTAGGTATCGTTGATCTCTTTGAAATGGTCGATGTCGGCCAGGGCCAGGCAGAGCGGGGTTTTCCGGCTGCGGGAGCTGCTGGCTTCCCGTTCCAGGATATCCAGGACGGCCGTCCTGTTCCAGATGCCGGTCAGGGGGTCGTGCGTGGCCTGGTGACTGAGCTCCTGCTGCCTGGAGGCCAGAGCGTCCTGGAGCTCGACGATGCGGCGCCCCGCCTGCAACCGGGCCCGCAGCTCCCGAAGATCGAACGGCTTCACCAGGTAGTCGTCCGCCTGCGCCTCCATGCCCGCTATCATGTCGGCCTTGCCATCCCTCGCCGTCGCGAGCAGGATGTACACATACGGCACGTTGTAGGCTGCGCGCACGCGGCAGAGGATGTCCATGCCGTCCATGCCGGGCATCATCCAGTCCAGGATCACCAGATTCGGCCTGTCCTCGAGCGTGAGGAGGCGCATCGCCTCCCTGCCGTCGCCGACGCTCGTCACCCGGTATCCCCATCCCTCAAGGGTTTTCCGGATGGCGTGGCGGTACACATCGTCGTCATCCGCCAATAGAACCCTCATGCGTCCGTCCTCCAGACAGCCCGATTGCTTACCCGGATATCGCCGACAGGGACCGGAACTCGGGCAGCGCGCTTTGCACAACCGCGTCCAGGTCCGAGATGACCGGAGGCGCTTCGGTCATCTCGCACTGCCGGCCCATCATCTCGAGACGCAACGCCAGGTCCCGGGCCTTTTCCAGCCCGAAAAAAGCCAGCCTCCCCTTGAGCGTGTGCGCGGTCCTTTCGGCCACGGCGTAATCGCGCGCCTCGGTGGAGTCGCGCAGTTCGCGCATCAAACGGGGGTAGTCATCCAGAAACATCCCGGCGAGCTCGGCCAGCAGGAGCTTGTCGCCGTCGACGCGTTCCATCGCCATCGTTTTGTCTATATGCATAGGAGTCTATGGTCGGACACCAGGACCGTCTTTCATGATTCACAGTACACCTTGGCAACCGACGGGTCGCCGCCTCCAGCACTCATCGGCATTGTACCCCATCGATCGCCCTTTGTAATGCAATTCCGCGGCGCGCCTGCGGCAAACAATCCGGCTTCCGGACATGGCGTCCGGCTTCCGGACACAACGTCCGGCTTCCGGACACAACGTCCGGCTTCCGGACACGGCGTCCCGGCGCCGGGGGAAATGTCTTGGTCTGGGCATGAAACGGGGCGGACCTGCACGACGGAGCGAGCCGGGCACGCGGACAAACCGGCTGCATTGGTGCCGAAGGGGGGACTCGAACCCCCACGGGTTTCCCCACCACCCCCTCAAGATGGCGTGTCTGCCAGTTCCACCACTTCGGCACTTGTGCGGTCCCGCAGGGACCGCCGGTTGCATTCCACCGCCTGCGCGTCACTACGTCTATGGAGTCTCCGGCTGGAGATCGGGCGTTGCCTGCGGCGCGGCGGAAGGATCCCCCTTTTGCGACTCCAGCTCCTGTTCGTACATTCTCTGGATCTGCTCCGGGGTGAGGCTGGGCACATCGGATGCAGGTCGCTTGGTTTCGGGCTGTGGCGCCGCCGTCTCCTCCAGAACCCCTTCAAGGACGGACCGGCTCGCCGTCTTCGTCGAGATCATCGACAGCCCGATGCTTGTCAGCATGAAAATAACGGCCGCGATCGACGTCATCTTCGACAGGAACGAGGCGGGCCCCCGGCTTCCGAACGCGGTCTGCGTGGCGCCGCCGCCGAATGCGCCGGCCAGATCCGCTCCCTTCCCCGACTGGAGAAGCACGACGAGAACCAGAATGATGCAGACAAGAATGTGCAGTGCGGTAACGCTATAAAATAGAAACATTGGATTCAGCTACCTGCTTTCCCCCGGGGCTCAGGATTGATAGTGGATGATATCCAAAAAACTCCGCGCTTCAAGGCACGCGCCACCCACCAGGGCACCGTCGATGTCCGGCTGCCGCATCAGGGATGCGATGTTATCGGGCTTGACGCTGCCGCCGTATATAATGCGAACCTCCTGGGCCTCGTCCCCGAAAGTCTCCCAAAGCCACCTGCGGATGCAGGCGTGCATCTCCTGCGCCGTTTCGGGCGATGCCGTACGGCCGGTACCGATGGCCCATACAGGCTCGTAGGCCAGAATAATACGCGCCAGGTCCCCCCGTGTCAAGCCGTCCAGCCCCCCTACAAGTTGTTGCGTAACGACATCATAGTGACGCCCCGATTCCCGTTCCCCGAGCGACTCCCCTATGCAGACGATCGGATCGAGCGCCGTGGACAGCAGGGCGCGCAGCCGGCGGTTGACGGTGGCGTCGGTTTCCCCGAAATGCTGCCTGCGCTCGGAATGGCCGATCAGAACCATCCGGCACCCGACATCCTGGAGCATCGGGAGGCTGATTTCCCCGGTAAAAGCACCCCGGGGCTCCCAGTGCACGTTCTGGGCCGCGAGGATCAGCGCCGTATCCCTCAGCACCTCCGCTACGGCGTGCAGGGCCGTGTAGGGGGGCGCCAGCACGACCTGGCAGTGCGACGCCCCGGAGGCGCCCTCCCTGACGGCCTCGGCCAGGGCGCGCGCCTCCCCGACCGTCTTGTGCATCTTCCAGTTTCCGGCGATCACGGGCATCCGTGCCATGCATCCTCCATCTTCGTTCCGGCCCTCCGGGAAAGGCCCCGGCGCTTAAAACGCGGCGGCGCGGTCGGTCAGGGCCGCAACGCCGGGGAGCTCGATCCCCGCCAAAAATTCCAGCGAAGCGCCCCCGCCCGTCGAGACGTGGGTGATCCGGTCCGAAACCCCGGCCTTGGCAACCGCGGCGGCCGAATCCCCGCCGCCGATGACGCTGACGGCGCCGGAGTCCGCCACCGCCTGCGCCACGGCCATCGTCCCCGCGGCGAACGCTTCCTTCTCGAACACCCCCATGGGGCCGTTCCACACGATGGTCCGGGCGCCGCGGATGATGGCCGCATACCGGGCGCTTGTCTCCGGGCCGATATCGAGGCCCATCGCGCCTTCGGGAATCTCCCCGGCTGCGACCACCCGGGCCCCGGATGCGTCGTCGGGGCCCGAGGAGGCAACCGCATCGACCGGCAGAACGATCTTCTCCCCCCCGGCGCCGGACATCAGGCTGCCGGCCAGATCGAGCTTGTCGTGCTCGCACAGGGATTTCCCGATTTGGGCCCCCCGGCTTTTGAGGAACGTAAACATCATGGCGCCGCCGACCAGAAGCCGGTCCACTTTCCCGAGAAGGTTTTCGATGACCCGGATCTTGTCGGAGATCTTGGCGCCGCCGAGGATCGCGACGAAAGGATGCTCCGGGCGATGGAGCGCGTCCCCCAGGTAGCGCAGCTCCTTTTCCATCAGCAATCCCGCCGCCGCCCGGGCCATGTGGTGCGTGATCCCCTCGGTCGACGCATGCGCGCGATGGGCGCTGCCGAAGGCGTCGTTGACGTAGACATCGGCCAGCGCCGCCAGCTGCCGGGCGAACTCCGGGTCATTGGCCTCTTCCCCGGGATGAAAGCGCAGGTTCTCGAGCAGGACGACATCCCCGGGACGGGCTGCGCCCACATGCCGGCGCGCCTCCTCCCCGACGCAGTCCTCTGCAAACAGCACCTTCCTGCCCAGAAGCTCCGACAGGTGCGCCACCACCGGGGCTAGGCTGAACTCGGGCTTCGGCTTTCCTTTGGGCCGTCCCAGGTGGGACGCCAGGATGCACACCGCCCCACGGTCGACGGCGTAGCGGATCGTCGGGAGCGCCTCGCGGATGCGGAGGTCGTCCGCGACCCGGGAATTCTGCAGGGGAACGTTGAAATCCACCCGCACGAACACCTTCTTCCCTTCCAGATCCAGATCGTGAATCGTGATTTTCGCCATGGCTGTCTTGGCCTCCATGCCTTCGGGAATTGCGGATCCGCCGCGGTCAGCGGCCGACGAACTTGACGAGATCCTGCAGGCGGCAGGAATACCCCCATTCGTTGTCGTACCAGGCGAGGGTCTTGATCATCTTTCCGTTCACCTTCGTCTCCAGGGCGTCGACGGTGCCCGACACCGAAGCCTGCATATAGTCCGAAGAGACCAGAGGCTCTTCGGTATATCCCAGGATCCCCTTGAGCTCGCCTTCGGAGGCCTTTCGGAAGGCCGCATTCACCTCTTCCCTGCCGGCATCGTGCGCGACGTTGACCACCAGGTCGACGAGCGAGACGTTGGGGGTGGGGACGCGTATGGCGATGCCGTCGAGCTTGCCTTCGAGCTGCGGCAGAACCAGCCCGATGGCCTTGGCCGCACCCGTGGAGCTGGGAACCAGGTTGATGGCCGCAGCCCGGGCCCGCCGCAGATCCTTGTGCTGCAGATCGAGCAGGTTCTGGTCGTTGGTATAGCTGTGTATGGTCGTCATGAAGCCCGATTCGATCCCGAATTCCCTGTCGAGGACCTTCGCGACGGGCGCGAGGCAGTTCGTCGTGCAGGAAGCGTTGGAGATGATGTGGTGTTTCCCGGGGTCGTAGAACTCCATGTTGATCCCGATGCAGAAGGTGCCGTCCACATCCTTGCCCGGGGCCGAAATGACGACCTTCCGGACGCTCCCCTTCAGGTGGGATTTGGCCTTTTCGCGGTCCCGGAACAGCCCCGTGGACTCGACGACGACCTCGACGCCGAGCGAACTCCAGTCGAGCTTGCCCGGATCCCGCTCGCTGTAGACTTTCACGCGCTTGCCGTTGATGACGAGATCGCCGTCCTCGAGTTCCACCGTGCCGCCTATCCGTCCCAGGACGGAATCGTACTTGAGCAGATGGGCCAGGACTTCGGGGCTCGTGATGTCGTTGACTCCCACGACCTCGATCGCGGGATCATTCAGGCAGCACCGCACGAAATTCCGCCCGATACGGCCAAAACCGTTAATGCCGACTCTGACTCCCATAGCCTTACCTCCACGTATCGTCCACGAAACAATGGACACTGGTTCTAAGAAGCATTCGAAACATGCATGCAACGGAAGCTACAATTATACGCCATGCGATTCGAGTTGTAAGCGCCGATTTCGGGCTTTTTGCCCATGCCGGACAGCGGACGGCACCCATGCCGGACAGCGGACGGCACCCATGCCGGACAGCGGACGGCACCCATGCCGGACAGCGGACGGCACGCACGGCGCACGCTTCGGCACAAGGCGCCGGCCGCCGCCAGGCTACAATGCACAAAAATGCAGGACCGGTATCAATAAAATGCGACTGTGTATACAATAGCGCCGTAGTATCGTATCGGAGATGGGACCGGTCCTGTGCCGTTGCCATCCGAACCCAGGCGCTTGAGGTCTATTACCGTTGCTCCTACACCCAAACCGGCCGATTGTACCCCGCCGCGGCACAAACGGCGGCATTCGATTCAGAGTCCTCCTGCTCGGGCTGGTGATGGCGGCCTTCGGGCCGCTGCCGACGGCCTGCGGAGGAGGCCAGCCCGAGGCGGACACCCGCAGCCGCACCGAGATCCCGTACCGTGAGGGGACGGTCGTCCTGGTCTCAGACTACCAGGATCTCGGAAAGGTCCTCCGCCGCGTGCAGGGCAACGTGGAGATCCGCTTCGGGGATTTCGCCATCACGACCGACGAAGCCGAATACGACGTCGAAACCGGCGACGGGCACACGGTCGGGGAGACCCGCTTCAGCCAGGGGGACCAGTGGCTCACGTGCTCGAGGGCGGACTTCAACTTCAGATCCCAGACGGGCACCTGCTACGACGCCAGGGGATACACCGACCGCGAATTCTCGATATTCGGCCGGGAGCTGATCAAAACGGGGGC
>Ga0123333_10001865_pt1 | contig 22032 bp, 15 predicted proteins | sample BioC12SIPDNA_3_FD_89957 | JGI IMG/M metagenome (GOLD analysis project Ga0123333, IMG submission 89957) | Anaerobic biogas reactor microbial communites from Washington, USA - Biogas_R2_B C12 SIP DNA | ecosystem: Engineered > Bioreactor > Anaerobic > Unclassified | place: Washington, USA... | reverse complement strand
TCAGATCGAGCCGACGGCGGACGTGCGGCCGCTGCTGGATCGTCTGGCGAGTTGCGGCGTGGGCATTTTGACGTTACTGGCGGACTACCGCGACGTGTCGCACGGCGTTTCGTATCAGGGCGACTACGAGCAGGCGCCGCCGGGATTCGCGGAGCTGCTTGATGCGATCGACGCTCGCGGGATGAAGGCGGTGGCGTGGTTTTCGCCGCGCGGTTTTTTGCAGAAGGATTGGGGTCCGATTCCCAAGGACAAGATCGTGGAGGAGCATCCGGAGTGGTTCACGGAGGGGTCGCACTGGTTTGGTTTTTATCGCACCGTGGACATTTTCAATCCGGCGCCGAGCGAGTGGGCGGAGGGGAAGTTCCGACAGGATCTGACCCGATTTGGGAAGCTGGCGGGTTTTTCGTACGATACGTTCCCGGCGGCGAGTCTGGCGGTCGATCCGAACACCGGGCTGACCGGCGTGGCCAGCGAGATGCGTTGGCTGCGGCGTTTTTCAGAGACGATTCGGTCGTTCGGGCCGGAGAAGATTGTGATCGCCAACGGCGGGGTGCCGCTGGCGGAGGATTATCACCATTACGATTACACAGCGTCGGAGCATCCGCTGTTGATGTTCGTCAACGACGTGACGGCGGGACGGGTGCCGTTCGGGCATCCGTTTGTGCCGTGGGAGGATTATGGTCAGCTTTACTTCTGGTACTCCGTGCTGGGCCAGATGTACTACAACTTCTGCGACTACGACCAGGCCGCTGGTTGGGTCGGTACGACGTGGATCGGCTTGGAGCCGGGGCAGATGCGCAAGGACTTCGACGCGCACGTGGCGCCGATCTGGCGGATCATCGGCAAGGGCCGGCGGGTGTTCGGGGCGCAGATCGCGCCGGGTGTTCGGCAGATCGAAGCGGTGATGCCGGATGGGTCGACGGTAGTGATCGCGTGCAACTTTTCGGGCAAGGCGGCCGACGCGGTCGTGACGCCCGCGACGCTGCCGGCCGGTGTGAAGCGGATGAGCGTTGCGGTGGATACGGCGACCGAGCACGCTGAGTTCGGGCCGTACGCGATCGAGGCGGGCAAACCGGCCGTGTTTGAGATCGGAAATCTGCCGCCGTATTCGATGGCGGTATTTCGAGCGGTTGGCGGGTGAGCGATTTTGGTTGAAAGGGGGGCGGCGGCCGGGTAGTTATGCGGCGTCGAGGAAAAGGAGTGGCCCGGCCGATGAACCGAGAACATCCGCAGTTGCAGCTTGCCATCGACGTGCTATCGACGGCCGACGCGCTGGCCGTGGCGGAGAAGGTGTATCCGCATTTCGATATTGCGGAGATCGGCACGCCGCTGATCATCGAGGAGGGCGTCGCTGCGCTCGAGAAGGTCAAGTCGCGATTTCCGGAGAAGCGTTATCTGGCGGACCTGAAGATCATGGACGCTGGGTTCATCGAGGCGTCCAGCGCGTTCCGGCGCGGGGCGGATCTGGTGACGGTGCTTGGCGCAGCGGACGATCGGACGATCAGCCAGGCGCTGGAGGCGGTGGCGAAGTACGGCGGACGGATCATGGCCGACCTGATCAACGTGCCGGATCCGCTGGTGCGGGCGCGGCGGCTTGAGCAGCTTGGTGTGCCGGTCTTGTGCGTTCATACGGCGTTCGACCGTCAGGCGCCGGGCGTCGATCCGATGTCGGAGCTGTCGCTGGTGCGTCCGGTGGTGCGGTGCGAGCTGGCGGTGGCGGGCGGTTTGAAGCTGGAGAACGTGGGCCGGGCGGTCGAAGGCGGCGGCGATATCGTGGTGGTCGGCGGAGCGATCATCAATCACGCCGATCCCGGCTGCGCCGCTGCGGAGATCATGGCCCGCATACGGGAGGCCCGTCGTGAGTGAGATTCGCGATACGCTGCGCGTCGTCTGTGACGAACTGGCCCGGTGCACGGGGCGGATCGACGCCGGCGCGGTCGGCGCGGCGGTCGAGGAGTTGGCCCGCGCCCCGCGGGTTTTTTTGGCCGGGGCTGGGCGAAGCGGGTTGGCGGTTCGCGGGTTCGCCATGCGGCTGATGCACATGGGGATGGCGGCGCACCTGGTGGGCGAGGTGACCACGCCGTCGATCGGGAAGGGGGATCTGCTGGTGATCGGGTCGGGCTCGGGCCGGACGTCGAGCCTTCTGGCGATGGCCCGGAAGGCGAAGGAGCTCGAGGCCCGGGTGCTGCTGGCGACGATCGATCCACGTTCGCCAATCGCTGAGCTTGCCGATGTGGTGGTGGCGATTCCGGCCCCGTCGCCCAAGGCAACGGCTGGGTCGGGGGTGCTGGCGTCGATTCAGCCGATGGGGTCGCTGTTCGAGCAGTCCCTCTTCATTCTTTATGACGCGATGATCGTGCTCCTGATGCGCCGGAGCGGCATCACGGCTGAGGCGATGTTCGCCCGGCACGCGAACCTGGAGTGACGCGCGGCCGCCGTCGCACATAAGCTCTTGCCTCGCAAGAAGATATACCAAAATCCACCGGTGACGGTCCGTTCCGCGCCGCGTCTTTGCCTGGGGGCTTGCATTTTATTGCACAACCGGTTATGCTGAGTTGCATAAGCGGTTGTGCACTGGACAGAGTCGCAGGAACGATCGGATGGAACGGCCCGGCATATCGCAGATCGCGAGCAGGCTGAAGCTCTCGAAGACCACGGTCTCGCGGGTGGTGAACAACACGCCCAACTCGCGGATTTCCGAGGCCACGCGGGCGAAGGTGCTGGCGGCGGTCCGCGAGACGGGCTACACGCCGAACCTCTCAGCCCGGGCGCTGGCCCGGGCGCGAACCAACATGATTGCCCTTCTGTTCGTGGACGTGACGAACCCCAGCATCGGCGAGTTCGTGATGGCCAACGAGACGCGGGCGGGCGACGCGGGGTTTCACACGATCCTGTGCAGTACGCGGGCCAGCGGGTCGCGGGAGGAGCAGCAGTGTCAGATGCTTCGCCAGCGCGGGGTGGACGGCTTGATTATCGAGCACCTCGGCGACCATCGGCACCTGGTGCGGATGGCGGAGGACGGGTATCCGTTCGTGCTGCTGGGGCCGTGCGAAGAGGCACCGTGGCTGGACTACGTGGGATTCGATGAGCTGGAAGGCGGGCGGATGGCGGCGCGGGCGCTGGTCGAAGCCGGGCGGCGGAGGATCGCCCACATCGGCGGGCAGGTCGGCTATCACGGCGCGGAGGAAAGGCGCCTGCAGGGTTATCTGGACGTGGTGAAATCCGCGGGGCTGCGGGCCAAGCCGGAGTGGATCTTCCGGGTCGAGAAGCACGAGGACCGGGCGATGGGACGGCAGGCGGGCTTGCGGCTTTTGGATCTGCCCGACCGGCCGGATGGGATCTGCTGTTACGACGATTTTCTGGCCCTCGGGGTTTTTGACGCAGCCAGAGACCGCGGTGTGCGGATCCCGGAGGAGCTGTCGCTGATCGGATATGGCGACCTGGCGATGTGTTCGCTGCTGCCGGTGCCGTTGGCTTCGGTGCATCTGGACATGGCGGCGCTGGGCCGGGAGGCGACGCGGGTGTTGCTGGAGAAGATCGAGCACGGGTCGGCCCAGGACGGGCGGCAAGGGCGTCTGATCGCACCGACGGTGGTCCGTCGCGAGTCGCTGGGGCCGATGGTGAACTAAAAGAAAAGAAAAGAAAGGACTGTCGCGCATGATGTTGAAGGCCGTTCTGTTGGCTCCGCTGATCTGCCTGTCGGCTGCGGCCGAGCCGGTGATTGTCAATCCGTCGTTCGAGCAGGTCGCCGAGAACGGTCAGCCGTTGGGTTGGAAGGCGTGGAGCACGCTGGGCGACGAGGCGGCCAAGGGGTGCACGACGGTGGAGGTCGGCGATGCGCCGGACGGAAAGCGCGTGGGCCAACTGGCGCCCGCAGCGCCGCAGATCGCGATTCTGTCGCAGAATCTGCAGGGTCTGGTTCCGGGACAGTGGTACGAGGTTTCCGGCATGATCCGCTGCAACGGCGCGGTGGGTCACGGGTGTCGGCTGGCGGTGGAGTATTGGCGCGGCAGCGTGGCGTACGGCGGGGTGGACTCCGAATCGCTGGTGGGCGACGTGGCGTGGCAGAAGGCGGTGGTGCGATTCGCGGCCCCGTCGACGGCGTATCGGGTGCAGTTGGATTTCATTTTCAGCGGGCAGTCGGGCACCGGCTGGATGGACGATCTGGCGATCAAGGCGATCGCGCCGCCGGCGCCGGATATCAGCGGGCGGCGGGTTCTGGACGGGCCGTTCTGGGGAGTTTTCACGTGCTTCGCGCGGTGGTTTCACAAGTACGCGCGGGACATGCAGGAGGCCGGCGTGGTCTGGCATCGGATGGGCCTGGGCGCGACGGCGCCCGATCTGCAGAAGCTGGCGGCGGAGACGGGCATCGTGTTCGCCTGCTGCATCGACGGGATGCCCGGTGCGAGGGACGCCAACGACCCGTGCTATCCGGTGACGCACTGGGGCGATTACCTGGGATTCATCGGGCCCTTCATCGAGAAGCCGGCGCCGCAGGTCCGCATCTGGGAGATCTTCAACGAGCCCAATCTGGTGGCCTCGTGGACGTTGCCGGGTTATTCGAACCTTTTGAACCGGGCGGCGAAGGCGATCAAGGCGACGCAGACGGGGATTCTGGTGGGCACCGGCGGGCTGGGCCTTCCCTTTCCCGGCTACGTCGAGGCCCTGCTCAAGCGCGATCAGGAAAAGCTGATCGACGTGGTGCTGATCCATCCTTACGCGGTGGATGAGGGGCTGGACTCGCAGCTTACGGCGGTCAGCGAGGCGTGCGTTCGGACGGGCCGGCCGGATATCGCGGTGGCGATCAACGAGACCGGCTGGCCGACGTGGGACCCTGCCACCGGTTATCAGGACTATTCGCAGTTCGTCTCGGAGGCCGAGCAGGCTCGCAACATTGTCAAGCTGCACATCCAGTCCCAGGCGCACCGGCTGAGCTTCGTGACGTATCTGGGCTGGAACGACGTTGATGAGAAGACGGACCAGGCGCACAACATGGGCCTGGTGCGGCTGGACGGTTCGCCGAAGCCGTCGTGGCGGGCGTATCGGTTCATGACCGCGACGATCGGCGATCGGCGGGTGGAACAGTGGAGTTGCGGGAAGGAGGGAACCCGGGTTTACCGGTTCAGCGGTGAAAAGCCGCTGTGGGCGGTCTGGAACGCCCTGGAGGATACGAAGGTTGTGGTCGATACCGGAGATGTGGACGTGTTTCCGTGCGATCTGTACGGCACGAAGCTGGCCGTCACGCCGGTTCGCGGCAAAGTGGAAGTGAAGGTGGGCGAGGCCCCGGTGTACCTCGTGCCCGTCGAGCCATAAGGAACGCTGTCATGAACGGAACATCGTCATATCGGAAGGCCTTTACGCTGATCGAGCTGCTGGTGGTGGTGGCGATCATCGCCGTGCTGGTTTCGCTGCTGCTTCCGGCGCTGAATACGGCGCGGGAGAGCGCGATCAAGACCACGTGCCTGTCGAACGTGCGGCAGATTCAGATCGGGTTGCTGATGTACGCGGATGAGTATCGGAATTTCTTTCCGACCGTCGGCGATACGAACCTCTCGACGCTGCGATCGCTGGCGCTTTTGTGGCCCGGCTACATCGCAGCGGACCGGACGTTTGCGTGTCCGGGAGCGACGGCTGAGGATCTGATGACGACCGTACTGGCCGACGGCGTGACGCCGTTCGCCGCTTCGTACAACTATCAGGACAGCGCGACGCCGCAGCCGATGCGGCTGCCGGGTCTGCGGCTCAGGGAGTATACCGACACCATCAGCGGCCACGGGCTTCCGCTGCTGTGCTGCCACAACAACGACTACGCCAGTGAGTATGTGCTGCCGAAGCGGATGAACCACTTCTCGCGAGGGGGCATCACGTTCGGCCAGTCGGGCGAGACGTTCTTGTGGCTCGACGGCGGCCGGTTGGAGGTCCGCTACGAGGCCGCGGTCGATAGCTGGGATCATAACCAGGTATTCGCGGCGTACGACTGGCCGTATTACCCTCACTTTGTGGCCAGGACCTGGCGGGGCTGGAATCACGCGGCGCTGCGGGAGTGGCAGTAAGCTCCTCGCCGCCGCGTCGCGGCGACAACCGGATTTCGTCCGTCCTTCCCGTGCAGGCGGAGGCCCACGCCCTGCCGGACCGCTTGGCTCTTCCCGGCGTCCGCGCTTGATATGTATCCGTTCGGCTGGTATATTCCGTCTTAACTGGACCAGTGCAATCCGGAGCGGCGCGGCATCCAAGCAAGCGTTCATGGCGGTGAAGGCGTGAAGACGATCTGGACCATCATTGCCAGCGGCATCATAGGCCGAATCTCCTCATTGGTGGTCTGGATGGCCATCTACGCGCCGGGATCAGAGGTCATATTGGATGAGGAGCATGCCGGTTCAGCCGCCATCCTCACCAACGGAACATTCGAAGGAGGCAAACACGTGACTGCCAATGATCCCGCTGAGTGTTGTCCGCGGTTTGATCCGGGGCCTTGGGAGAATCGGGAGTTCACCTGGGACAACAAGCCGTTTCTTGTGGACCGCGTGCGGAGTTTTTTGCACGTTCCGCTGAACTTCGGCGCGGTGATGGTCCGGAGCATGGCGGCGATCGAAGCGGCTGGGGCTGAGCCGCAGGAGATGATCGTGCTGTCGGATGAGAACTCGCTGTGGGGCGCGGATGTATATATCGCGGTGTCCAAGCCGGTTCCGGAGGCGCGGATGGCCAGCCTCTCGGGCACGTTCCTGGCCAAGGTGTTCGAGGGCCCCTACCGCGAGATGCGGACGTGGATCGACGATATGAAAACGTTCGTCCGCGAGCGGGGCAAGGAGCTTCGGAAGCTGTACTTCTTCTACACGACGTGTCCGAAGTGCGCGAAGCAGTACGGCGAGAACTACGTGGTCCTTCTGGCGCAGGTGTGAGTAACGTGGACAAGTCAGATCGTCAACCGCTGGTAGGACTGAGGCGATATACCGTGCGGATCGTGGACCACGAACCGGGATGGGTCGGTCTGGCGGCGGAGGTTTGCCGTGAGATCGCGGGCGTCTGCGGCGAGTTGGTGGTCGACGTTCAGCACGTCGGCAGCACGGCGGTGGCGGGTTTGCCGGCCAAGCCGATTCTCGATATTGCAGCGGCTGTGTGGTCCGTCGAGGCCATGGCGATGCTGATCGACCGGCTTGAGCCGTTGAACTACATCTATCGCGGCGACGGCGGCGGCGAAGGGGGGCACCTGTTTGTCCGCGAGTCCGAGCCGGAGGTGCGGACCGTCCACCTGCACGTGGTGGATCGGGATGACGCCCAATGGGCGAACTACCTGCTCTTCCGCGACCTGCTCCGCGGCGACGCTGAGATACGGGAGCAATACGCGGGCCTCAAGACCCGCCTGGCCGCCACTTTTGCCAACGACCGGCGGTCCTACACCAGCGCCAAGCACGAGTTTATCCGCAGGCTCCTCGAAACGCACGATCCCGATTTGAACAGAAGCACGCGAACGTAGCGAAGAAGATGCGGAAGAGCTGACCGTCGGGCGATCTCCAGCGAAGCGGCTTGGTTCCTTGTCGTTGAAGTGTTATACTGACCGGTGTTGGCGAGCGGACTGACAGGGCAGGAGGAAGGCCATGTACAGCATCAAACCCGGACGGGGACCTTCGGCGATGGGGGCGATCGGCGGAGTGGCGGCTGCCATTTTCGGCGTGTGCTGGACCATCGGGGCGGCGTCGATGGGGGCGCCGTGGTTCTTCGTTCTGTTCGGCGTGGTGTTCGTCGGGCTCGCCGTCGTCGGGATCGCATACAACTTCCACAACGCCATGCAGCGGGACCGAATGAGTTCGTTCGACATCACGACCGGCCAGGAGGAAGGCGACCCCGTCGCGCGGGCGCTCGGGTATGACCCTCGCGCCGACGACGAACGCCCTGGACGGCGCGACAAGGAAGAGCGGCGTCGGTTTGATGGCGACTTCTGCCCATTCTGCGGAGCTGAGGCCAGCCGGGACTTCGACTACTGCCCCAAGTGCGGCAAGGACATCTAAAGGACCAAAAGCCAAGCTCGGTTCGTTGTCTATGGCCATGAAAATCATCTACAGAATCACGTATCCGAACGGGAAGATCTACGTCGGCAAGGATCTGACCGACAGCATCAACTACTTCGGAAGCGCCGATGGCAGGCTGATTGAGGCGGACTTCACGCGGGAGCAGCGGCGGGATTTCACGATCCGCAAGCAGATACTGTGGGAGTCGCAGACCGCCTCCGACGAAGAGGTCAACGCCAAAGAAATAGAGTTCATCCGTGCGCTGCGTTCAAACGATCCTGCCGTCGGGTACAACCGCTGGCCCAGATTCATGCCGGCCAGGTGAAGGTGCGATTGGGCTAGACGTCCGCTGATCGCAAGCGATTCGGTCCCGGCAGTTGCCTACCGGCCCAGTGGCGGGACTCGACACCCGTCACGGAAGGCGACACGTCTACGCAACCGCTTGTGCCACTGGGAAAACGGGAGAAGGCGAGGAAACGCGGGCAAAAGAAAAGAGCCGCCAGAGTGCTGCCCGTCATGTTCAAGACGAGCGTTGGTATGTGCTTCGCTAGATTACCAGAAAACCGGTCCAAGCGACTTTAAGCTGACTGCACTCCGCAGCTCTTTTCATCCAATTGTATGCCCATGATTCGCAAGGGTCGAGAAACGCGGGGTGATCGGCGATGGAATTGGCAATGACTGATCTTCAGTTTTTACAATAATCATTCAACAACTTGGGCGAGGGCGGCCGACTGGCGAACGACGGCGTCGATGGCGGCTTGGAGTTCGGTGATCTTGATGGGTTTGGCGATGTAGCCGTCCATGCCGGCTTCGAGGCATCGCTCCATGTCGCCCTTCATGGCGTAGGCGGTCATGGCGATGATCGGGATGCGCTGGCCGAGGGGCATCTCCTGCTCGCGGATGGCGGCGGTGGCTTCGAAGCCGTCCATTTCCGGCATCTGCACGTCCATGAGGACCAGGTCGTAGTCGTTTTTCCGCACGGCCTCGCAGGCTTTGCGGCCGTTGTCGGCGGTCGCGACCGTGTGGCCCCATTTTTCGAGGATGCGGATGGCGAGCTTCTGGTTGACGGGATTGTCTTCGGCCACGAGGATCCGCAGGGGCCGCGGCGGCTTGGTTTCAGCCGGTTGTTCAGCCGATCGCGGCTTGCCGGTGGTCGTCTCGGCGAGGGCGGAGCAGAGGGTCTGCGGATCGACCGGGCGGATCAGGAGCCGCGAGACGCCCAGTTGGCGGCAGCGGTCGTGATCCTCCGGCTGATCGGACGAGGCGAGCACGATGATGTGGGTCGTGGCCAATGACGGCGTGTTTCTGATCTGCTGGGCCAGGTCCAGGCCGTCCGACTCCCTGAGCCGCAGCTCGATCAGCGCCGTCCGGAAGGGCTGACCGGCTTCGATGGCCTCGTTGAGGGCCTGGATCGCCTCATCGGCGGCGGCCACCGTGGTGAGCGAAACGCCCCAGCCCTTGAACTGCTGGCTGAGCACGCACTGATTGGTCAGATTGGGATCGACGGCCAGCACCTTCAGATCCTTGAAGTCCGCCGGCACGAGGTGGGGTTTGGTTTCGGAAAGATCAAAAGCGGCGGTGAAGTGGAAGGTGCTGCCTTTGCCCGGTTCGCTCTCGACCCAGATCCGGCCGCCCATCATTTCGACCAGTTGGCGGCAGATGGCCAGGCCCAGGCCCGTCCCGCCGTAGCGGCGGGTGGTCGAGCCGTCTTCCTGTTCGAAGGCTTCGAAGATGGTCCGCTGCTTCTCCAAGCGAATGCCGATGCCGGTGTCGCGGACGCTGAAGTGAAGCTCGGCCCGATAATCGCCGGCGTGCTCGGCCCGGACGGCCAGGGCGACCTCGCCCTGTTCGGTGAACTTGACGGCGTTGTTGATCAGGTTGGTGATCACCTGGCGGAGGCGTCCCGGATCGCCCATCACCTGGGCGGGCACGTTCTCGTCCACCTGCACCAGCAGTTGCAGGCCCTTGCTTTCGGCCTGCGGGGCGAGGAAGTTGATCGTTTCGCCCACGCATTCGCGGAGGCCGAAGCTGATCCGTTCGAGCTCCAGCTTGCCCGCTTCGATCTTGGAGAAGTCCAGAATGTCGTTGATGATGGTCAGCAGGGAGTCGGCGCAGCGGCGGACCATGTTGAGGTACTCAGCCTGTTCCTCGCTCAGGTCGGTTTCGAGGGTCAGAAGGGTCATGCCGATGATCCCGTTCATCGGCGTGCGGATTTCGTGCGACATGTTGGCCAGGAACTCGCTCTTGGCCCGGTCGGCGCTCTCAGCCGCCTCCTTGGCCTTCTTGAGCTCCTCCTCGGCCCGGGTCCGCTCGGCGATCTCGCACGTGAGCCGGCCGTTGGATTCCGATAACTCAGCCGTTCGCTCCTGCAGGGATTCGACCATCCGATTGAAGCTGGAGGCGAGCAGGCCGATCTCGCCGACCGCCTCCTCGGTCGCCCGTTTGCTCAGGTTGCCCTCGGCGACGGCGGTGCTGGCGGCAACCAGGTCGCGGATCGGGGTGAGCAACTGGCCCATGGCCAGCACGGTGGCGACGATGCCGACCACGATCACGAGCACGGAGATGGCCACGCTGGCCGCCATGCGGTGCTTCAGTTCCGAGAGCACCTGTTCGAGGCTGTAGACCATGTGCAGATAGCCGATCGGGGCGGCGCCTCGCGGTTCGGCGCCCGCCTCGGCGTCCAGGAGGCCCAGGTCGATCTGGCTGACGTTGGCCCAGATGGGCACCACCACCAGCAGTTCGGTGACCGAGATTTCCACCCGTTGGTCGTCGCGGGAGGCCGGTCCGGCCAGCGGATCGTTGGGATCGACGGCGATCCGGGGCACGAAGTTTTCGGATCGCCGGTAGACGGACAGACGTTCGCCGTGGGCGTCGTAGACCTCAGCCAGCACGACGGTGGCGTCGCCCGCCGCTCCGGCCAGGACTCGTTCGAGGCTGTCCCGGTCGTTAAGCAGCACGCCCGGCTCGGCGTTGTGGCCGATCGCCCGGGTGTAGGTGACGGCGTGCTCGGTGATCTTGCGGATCGAGTCGTTGTGGTTCTGCTGGATCAGGACGGCGCTGAGGGAGCCGACGGTGCACATGACCAGAAGGGTGCAGAAGGAGATGGCGCGTCCGGTCAAACCCAACCGGGCAAAACCTCTCAACCTGGCTGCTCGTTCGGAAATCATACCGATCGCCATGACACTCTTCCCGGACGCACTCACGCCGCGCCCGTGGGATTCATCGGAACTTTTTCGGGGCCACTTTGGATACCGGCTGCACTTTTGGCGTCCGATAATCGACCCGGGGTTCGCCGGCCGGCGACAGGAAAACCGTCAAGAAAATAAAAGTGACCGATCGTTCACCATTGACTTTGTGGTCCGACCTGACTAGACTGTCCCATCATGAAGGTAAAAGCGGGCACAGTGCGACAGGATCGGGCCCAGAAGCGGGCCTCGCGGACCCGGCGGCGCCTCCAGGAGGCGGCCCTCTCGGTCTTCACCGAAGTCGGCGTGGACGCCGCCGCGATCGAGGACATCACCGAACGCGCGGATTTGGGCAAAGGGACCTTTTATCGCCATTTTCGCGACAAGTACGACCTGATGCTCTCGCTGGTCGAGAACGCGGTGGATCATCTGCTGGAGCATGTGAACCAGGTGGAGCAGCAGCCGGAGGATCTGGAAGAGGCGCTGGAGCATTTACTGGTTGCACACTCGACTTTTTTCGGCGACAATAGTGAGGAGTTTATCCTCCTGTTCCAGGGGCGGGTCCTTTTAAAGCTGCAGAGGGAATCGGCGGAGGAACTGGAACAACCCTACGTCCGCTACCTCGAAGCGATTGAAAATTATCTGTCACCCTACGTCTCGAAGCGCATCGATCCTGTGAAGGTCAGGCGGCTGGCTTGTGCCGTGGCAGGATTCGTGTTCGGGTTTTTGTCATTTGCCATGATCGGATTGACCTCCGAGGAAATCGAAACCAGCTTCAAGCCGCTGCGTCGGGCGTTTGTGGCGGGGCTTTCCACGTTTCTGGGGCGATAACATCGAGAGTTGTCTTTTGTGTTTTTCAGCCATACACTTACAAACGCAAATTGATTATTAGGAGTCAGGATCATGCAGAGGACGGATGGCCTAAGCGACGGTGACGGCAACTCAGATGGCGCCAGGTCCACCGGCCAGGGCTGCGGATCGGCCAAGGATCCCGATCCGGCGCCTGGAGGCTTGCCGAGAGGCGTTGATGAGCGTCAGTGGGGGGACTGGCGATGGCAGATGAGGCACCGGGTTCGGACTCCCGCCCAGCTTGAGCAGCAGTTTCCCTCCCTCAAGGATCGCAGCGACCTTCCGGAGGTGGTGCGCAAGTATCCGATGGCGATCACGCCGTACTACGCATCGCTGATTCAGCGGGCGGATTCGTCGGACCCGGTCTTCCAGATGAGCGTGCCGCAGGGCCTGGAGCTGTGCGACCCGTCGTTCCTCAAGGGCGACCCGCTGGAAGAAGAAGAAGACATGCCGGTGCCGGGGCTGGTGCATCGGTATCCGGACCGCGCGCTGCTGATCGCGACGACCACGTGCTCGATGTACTGCCGCCACTGCACCCGCAAGCGGGTCGCGGGGACGCGGGAGAGCACGATCTCGGCGTGCCGGCTCGAGCAGGTCCGGGCGTATCTGACGGCGCATCCGGAGATCAGGGACGTGATCGTCTCGGGCGGCGATCCGTTGACGATGGGCACGGAGGCGATCGAGGCGGTGCTGAAGGTGTTGCGGGGCGTTTCGAGCATTGAGATCATCCGCGTGGGGACGCGGACGCCGGTGGTGCTGCCGATGCGGATCACCGACGAGCTGACGGCGATGCTGCGGAAGTACCATCCGATCTGGGTGAACACGCACTTTAATCACCCCAACGAACTGACGGACGAGGCGGTCGCGGCGTGCGGCCGGCTGGCCGACGCGGGAATCCCGCTGGGCAACCAGTCGGTGCTGCTGCGCGGGGTCAACGACGATCCGCGGATCATCGAGGAGCTCTGCCGCGGGCTGGTGCGGGCGCGGGTGCGGCCGTACTACCTGTTCCAGTGCGACCTGGTGCGAGGCGTCGAGCACTTCCGGACGCCGCTGAGCCGGGGGATCGAGATCATGGAGCACCTGCGCGGGCGTCTCAGCGGGCTGGCGATTCCGACGTTCGTGGTGGACGCGCCGCATGGCGGCGGCAAGATTCCGCTGCTGCCGAACTACGTGGTGACCACCAGTCCGACGCACACCGTGCTGCGGAACTTCGAGGGAATGATGGTCTCGTACCCGGAACCGGACCCGATCGGGGACAGCCGCGGCGACCGCTGGCGCCGCGAAGGCTCGCCGGAGGTCTGCGATCTGGTCAGCGGACGGGCCACCGCGATCGTCCCGCAGGGCACCGCGCGAGGCCGGCGGCGCAGCGCCATCGAGCACGGGGAACTGGCCGAGTCCGGAAAGCAGCGTTAGGATGATACGCATCCGCCGGATCTACAGCACGGTCCTGCCGTCCGACCGGGAGCAGATCGAGCAGGTCCGGGAGATTTTCGTCCAGCACTTCGGCGAGGTCGCCGACTACGCCGGCAAGATCCCCGACATGCTGGATTCGCCGTTCAAGTACGGCTATCGGGCGGTTCTGCTGGTCTCCGAGCAGGCGGCCAACCGGGTCACCGGATTCTCGCTGGTCCTGCACTTTCCCGAGGTCAACAGCTCGCTGCTGGACTTCATCGCGGTGCGCGGGACGATCCGGGGCGGCGGCCTGGGCAGCGCGTTGTACGAGGCGACCCGCGAGCACCTGCGCGAGCTCGGCTCGCGCGGGCTGTACATGGAGGCGTTGCCCGACGACCCGCAGCAGGTGGCCGATCCGGCCAGGCTGAAGGAGAACCAGGCCCGCCTGCGGTTTTACGAGCGCTACGGCGTGCGGCCGGTGGTCGGTACGGAGTACGAGACGCCGATCGGCGAGCCGCCGGCCCCGTTTCTGCTGTTCGATCCGCTGGGCCGCAAGGGTTCGCTGCGCCGCTCGGAGTGCCGGGCCGCGGTCCGGCTGATCCTGCAGCGAAAGTACAGCCATCTGGTCGGACCGGACTACATCGAGCGGGTGGTGGAGTCGTTCGTCGACGATCCGGTGCGTTTTCGCGAACCGCGGTACCTGAAGGTCGAGCCGAAGACGGCGCTGGTCAACGGGCACCTCCAGAAGAACCTGGCCCTGGTCGTCTCGGAACACCATCGGATCCACCACGTCCGCGAGCGCGGCTACGTGGAGCGGCCGGTGCGCGTCGAGACGTTGCGGGCGGGAATACGGTCCGCCGTCCTGTTCGATGAGATTCCGCCGCGGCCGTTCGGCGAGGACGTGATCAAGGAGGTCCACGACAGCGACTTCGTCAACTACCTGCGGAACGTCTGCGAAAAGCTCGCGCCGCGACGGCCGGTGTACCCGTACGTCTTTCCGCTCCGGCGGGCCAACGTCAAACCCAAGGATCTTTCGATCCGGGCCGGATACTACTGCATCGACACCTTCACGCCGCTGGACCAGAACGCGTACCGCGCCGCCCGGGCGGCGGTCAACGTGGCGCTGACCGCCACGGAGGAGCTGCTGCGCGGCCGGCCGATCGTCTACGCCCTGTGCCGGCCGCCGGGCCATCACGCCCAGCGGCGGGCGTTCGGCGGGTTCTGCTACTTCAACAACGCGGCCATCGCCGCCAACCGCCTCAGCAAGCACGGCCGCGTCGCCACGCTCGATATCGATTTCCACCACGGCAACGGCACGCAGGACATCTTCTGGTCCCGCGACGACGTGCTGACCGTCTCGATCCACGGGCATCCCAACTTCGCCTATCCGTACTTCTCCGGATTCGCCGACGAAGTCGGCGAAGGACCGGGCAAGGGCTTTAACCGCAACTTCCCGCTGCCCGAAAATGCCGGCGACCAGGTCTACCTCGATACGGTCGAGAAGGCCCTCGAGGCGATCGGCAAATACAAGCCAACCGTCCTGGTCGTTTCCGTCGGCTTTGACACCATGCGCGGCGATCCCACCGGCTCGTTCGGGCTGACGCTGCGGGCGATGGAGGCCATCGGCCGGCGGATCATGACGCTGGGCGTGCCCGTCCTGGTCGTCCAGGAAGGCGGTTACAGCCTGAGCAACCTGCGGCGGGGCGGGGCCGCGTTCTTCCGAGGCCTCGGCCGCGGACTGACCGAACGATCCGCCACCTCCATCACCGTATTCCAAGGGAGGCCATCATGAGCCTGACCATCGGACTGACCTACGACCTGCGAAACGACTACTTGGAAAAGGGCTTCGACGAACAGACCGTCGCCGAGTTCGACTCGCACGAGACGATCGACGCCCTCGACGCCACGATCCGCAGCCTGGGCTACCGGACCGACCGGATCGGCAGCGCCTGGTCGCTGTGCCGCCGGCTGGTCGACGGCCAACGGTGGGACCTGGTGTTCAACATCGCCGAAGGCCTTTTCGGGCGAAGCCGCGAAGCCCAGGTGCCGGCCATCCTCGAACTCCATCAGGCGCCCTACACCTTTTCCGATCCGCTGGTCTGCGCCGCCACACTCGATAAGGCGGTGGCCAAGCGGCTGGTCCGCGACGCCGGCCTGCTGACCGCCGGGTTCGCGGTGGCCCGCGAGCCGGGTGACCTGGCCGGCGTGGAGCTGGCCTATCCGCTGTTCGTCAAGCCGCTCTGCGAAGGCACGGGCAAGGGTATCGATGAACGTTCGCGCATCGACGACGCCGAGCAGCTTAAGCGGCGGGTCCGCGAACTGCTGCTGCGGTATCATCAGCCGGTGCTCATCGAGGAGTTCCTGCCCGGCCGGGAAGTCACCGTCGGCGTTCTGGGCACCGGGCGCGACGCCCGCGTGCTGGGCACGATGGAGATCGAGCTGCGCGATCCGTCGCAGGGCGGAATCTACTCCTACGACTCCAAGGAACGCTGCGAACAGCTCGTCCGTTACTTTCCGATGGAAAAGGGTCCGCTTCGCGAGCGGGTCGAGACGCTGGCGCTGCAGTCGTACCTGGCGCTGGAATGCCGCGACGCCGGACGGGTTGATATCCGACTCGACCGCAGCGGTCAGCCGTGCTTCATGGAGGTCAACCCGCTGCCCGGCCTGCACCCGAGCCACTCGGACCTGCCGATGATCGCGACGCAGGAGGGCATGCCCTACGCCGAACTGATCGGCTCAATCATCACCAGCGCGTTGGCGCGCAACAGGAGTTCCGATGCCACGGCCGTGCGAAAGCGTTCTGCTGCTTCATAATCTGCCCCGCCAGGTTTCATCCGACGGCGAGGCCTTTTCCGTCCACGAAAGCGACGCCGGCGTGCTCGAGGAAGTCCGGGCGGTCGTCGCCGCGATGGAGACACTGGGCGTTCCGCACCGCGTCCGCCCGCTGCGCGAGCTGGCGGAGCTGCCGGAACTGCTGTCCCGCGCGGATGAGCCGATCGTGTTCAACCTGGTCGAGGAATTGCCCGGCCGGGCGATGGACGCCTCGCTGGCGCCTGCGATCTGCGAAGCCTACGGCAAGGGCTGCACCGGCAACGACACGCAAAGCCTGCTGCAAGCGCTGGACAAGGTCCGCAGCAAGGCGATCCTGGCGGAGGCGGGCCTGCCCGTGCCGGCCGGGATCGCGGTCGTACCGGGCGAACCGATCGACGCCTCGGCGCTGCCGCCCGGGCCGTGGCTGGTCAAACCCGCCGCCTCCGACGCCAGCGAGGGCATCGACGCCCGCCGATCAATCGTGCGGGCCGGCGGGCCTGCCCTCGAAGAGGCGGTCAACCGCATCCACCGCCAGTTCGGCCAGACCGCGATCGTCGAACAACTGGTCGGCCAGCGGGAGCTGAACGTCTCGGTGATCCAGGGCCCGGAGGGAGCGACGGTTCTGCCGCTGGCGGAGATCGATTTCTCCGCGTTCGGAACCGAGCGGCCGCGGATCGTGGACTACGCCGCCAAGTGGCTGGCCGATTCGTTCGAGTTCAACCACACGCCGCGGATCATCCCCGCTCCGCTCGAGGAGTCCGACGCCCAGCTCGTTCGCCGGACCGCCCTGCAGGCCTGGTCGGCCCTTGGCTGCCGCGACTATGCCCGGGTGGATTTCCGCATGGATGATGAGGGCCGCCTGTTCGTGCTCGAGGTCAATCCCAACCCGGACATCGCGCCCGACGCCGGCTTCGCCGCCGCGCTCGCCGCCGCCGGCGTCCCGTACCACCAGTTCGTCTCGTCGACAATCGAGTCCGCCGCCGACCGGGCGATCCGGCCGAAGGCGGCTGTGAATCTCGACGATCCTTCCGTCCCGATCCGGCACACCGAATCCCGCGACCGCGCGGACATTCTCGAACTGCTCGAGGCTACCGCGTTTTTCCGGCCCGACGAACTGGAGATCGCCCGCGAGGTGCTCGACGAGGCGATCGCCAAAGGGCCGCGGGGCCACTATCAGTCCTTCACCGCCGAACAGGACGGCCGGGCCATCGGCTGGGTGTGCTACGGACCGACGCCCTGCACGCTGGGCACCTATGATATCTACTGGATCGCCGTTTCACCCCGCACGCAGGCCCGCGGCGTCGGTACGCGGCTGATGGCATTCGCCGAGGATCGCATCCGCCAAGCCGGCGGGCGACTCGCCGTGGTCGAGACCTCGGGCCGCCCGTCGTACCGCCCCACCCGGCGATTCTACCTGACCCGCGGCTATCGCCAAGCCGCCCGATTACCCGATTTCTACGCCACGGGCGACGACAAGGTCGTCTACACCCGCGCCGTCTGACCCGCCCCAAAAAAACCAAGGGCCGCGCGACGGCTCACGCGGCCTGGAACGGAGAGGGGGGGATTCGAACCCCCGGTACCCACTTAAGGGCACAACGGTTTTCGAAACCGTCTCCTTCAGCCACTCGGACACCTCTCCAAGCTGCTGTCGCCAAAAGGCTTATGGGTCGACCGGCCGTGGTCAATTCCGCTTCTGACGCATCGTGCATCATACTCTATCGGCAAGCAACGCCGATTTCAAGCGGATTAGCCCAAGTGTCCGCAAACGATCCGTCCAGCCATCGCCTCACGACCATCGCCGTTCGCCAGCGCTCAGACGGTAAGGAACGTCTGGCGGGTGGCTGTTGCATCCTCCAGATTATCGGCATTAATGAAGGTTCCCAAGTGTCTTTCAAAGTGATGATGGCATATAGCGTGGACGGCGCCATTAGCTGCATTTTTCTTCCACCAGTTACACTGTGGTAGGAAAACTTCGCGGCTACTAGAGCCCTATAAAAGGTCCCTGACGGCCTCGTCCCTGTCGGCGACCCAGCCCGTTCTTGGCGATTACTCAAAACCCTAAAATCCAAACGTATATTATTCTGAGAATGTAAGGGGGGGTGCGTGGATAGTCGAAAGACTCATCAGCCGGCGGATAGTCTGTGCTGCCGCGGCTGACCAACGTGAGGACCGACAAGAGGAAGGGGACGGCAGCATGTGGTTCCCGTGAGCGGATCCACTCTTATTCCCGGCGTTCGAACGGCGCAGAATCAGGCACCTGGACGTACTCCGAGGCGATGGCCGTTGTATTTGGTGCTGAGGTCGAGATGTTTTTTGAGAGTCTTGAACGTCGGATCCTGCTGTCGGCGGGCTGGGGCGTTGGCGCCGTGGACGAGACTCTTCCCCTTCATCGGCCATTGGTTGAAATGGTCGTTGGAGATACGCCCCCGGTTCTCTGCCGTGGGGATAGCGGTTCAACGATCGATCTATTGTCCAGTGCGGAAGCATTGCCGATTCCACTGCCAACCGGTACCACAGCCTTCACCGCGGCAACTCCCAATTCGATTTCGCATCAGGCGGGACTCGACGTCGTACTGATCGACAACAGCCTGAATGACCGTGAACTCCTGTTTCAGTCGGTTGACGGCAAGTCCGTGGTGATTGAGTACAACAGTCTGTTTGACACGTCCACCCAGGTGCTGAACCGCGTTATCGCGACCGCAGCCGGGAGGCACGAAGCGATCGGCTCTCTTACCATTCTCTCCCATGGAAACCCCGGGGAGTTCACGCTTGGCAACCAGTGGATCACCGGCAATACCGTCGGTGAGCAACAGGCGGTTTGGCGGGAATTGGGCAAGGTGTTCGCGCCGGGCGGCAATATCTACGTCTTCGGCTGCAATACAGGCGACCCTTCCGGTGGCGGACAGGTCCTGCTCAATCATCTGGCCGCCTGGACCGGCGCCGATGTCTTCGCTTCCAACGATATTACTGGAGCGGGCGGCGACTGGACTCTTGAAGTCGCTTCCGTGGGCGCCCAACAGGAATTGGCCGCCGGTCTGGCCGTGCCGCTTGACTTCCAGGAGTTGGCCGGATATCGGTGGTTTTTGGCGGGTCCCCCATCGTTGACTACGACCGTCACGGCGCTGAGCTACACCGAGAACAATAAAACCCAGGTGGATTCGGGGCTGACGGTGAGCGGCGGTGATGCCGATGATACCGGAGCCACCGTGACGATCTCCGCCGGCTACGTCAATGGGCAGGACGTATTGGCATTCACGAATCAGTCGGGCATCACCGGCAGTTGGAACGCCTCGACCGGCGTCTTGACGCTCTCGGGCACCGCGACTCGCGCCAATTATCAAACGGCATTGCGATCGGTAACCTACACCAATACAAGCGACGCCCCGAACACGGCAACCCGGACGGTAAGCTTCCAAATCACCGATGCCGCCGGCAAGACAAGTTCCGCCGCGACCCGTAACATTACGGTGACGGCCGTCAACGACTCGCCCGTCTTCGGCACCGGCGGCAATGGCATCGTTACCACTCCGGTTGGATCCGGCGCCGACACCGCATCCACTCTTGCGGTTCAAGCCGACGGCAAATTACTCGCCGCGGGGGGTGGCAGTGGTGATTTTGGCCTGGCGCGGTATAGCGCAGACGGTTTTCTCGACACCACGTTCTCCGGCGACGGCGTTCTCACCACGGCCATCAGTCCGAATACCGATATCGCCTACAGCATGGCGATCCAGGCGGACGGCAAGATCGTCGCCGCGGGATACAGCTATAACGGCAGCAACGATGACTTCGCCCTGGTGCGTTACAACTCGGACGGCTCGCTCGACACCACGTTCTCCGGCGACGGTATCGTCACGACCGGTTTTGGCGGGTCATCCGCCGATCAGGTCAAAAGCGTGGCGATCCAGGCGGACGGCAAGATTGTGGTCGCCGGGTACAGCAATCTGGGCGGCACCAACGACTTTGCCCTGGCTCGCTACAACACGGACGGCTCGCTCGACACCTCCTTTTCAGGCGACGGACTGCTCACGACCGCGATCGGCACAGGCGCTGACGCCGCCTATGGCATGGCGATCCAGGCGGACGGCAAGATCGTCGCGGCGGGATACAGCTATAACGGCAGCAACTATGACTTCGCTCTGGTGCGTTACAACACGGACGGCTCGCTCGACACCACGTTCTCCGGCGACGGTATCGTCACGACCGGTTTTGGCGGATCATCCGCTGATCAGGTTCAGAGCATGGCGATCCAGGCGGACGGCAAGATCGTGGTCGGCGGGTCCAGCAATCTGAGCGGCTCGGATGACTTTGCCGTGGCACGGTACAACACGGACGGCTCGCTCGACATCACATTTTCAGGCGACGGACTGCTCACGACCGACTGCGGCGGAGTGCTCGATCAGCTCAAAAGCATCGCGATCCAGTCCGACGGCAAGATTGTGGCCGTGGGGAACTCGATGTCCGCGTCCCTCGTCTATGACATCGCTCTGGTGCGTTACAACACGGACGGCTCGCTCGACACGACATTCTCAGGCGACGGGAAGCTCACGACCAATCTGGGAACGGCCTCGGATAGCGTTAATGCTGTAGCGATTCAATCCAGCGGAAAGATCGTCGCGGCGGGCTCCATTCCCGTTGCGGGCAACACCGATTTCGTTCTCGTTCGCTACGCCTCAGACGGCGAGTTTGATACTTCATGGGGATCGATGAACTGCCTTGACGACACTCCGACCTTCATCCAAGGTGGTGGCGCGGTGGTGTTCGACGACGATGTCCAGGTGCTCGATGCCGAACTGGCCGCCGCCGGCAATTATGCCGGGGCTACTCTTACCATCGTCCGCAACGGCGGGACCAACGCGGATGATGTCTACGGCCATTCCGGCGCCCTGTCCGCCTTGACCGAGGGCGGCAACCTCGTCCTCTCGGGCGTCACCATCGGCACGGTCACGACCAACAGCGGCGGCACCCTGGTGCTGACCTTCAACGCCAGTGCCACGCAGTCGTATGTCAACTCCACGCTGCAATCCATTACCTACGCCAACAGCAGTGGTACGCCGCCCGCCTCGGTTAAAGTCGATTGGACTTTCAATGACAACAATACGGGTGCGCAGGGTACGGGCGGGGCTCTTGGCGCCACGGGCAGCATCACCGTCACCATCAGCGCCGCCTCAAATACCGCACCCGTCCTGGACGACACCAAGAACCCTGCCCTTACCGCTGAGAATGAAGACTCCGGAGCGCCCTCTGGAGCGGTAGGCACCTTAGTCTCCGGTTTGGTGGACTTTGCCTCTCCTTCCGGACAGGTGGATAATGTTACCGATGCTGACAGCGGCGCATTACTGGGTATTGCCGTTACCGCTGCCGATACGACCAATGGGACGTGGTACTACTCGACCGACAATGGGACCAACTGGAATGCCCTGGGGGCGGTGACGGATACCAATGCCCGTCTGTTGGCCGCCGACGGCAATACCCGTCTGTACTTCCAGCCGGATGCCAACTACAACGGATTGATAGCCGGCGCCATTACCTTCAGAGCCTGGGATCAGACTTCCGGAAGCAACGGTGCTTTGACCGATACCTCCACCAACGGCGGAACGACGGCTTATTCTTCGGCCACGGATACGGCCAGTCTGGCGATCAACGCCGTCAATGATGCTCCGGTCGTCACACCCACCGGCAGCACGGTCAATTATACCGAGGGCGATGGGCCCGTTACGGTGGACGACGGGTTGACCATCAGCGACGCCGATGATACGAATCTCGAGGGCGCGACCATCAGCATCACCAAC
>Ga0123333_10001862_pt1 | contig 22049 bp, 23 predicted proteins | sample BioC12SIPDNA_3_FD_89957 | JGI IMG/M metagenome (GOLD analysis project Ga0123333, IMG submission 89957) | Anaerobic biogas reactor microbial communites from Washington, USA - Biogas_R2_B C12 SIP DNA | ecosystem: Engineered > Bioreactor > Anaerobic > Unclassified | place: Washington, USA... | reverse complement strand
CGGATGAGCAGGCCGGCGACGAGGAACCAGAGGATGATGAGGGTGCCGGCCACCGCGGCTGTCAGCGGGTAGATGATCGCGCCGATACCGATGAGGACGGCGGCGATACCACCGGCGAGCGTCCACCCCCAGCCACTGACATCGTGCTTCTTCTCCTTGAAGGCGAAGGAGCAGGCGGTGAGACCGTCGAGGATCAGCCAGAATCCGATGAACAGGACGACCATCGTGGCGAGGATGGTGGCGCTGGTCAGGGGTGCGATGAGGAGCAGAACGCCGAGGACGATGCCGAGGATGCCGCGGATGAGCAGGGCGGTGAAGCCGGCGGAACGGAGGGCGCCGAGGCGCCCGGAATCAGTGGTGGTCATGGAAAAACTCCTGAAAAATATGGTGACTATGAGGTACGCGACCAATAGTAATACCTATACTTGGGAGTTTCCTGTGTGCCGTGGGCCGGTCACACCAGCTCAGCCAGCAGCTCCTCCGACCGCGCCCGCCCCGCGAGATCACTCATCCCGCCGGTGACCAGCACGTCGCCCAGTCCCCGCAGGTGCTTCTCGACGTCCCGCGGGGTCCCCCACACCGCCATCGCCAGGGTCTCCGCCATCCGGCGTCGTTCCTTCTCCGTGGGCGTCGGCAGCTCATCGACCGGGCGCAGCGCCTCGAACACGCCGGTCGTGCGGGCGTGAGCCTGCGCAAAGGCCTCCGGCAGGAGGAGGTCGCGGGCGGCGTCCGTCGTGTCGGCGACGGCGACGTTGAGAGAGTGGACGACCTGCGGGGCGTCGATACGCCCGGGGCGGAAATTTCGCCGGTAGAGGTCGGCGGCGTCCGCCTGGTTGGGGCCGCCGAGGATGACGCCGAGGCCGAGTTCGGCGGCGAGCAGGACGGAGCGGAAACCGGCGAGCAGCCACACCGGGGTGTCCGTGGCCAGGTGGCCGAGCATCTCCCGCAGGTCCTCCGGGTAGCGGGCCTTCAGCTCGGCCGCATCGCCCTGCCGCAGGGACGCGCGGACCGCGGCGGTGAAGCCGACGGAGGAGCCGATGCCGGCGTCGACACGCCCGGGGTACAGGGCCTCGAGGGTGGTGATCTGCTCGGCGACGATGAGCGGTTGGTGCGCCGGCAGCATGATCCCGGCGGTGCCCACCCGGATCCGGCTGGTGGCCGCGCCGACGGCGGTGGCGAGCATCGCCGGCTGGGTGCCGGGGATGCCGGGGACGCCGTGGTGTTCGGCGACGAAGAAGCCTGCGAAGCCGAGGGCCTCGACGTGGCGGGCGTGGTCGAGCACACCCTGCAGGACGTCGGCGGTGGAGGAGATGGTGGCGGTGCCGGTGGCAGTACTGGTGGCGTTGGCCCGGTCGAGAACGGAGAAGCGCATACCTCCCAGGATATGGGTAGTCTGGGCGCTCACATCAGACATGACTAATGCGTGACAGGAGGACCACCATGCACGACCCCCGTTCCCTCTACCCCACCATCGAGCCACCCGAGCAGCGCCAGCCCCACCCCGGCCTGGACAAGGAGATGGAGCCGAAGGCCGACATCGGCCTGGACAGCTACGTCGGCCACGGCCGCCTCCAGGGGCGCAAGGCCCTGATCACCGGCGGCGACTCCGGCATCGGGTCCGCCGTCGCCGTCGCCTACGCCCGGGAGGGCGCGGACGTGGCCATCTCCTACCTCCCCGAGGAGCAGGCGGACGCCGACCGCGTCATCGAGGCCATCGAGGCCGCCGGCCAGAAGGCTCTCGCCCTGCCGGGTGACCTGTGCGAGCTGGCGCAGTGCGAGAAGATCGTCCGCGACACCGTCGAGGCGTTCGGCGGGCTGGACATCCTGGTCAACAACGCCAGCCGCCAGATCTGGCACGACGGCATCGAGAACATCCCCGACGAGGACTTCGACGCCACCATGAAGTCCAACATCTACAGCGCCTACCGGGTGACCAAGGCGGCGATCCCGCACCTGCAGCCGGGTTCGGCGATCATCTTCACCAGCTCCATCCAGGCCTACGAGCCCTCGGCGACGCTGCTGGACTACGCCATGACCAAGGCCGCGATGAACAACCTGTCCAAGGGGCTGGCCACCCAGCTGACCCCGAAGGGCATCCGGGTCAACGCCGTCGCTCCGGGCCCGATCTGGACCCCGCTGCAGCCGAGCTACGGCCAGCCGATGGACAAGCTCACCGAGTTCGGCCAGCAGGCACCGGTCGGCCGGGCCGGTCAGCCCGCCGAGCTCGCCGGGGCGTACGTGTTCCTCGCCTCCGACGAGGCCTCCTACGTCATGGGTGAGACGCTCGCCGTCACCGGCGGCACCCCCACCCCGTAACGCGGGCGGTTACCAGGAGCTGGTCTCGTCGGCATTGCCGGCCTTCCACGTCTCCCACGGGATGTTCCAGTCGCCCAGGCCGTCATAGCCGGACAGGGTCCCGCCGATGGTGTTCTTCACCACGACGGGGTCGCCGCGCTTGACGGTGTTCTGGAACCAGGCGGCGGCCTCCGTGGTCACGTTGATGCAGCCGTGGGAGACGTTGGAGTAGCCCTGCTGCCCCACCGACCAGGGGGCGGCGTGGACGTAGATGCCGGAGTAGGACATCTGGGTGGCGTAGTCCACGGCGGTCTTGTAGCCGCCGTCCTCGTAGGCCAGGCCGAAGGTGGTCGAGTCCATGACCAGCGACTGGTGCTCGTCGCCGATGATGTAGGTGCCGTTGGGGGTGGGCCAACGGTTCGCACCGAGGGAGACGGGGATGCTGCGCAGGACCTCGCCGTTGCGGGACACGGTCATGGTCTTGGTGTTGTCGTCGACGACGGTGATCACCTCGTCGCCGATGGTGAAGTTCGTCGCGTTGTCCGACTCGCCGTAGACGCCGCCGCCCAGGTCCTGTCCGTAGATGTCGGCCTCGACGCTGACCTTCGTGCCCGGCTCCCAGTACTCCGCTGGGCGCCAGCGGACCTCGGAGTTGTTGAGCCAGAAGAACTCGCCCTCGACCTTCGGTTCGGTGGTGATGGTGATGGCGTCCTGGGCGGCCTGGCGGTCCGTGATCACCGAGGAGAAGCGGAACGCGATGGTCTGCGCGACACCGACCTCCGCGCCCTCGACCGGCGAAAGGTACACAGAGGCGGTAGCCGCGGGGGTGGACGTGGCGAACGTCGCCGTCGACGTCTCCCCGTTCCGGTCTGTCGCCTCGAGTGTGTAGGTGCGGTTGTAGCCGAGCACCTCCGCGGTCGTCCACGACTTCTTGTCCGCGGACAGCTCCGCCTCCACGACCTTGCCGTTCTCGTTGGTCATGGTCACCTCGGACAGCCCCTCACCCTGCGAGGTCACCGTCACCGGCTCGGCCGGGTTCACATCCTCCGCGCCGTCCTTGACGGACAGCTCCGGCGGCAGGTCCTGCTCCTGCGTCGCTTCGGCGGCGTGGTCGGCGCTTTCCGACGCCTCCCCCTCCCGCTCGATCGTGCACGCCGTGAGCATGCACGCCCCGAGCACCATCGCCGTCGCCCCTGCCACCATCCGCCGCACGGCGGAAACACTCTTCTTCAACGCGCAAAACTCCATAACCCGGCACAACCACTCGACCAATTCGCCCCACCATAACGCCTGAGAAGGACATGAGGACAGACCAATCGCCGACCTCACACCCGCGTCGCCCACCCCCGGATGGTCATCCCTTCCGGATTCTCCCGGCATTTACGCACGCTGACCTGGCGATTTTACTACGTAAGCCGCATGCTGTTATATTTTTCTTCGTTGCCAGCACGGCCCCGACCGGGACCGGAACGGATGACACCAGCGCCATTAGCTCAATTGGTAGAGCAACTGACTCTTAATCAGTGGGTTCGGGGTTCGAGTCCCTGATGGCGCACCATACACCCCCGGTGACCTGCACAGACAGGCACCGGGGGTTCTGCGTTGCGCTGACCCGGATCTACAGCAGCGACACGACACCCATGACGGTGAGCACCACGGCGACGATGTAGCCGGCGAGCTTGACCATGAGCTCCTGGCGGGTGCGCATCCACTCGAAGGCGCGGCCGAAGGGGCTGTGCGGGTAGGCGCGGACCATGCCGACGAAGATCGCGGAGATGGCAGGCAGGCTGAGCGCGAGGCTGGCGTAGACGATGAGGCCGACATAACGGACGACGGCCGGATAGTCGCCGGCGGAGAGGAATCCGAGGCCCGCGAAGAAGGGCACGGAGGTGGCGGACTGGACCACGCCGAGAATGAAGCCGACGCCGATGGTCTTCAGCGACGGGGTTTGCAGAGGCCCGAGCAACCGGCCGATGAGCGCATTGTCCCCCTTGCCGCCGCCGCGGAGGGTGAGCACGAGGGAGAGCACGCCCGTGGCGATGAGGAGGATGCCGAAGACGGGGGATTCCAGCGCCCGCTGGACCAGGTCGCCGAGGCCGTCGAAGACGACCATGGTGACCACCGAGAGCAGGAACACCCCGAGCCAGTCGCCGAACACGAGCAGGGTGGCGATGCGCCGGTAGGGCGCGGTCCGCGGCAGCATGACGCCGAGTGCGACGATCACCCCGATGAGGAGGACGTTGAGCGAATCGAGCAGCGCGAAGGAGACGGCGTGGAGCATGGGGACCACTCTAGGCTGACGTCAATACCGTCCCCGCCGCCACGCCCACGTGGATGCGGCGGCGCCGATGACGGCGAGCAGGCCCCACAGCCAGGTGGCGTCGAGGGCGTCCCTGTCACTGAGCGGCAGGTACATGGTCGGGTGGAACTCCACGGGTGCGTAGCCGGCGAGGGCGGCAGCGGTGGCCAGCACCGTCACGGGGAAGGCGACCCAGAACCACGGGAACCCGGGCCGGTTGTGGCGGCGCGGTACGACGGACGCGGCGACGAGTCCGACGATGACGCCGGCGAACACGACGAGCCAGGTGGCATCGGGTGCGAACATCTCAGACCCGCCGTCCCAGCCAGGACCAGATGGTGCCGGTCAGGCCCACCGCGAGCAGTCCCATCCAGATGGTGGTCGCCCGGTTGTAGTCCTCGAAGCTCCACAGCTGCTCGTTGGACAGGTACTGCATCGGTTCCCCCGGCGGCGGGAATCCCGTCTCGGGGGCGAGGATCCGCGCCGCAGTGACCGCCACCGCTAGGGCGAGGAGGGGGAAGAACACCCAGAACCAGGGGAATCCCGTCAGCTCCGCCTCCCTGCGCCGGGGCAGCACGACTGCCGCGACCACCCCCACCGCGACGAGCGCGGCGACGGCGTACCAGGTCATGTCAGGGTGCCCACGGTGTCGGCGTAGGTGCCGTCGGAGAACTCGAGGTCGGTCATGACCTCCTCGGGGTCATAGACGTAGACCTCGAAACCGTTCTCGCGGTAGCGGCGGAAGCCCTCCTTGACCATGCGGCGGCCCATCTTGTTGAAGCCGGTGACGCGCGAGATGTCGAGGACGAGTTCGTTGCCGCCGAGGCGCTGCTCGGTGAGGTCGTGGAGGATGTCCTCGGCCGCGGGGAAGTTGATCATGCCCTGCAGGCGGACGATGGTCTTGTCGCCGTCGCGGGTGATGGAGCGGATGCCGGGGACGCTGTAGTAGTCGGAGGACATGAGGTGCAGGCCCATGTCGTGGGAGAGGCGTTCGAAGATCTTGACGCCGCGGACGCTGTTGCCCTGGGCGTCGAGACGCGGGGAGAAGGTGGCGATGCCGAGCTGGCCGGGCAGGTTGCCGATGAGCCCGCCGGCGACCCCGGACTTGGCGGGGATGCCCACGTTCGCCATCCAGCGGCCGGCGGCGTCGTACATGCCGGCGGAGCTCATGACGGACAGGGCCAGGCGGCAGGCCTTCGGGCCGAGGATGCGGTCGCCGGTGATGGGCTGGACGCCGCCGTTGGCCAGGGTGGCGGCCATGACGGCGAGATCGCGGGTGGTTACAAGGATGGAGCACTGGCCGGTGTAGCTGGTGACGGCGTCGTGGGCCTCGTCCTTGATGATGTCGTAGCTGCGCAGCATATGGGCGATCGACAGGTTACGGTCGGCGCCCTTGAGCTCGGACTCCTCCAGCTCCGCGTCGACCGTGAGCTCGCGCCCGGCGAGGCGGGAGAAGAGGTCCCGGATGCGCTCCACCCGGTCCTCGACGGAGGAGTCCTCGCCGTTGATGAGCTGGTTGACGGCGATGGCGCCCGCGTTGATCATCGGGTTGACCGGACGTTTGTCGTTGTCGTCGAGGGAGAGCTCGTTGAAGGCCTCGCCGGAGGGTTCCATGCCCACGACCTCGTTGACGGCGTCGGCGCCGAGTTCCTGGACGGCGAGCGCGTAGACGAAGGGCTTGGAGATGGACTGGATGGTGTATTCGACGTCGGCGTCCCCCACCGAATAGAGGTGCCCGCTGGTGGTGCACAGGGCGATGCCGAGTTTCTCCGGGTCGGCGTCGCGGAGCTCGGGGATGTAGGCGGCGACCTCTCCGCCGTCCTCGTCACGCACGCCGTCGAGAATGTCGTCCAGGTAATCCGGGATGGGGGTCTGCATGGCATCCCAGCCTACCCACCGGCCGGTCCCGCGTATTGTCGGCGGCATGGGGAAAGACGCGACGATCTATGACGTGGCCACGCTGGCCGGAGTCTCACCGTCGACCGTGTCGCGCACCTTCTCCCGGCCGGACCGCGTGAGCTTCCGCACGGCCGAGAAGATCCGGGCCGCCGCGGAGGAGCTGGGCTACCGCGCCGAGGTGGAGACCCGGGGGTCGACGAAGCCGCCGTCCCACTCCCTGGGACTGGTGGTCGCGGACATCACCAACCCCTTCTTCCAGGAGGTCTTCCGCGGCACGGAGCACGCCGCCCGGATGGAGGGGATGCTGGTCACGGTCGCCGACACGCACGAGTCGGTGCCGCGGGCGCGGGCCGCCGTCGACCGGATGCTGCCGATCGTCGACGGGCTGCTGCTCGCCTCCACCCGCCTGGCCAACGGGGAGATCCAGAAGATCGCCCGCACCATCCCCACCGTGAGCCTCAACCGCCCGGTCCCCGGCGTGCCCAGCGTGCTGGTGGACAACTACGAGGGGGCGATCAAGGCGGCGGTGCACCTCGAGTCGCAGGGCGTGCGCTCCATCACCTACCTCGCCGGCCCCCACGATTCCTGGGCTGATGCGACGCGCTGGCGCGGGCTTCTCGACGCCGTGGGAACCCCCGCCGAAACCGCCCCCGACACGTTCACCCGCAGCACCGCCCTGCCCGCCAGCGAGGCCCGGCGGCTGCGGCGCATCAGCGTGCGTCAGCTGCGGGTGGACCAGCCGACGATGCTCGGCGGGCGCCGTGCCTTCGAGGCCTGGCGCACCGATCCCACCGACGCCGTCCTGTGCTTCAACGACCTCGTGGCCATCGGCTTCCTCGACCAGGCTCACCGCGAGGGCGTCTCGGTTCCCGACGACGTCGCGGTCGTCGGTTTCGACAACACGGAGATCACCGCGCTCATCCCGCCGGGACTGACCACCGTCGCGGGCCCGCTGCACACCGTCGGCCGCGTCGCCGCCGCCAACCTCATGGCACTCATCCACGGGATCAAGGCCCCGCTCGCCCGCCCCCGGGTGCTGCCCACCCGCCTCATCGTGCGGGGCTCGAGCCGCCGCCTATCCTGACGACCCCCGGGTCGGCAACTGTTGGCAACTCCTTGTCTGTGACCTGCGTCCCCGACTTGGATGTAGGCATGACCAGATCACACGCCTACCACCCTGACCGGCTGCTCCCGGCGGAACCGGGCGTCCGCGACATCGCCCGCCGCCTGCTCGCACACGTGGAGGATCTCCCGATCATCTCCCCGCACGGCCACCTCGACCCCGCCATGTTCGTTGACGACGAACCCTTCCCCGACCCCACCGCCCTGCTCATCAGCCCGGACCACTACCTCACCCGCGTCCTGCACTCCGCGGGCGTGGAACTGGCCGACCTGGGCGTCGGCGGCCACGACTGCGACCCCCGCGAGGCGTGGCGGATCTTCTGCTCCCGCTTCGACCTCTACGCGGGCACCGCCTCCGGCTACTGGCTGGAGCAGGAGTTCGCCCACGTCTTCGGCATCGACCCGGAACGGCTGACCGCGGACAACGCCGACGAGGTCTACGACGAGCTCGCCACCATCCTCGCCCAGCCCGACTTCCGCCCCCGCGCCCTGGCCGAGCGTTTCGGCCTCGAGGTGCTGGCCACCACCGATGACCCGCTCGACGACCTCGCCGCGCACCGCGCCCTGGCCGAGGACCCGTCGTTCACCTCCCGGGTGCTGCCGACCTTCCGCCCCGACGCCTACACCAAGATGTACAAGCCGGAGTTCGCCGACAACGTCACCCGGCTCATCGACTCCGCCGGCGACGGAAAGTCGGGGTACGAAGGCTACCTGCAGGCCATGCGCAACCGTCGCCAGTACTTCATCGACCACGGCGCCACCAGCTCCGACCACGGCACCCACGACGCCGGCTCCACCCCGCTCTCCGACGCGGAGGCGCAGGCCCTGCTGGACAAGGGCCTGCGCGGCGACGCCACCCGCGCGGAGGCACTGGCCTTCGAGGCGAACATGACCTACCGCTTCGCCGAGATGGCGCAGGACGACGGCCTGGTGATGACCCTGCACCCGGGTGTGTACCGCAACCATTCGACGAGCACCTTCCAGAAGTACGGTGCCGACGTCGGCCACGACATCCCCTTCCGGATGGAGTACACCGAGGGCCTGCAGCCGCTGTTGAGCTCCTTCGGCGAGAACCCCGACTTCCACTTCGTGCTCTTCACCATCGACGAGACGACCTTCTCCCGCGAGATCGCCCCGCTGGCCGGCTATTACCCGTCCGTCTACGCCGGCGCCCCGTGGTGGTTCATCGACGAGATCGACGCCATGAACCGCTTCCGCGCCGCCACCACCGGCACGACCGGGTTCTCCCGCTACTCCGGTTTCATCGACGACACCCGCGCCTACTGTTCCATACCGGCGCGCCACAACACCTCCCGCCGGGTGGAGGCCGGCTACCTCGCCCGCCTGGTCGCGGAGCACCGGCTGTCCGAGGAACGGGCCGCCGACGTCATCGTCGACCTCATCGACGCCTCCCCGAGGCGGGTGTTCAAGCTGTGAGCACTCCCCTGACCCGCACCACAGACACCCCCACCCCGCCGATCCGCCTCGTCCACCTGGGGCTCGGCGCGTTCCACCGGGCACATCAGGTCTGGTACACCCAGCAGGCGGAGGCCGACCCGGCCGACCCGCAGTGGGGGTACGCCTCCTTCACGGGCCGTGGCCCGCTCATGGCGGACCAGCTCGACCGGCAGGACGGCCTGTACACCCTGGTCACCCGCTCGGGCGACGGTGACAGCTGTGAGCTGATGACCTCGCTCGTCGAAGCGCGGCCGGCGGACGACATCGTCCGCCTCGTCGAGCTCCTCGCCGACCCGGCCACCGCCGTGGTCACCATGACGGTCACCGAGGCCGGCTACCACCTCGCCGCCGACGGCTCCCTCGACGAGACGGACGAGGAGGTCACCGCCGACACCCGCATCCTCCGCGAGGTGCTGGACACCTCAGGCAAGGTCCCGGACACCCTCGACACCGCGGCCGGCAAAATCGTGCTCGGCCTGGCGGCCCGGCGCGCCAACGGCGGCCCCGGCATCGCCGTGATGAGCTGCGACAACGTCGCCGACAACGGCGCACTGACCCGGGCCTCCGTCATCGGCCTGGCCCGTCAGCTGGACGAGGAGCTCGCCGGGTGGATCGAGGAGAACGTCACATTCCCGTCGACCTCCATCGACCGCATCACCCCGGCGGCCGACGACGAGCTGGCGGCGGATGTCGCCGAGCAGACCGGGCACGACGACCTCGCCCCCGTGGTCACCGAGCCCTTCGCCTCCTGGGTCATCGAGGGTGGGTTCCCCGCCGGCCGCCCCGACTGGGAGGACGCCGGCGTGGTGTTCGTCGAGGACATCGAGCCCTTTGAACGTCGCAAACTGTGGCTGCTCAACGGCTCCCACTCGCTCATGGCCTACTACGGCCAGCTGCGCGGGCACACCACCGTCGCCGAGGCCATCGGCGACGAGCAGGTCGCCGCCCGCGTGGCGGCCCTGTGGGACGAGGCCGCCCGGCACCTGACCGCCGAGGGGCTGGAGGTGCCCGCCTACCGCGAGGACCTCATCGAGCGGTTCCGTAACCCGCGGATCCGCCACAACCTCGCCCAGATCGCCGTCGACGGTGGCACGAAGCAGCGCATGCGGGCCGTGCCCATCATGAAGGCCGAGCGTGCGGAGGGCCGCGACGGTTCCGCCGCCGCATTCTCCATCGCCGCGTGGATCACCCACCTGCTGCGCCAGGATCTGATCACCGACACCCGCGCCGCGGAGCTGTCCGCCGCCGCCCACGACCCCGACCCGGTCGCCGCGCTCATCGCCGCCCTCGACGCCGAGCTGGCCGCCGACGCCGACGCGGTCGAGCTCATCCGCACCCATGTCACCACCATCAGGGAGGACTGACCATGCTCACAGCCATCGACACCCCCACCCGCGAGGTCCGCAGCCTCGACGGCCTGTGGCGTTTCGCCGTGGACCACGACAACGACGGGGTGGAGCGGCGACTGTTCGCCGACACCCTGCCCGGGACCCGCGAGGTCGCGGTACCGGCGTCGGTCAATGACCTCTTCGCCGACGAGAACGTGCGCAACCACGTCGGTTACTGGTTCTACCAGCGCACCGTCCGAGTGCCGCGCGGCTGGGACGGCGAGCAGATCCTCGTCCGTTTCGGTTCCGCCACCCACCACGCCATCGTGTGGGCGGGCGACGTCGAGGTGGGCCGCCATTCGGGCGGTTACCTGCCCTTCGAGGTCGACGTCACCGACCACGTCACCGCGGGTGAGGAGTTCCGTCTCACCGTCGCGGTGGACAACCGCCTGGACAAGACGTGCATCCCGCCCGGCTGGGTCACGCAGACCCCGGACGGTCGGCGCCAGCAGCACTACCTGCACGACTTCTACAACTACACCGGCCTGCACCGCTCGGTGGAGCTCGTCGCCCGCCCGCGGCGGCACGTGGAGGACGTCACCGTCACCACCGAGCTCGACGGCACGGTGACCTGGGATGTCACGGCGCCGGAGGGGCTGACGGTGAGCATCGCGGTCGTCGACAAGCAGACCGGGGAGACGGTCGCCCGCGGTGAGGGCGCGCGCGGGTCCGCCACCATCGACAACCCCACGCTGTGGACGCCGGGCGTCGGCGGCATGTACGACCTGGAGATCACGCTGCGTGACGACGCCGCCGTCGTCGACGTCTACCTCCAGCCCTTCGGCGTGCGCACCGTCCGCGTGGACGGCCACCGCCTGCTCATCAACGACAAGCCGTTCTACTTCACCGGCTTCGGCATGCACGAGGACCACGAGACCCTGGGCAAGGGCCACTCCGACGCCCACATGATCCAGGATTTCGAGCTGCTCAGCTGGATCGGCGCGAACTCGCTGCGCACCTCGCACTACCCCTACTCCGAGCAGATCATGGACTACTGCGACGCGCACGGCATCGTCGTCATCGACGAGACCCCCGCCGTGGGACTCAACTGGATGATGTCCGGCGGCATCCTCGACTCCGACGGCGGCACCACCTACTCCGCCGAGAACGTCAACGACAAGACCCAGGCCAGCCACGCCCGCGAGATCCGCGAACTCATCGCCCGGGACAAGAACCGTCCCTCCGTGGTCATCTGGTCCATCGCCAACGAACCCGACAGCGTCGACCCCGAGGCCCGCACCTACTTTGAACCGCTCGTCGAGCTGGCCCGCGAGTGCGACCCGACGCGGCCGGTCGGCTTCGTCAACGTCATGATGGCGCCCCACGACAAGTGCGTCATCTCCGACCTCTTCGACGTGATCATGCTCAACCGCTACTACGGCTGGTACTTCCAGTCCGGTGACCTGGCCTCCGCCGAGGCGCTGTTCACCGAGGAGCTGCAGGGCTGGGTGGACAGGTACGGCAAGCCGATCATCATCACCGAGTACGGTGCCGACACCGTCGCCGGCCTGCACAGCATCTACCACCAGCCGTTCACCGAGGACTACCAGGTGGAGTACCTGGCGATGAACTCCCGGGTCTTCGACTCCTTCGACGCCGTCATCGGCGAGCAGATGTGGAACTTCGCCGACTTCCAGACCAAGTACGGTTTCGCGCGTGTCGACGGCAACAAGAAGGGCGCCTTCACCCGCGACCGTCGCCCCAAGGCCGCCGCCCGCTACCTGCGTGACCGCTGGCTGGGCATGGACTCCGCCGCCTACGGAAGGCGGGACCCGCTGGCCGACTGACCCTGCTCCACCTCCCCTCCCACAGCCGTGGACACTGCCCGTTGGTGTGTACGCAGTATCCCCGGTGCTGACCCCCACCAGGCCCCTACTAGGCCCCCACTAGGAGATATCGTGTCCACCCAAGCCACCGCCCCCGGTGCCTCCCCGGCTGCCCCGGCATCGGGGAAGATGCCCACCCGCCGGGTGCTGGCGTACTCACTCGGCGACGTCGCCAACAACCTGTCCTTCATGATGACCTCGATGTTCCTCATGGTCTACATGACGGAGATCGCCGGCCTGTCCGCCGGCGTGGCGGGCGCCATCTACGGCATCACCAAGATCTGGGCCGGCGTCGCCGACCTCATCGCCGGCCAGACCGTCGACCGCTTCAACACCCGCTGGGGCCGCCTGCGCCCGTGGCTGCTGTTCGGCAGCACCCCGCTGGCCATCGTCTTCGTGCTGCTCTTCAGCACCCCGGCGGGACTCGGCACCACCGCCACCATCGCGTGGATCTTCCTTCTCGACGCCGCCTTCCAGCTCGCCTACTCCTTCGTCAACATCCCCTACGGCTCCCTGTCCGCCGCGATGACGCAGGACCCGGTCGACCGCTCCAAGCTCTCCGGCGCCCGTTCGATCGCCTCCGCCACCACCGGCGTCGCCCTCTCCGCGATCGTGTCCCCGCAGTTCCAGGACACCACCGCCGACGGCGTGCGCCTGAAGTTCACCATCACCTGCCTCGTCCTCGGTGTCATCGCGGTGATCCTCTACCTCATCTGCTTCGCCAACACCCGGGAGACCGTCCCGCGCAGCCAGGGTGAGATCTCCTTCAAGAACACCTTCCGGATGATCGGCAAGAACCGACCCCTGCTCATCCTCTGCGCCGGCGCCTTCTTCCTGCTGGCCGCCATGTTCACCATGAACGCGGTGGGCATCTACTTCGCCCGCTACGTCCTGGGCAACGCCGGCTGGTTCACCTATCTCATGCTGGCCAACACGGTGGGCACCGTCCTCGTCGCCACGATGGTCCCGACGATCACGGTCCGCATGGGCAAGCGCAACGGCTACATCGCCACCGCCCTCGTCGCCGTCCTCGGCTACGCGCTCATCTTCCTCATGCCGGGAGGCAGCCTCCTCATCGCCATCGTGGCCTGGTTCCTCCTGGGCGTGGGCACCGGAGGTACCAACGCCCTGATGTTCTCCATGCAGGCCGACACCGTCGACTACGGCGAGTGGGCAACCGGCATCCGCGCCGAGGGCGGTTCCTACTCCATCCTCTCCTTCATCCGTAAGTGCGGTCAGGGTGTCGGCGGCTGGGCCGGCGGCGCCATCATCGGCGCCTTCGGTTACGTCCCCATGGCCGCCACTCAGGCCGACGACGCCCTCACCGGCATCCGCACCGCCTCCGGCCTCGTCCCCGCGGTTCTCGCGGTCGTCGCCCTCCTCGTCCTCATCGCCTACCCGCTGACCGCGGAGCTGCATGCCAAGGTGGTCACCGACCTCAACGAACGCCGCACCCAGTCGGCCGTCGCCGAACGCAAGGGTGTCCCGGCCGAACGCGTCCTCGCCACCTCCCTGGGTGACGGCCGCAGCACCCTCATGCGGCGTGCCGACAGCGTCCACCCGCCGATCGTCACCGTCTTCGGACAGCGCGGCTCCGGTGCCTCCGACATCGCCCCGATGCTGGCGAAGGAACTCGGCGTGCCCTACATCGGCCAGAAGTTCACCTCCGAGGAACTGGCCAACGTCGACCGCAGCGCGTTGATCTCCGACAACGCCTTCTCCCGGTGGATGCGCTCGGTCTCCCTCAACGGCTCCCAGGACATGGACCTCGCCGCCGCCAGCAACATCTCCGCCAACAACAGGATCGCGTCCGAGAACACCGACTACGTGCTCGGCGCAGTGGAGGACGGCGGCGTCATCCTCGGGCGCAACGGTGCCCTCGTGCTCGGCCGGGTCGTCGGCGTCATGCACGTCCGCCTCATCGCCCCGATGAGCAAGCGTGTCGAACGGGTCATGCAGAAGACCGGCCTGTCCGTCTCGGATGCCGAGGAGCAGTGCGAGGCCGAGGACCGGCTGCGCGCCGAGATGTCCCGGGCCCTGTACCAGTGGAACCCGAACAGTGACGAGTACTACGACGTCGTGCTCAACACCGGCTCCATGACCTACGAGCAGATCGTCCAGATCATCGCGGACGCCTACCGTGGCAAGTACCAGAACCCGCCCGTGAAATAACGTGCAATAAGATATGATCAATCGGATTGTCGTGAAAGGATCCAAGGTATGTCCTCCAAAATCGTGAAGGCCGAGGTCTTCGTCACCTCCCCGTCCCGCAACTTCGTCACCCTCCAGATCACCACCGACGACGGCGTCGTCGGCGTCGGTGACGCCACCCTCAACGGCCGCGAACTCGCCGTCGCCTCCTACCTCAAGGACCACGTCGCCCAGCTGCTCGTCGGCCGCGACGCCCGCATGATCGAGGACACCTGGCAGTTCCTCTACCGCGCCTGCTACTGGCGCCGCGGCCCCGTCACCATGGCCGCCATCGCCGCCGTCGACATGGCCCTGTGGGACATCAAGGGCAAGATGGCCAACATGCCGGTCTACGACCTGCTCGGCGGCGCCTCCCGCACCGGCGCCCGCGCCTACGGCCACGCCTCCGGCACCGACCTCGAGTCACTGTTCGACTCCATCCGCTACGAGATGGACCTCGGCTACACCATGATCCGCGTGCAGACCTCCGTGCCCGGCATCGAGAAGCTCTACGGCGTCGCCGCCCAGGAACAGGCCTCCGGCGCCCGCTACGACTTCGAGCCCGCCAACCGCGGCGGCTGGCCCGTCGAGGAGGACTGGGACACCGCCGCCTACATGCGCCACCTGCCCACCGTCTTCGAGGCCGTGCGCAACGAATTCGGCCCCGAACTGCCCCTGCTGCACGACGGCCACAACCGCATGACCCCGCGCGAGGCCGCCCAGCTGGCCAAGTCGCTTGAGCCCTACAACCTCTTCTGGCTCGAGGACGTCACCCTCGGCGAGAACCAGGAGAACCTGCGCTACGTCCGCCAGCAGTCCACCACCCCGCTGGCCATCGGAGAGGTCTTCAACACCGTCTACGACATCAAGGACCTCATCAACGAGCAGCTCATCGACTACGTCCGCTGCGCCACCACCCACTTCGGCGGCATCTCGCCCCTGAAGAAGGTCATGGCCCAGGCCGAGCCGTACCAGATCAAGTCCGGCTTCCACGGCCCCACCGACGTCTCCCCCATCGGCTTCGCCGCCGAGCTCCACCTGGACATCAACATCCACAACTACGGCGCCCAGGAGTACATGACCCACACCCCGGAGACCCTGTCCGTCTTCGAGACCACCATGACCTTCGAGAACGGCATGCTCCACCCCTCCGATACCCCGGGCCTGGGCGTCACCTTCCACCCCGAGGAAGCCGAGAAGTTCCCCTACGAGCAGGCCTACCTCCCCTACAACCGTCTCGCCGACGGCACCGTCCACAACTGGTGACCGACATGCGCAGACACATTGTGGTGATGGGGGTCTCCGGCTCCGGCAAGACCACCGTCGGCCAGCTGCTGGGCACGAAACTCGGCCTGCCCTACCGCGACGGCGACGACCTGCACCCGCAGGTCAACATCGACAAGATGGCCCGCGGCGAGGCCCTGACCGACGAGGACCGCTGGCCCTGGCTCGAGCTCGTCGGCGCGTGGCTGGTGGACCACCCGGAGGGCGGCATCATCGGCTGCTCCGCCCTCAAGCGTTCCTACCGCGACCTCATCCGCCAGGCCGTCCCGGACGTCGCCTTCGTGCACGTCCACGGCACGCGTGAGCTGCTGTCGCGCCGGATGGAGTACCGTCCCGGCCACTTCATGCCGCCGTCCCTGCTGGACTCCCAGCTGGACACGCTCGAGGAACTGGAATCCGATGAGCACGGTCGAGTCTTCGACGTCTCCGCGCCCGCCGCCCGGATCGTCGACGACGCCGCAGAGTGGATCGCCACCGCCTGACCGCTGGCGAAGGTACGTTGCCGGGCCCGAGGAGGCCCGGCTTCGTCGATTCCGGAGGCGCGTTGTGCGCAGCTGCGCACAAAACATGCTCCTGAACAGGGATGTTGCACTGTGCCCCGCGCGGCAGCCTGACCTGCCCCGGCGCTTGACACCCACCCCGCGGGCGCTCCCATCCCACCCCAGGCAGCCCCTCGTTCGATCGTCCGCACGTGCCCCTTCAGCACCCACAGATAGTGCAGCATTCTGTGCGCAGCTGCGCACACAATACGCCCCTGAACAGGGGCGTTGCACGAGACAGCCCCGTGTCTGGGCCCCGTGTTAGCCTGCAGTCAATCGAACGTTAATTCGACTCAGGGGACACGATGAAGGCCACCGACTTCACCGGATTGAACGACCAGACACTCACCGACACGATCGCCAGCACCCACCGCTCACTGACCATCCACAAGGCACGGTTCATCCTCATGATCGCGGAGTTCCATCTCCGCAACCTCGCCCGCAAACGCGGCGCACCCAGCACGCAGGTCTGGCTCATGCGGGCCCATGACCTCTCGCGGCGCACCGCCTATGAATACCTGCACGTCGGGGAGAAGCTCGCCGAATTTCCCCTGGTGGCAGAGGCATTCGTGGCCGGAGACCTGACGTACTCCAAGGTGAGGCTGCTCCTGCGTTACCTCACCCACGACAACGAACCCGAGCTCGTGGACCTCGCACTGGCCATGTGCCTGAGCGAACTGGAACAGCAGCTGGCCGGGCGGGACCGCCCCGGCCGAAAGAAGCCCCGAAACTCCTTCCGGGTGGTGGAGGACGAGGACACCGGCGGTATCCGCTTCTGGGGCACCCTCGGGCCCGAGCACGCGGCGGAGTTCCAGGCGGCACTCAAGGTCGCGGAACTCGCGTCGCTGCGGGACACCGCGGATCTGGACGCGGACGCACTGGCGGGCCCGGAAGGCTCCAAGGAACTGGACAAGCTCATTGAGCAGGCGCAGAAGCCGGCGGAGGACACCTCCCTCACCCGTTTCGGATCCCCGATGTTCGGCGGGATGCTGTCGGCGTTCCTCGGGATGATCAACGTCGTGCGCAGCCACCCGACGAGCCGGTTGCGGGCGCCGGGAGCGCAGGTCAATGTACTCATGACGCTGGATCAGCGCGCCTACATTCCGGAGCGACATGGCGGGCAGACGGGGGATCTGCTGAGGTCGGTGCTCAACGGCGATGTCCGCTACCACCTGCTGGACAAGAAGGGCCTGCACCTCAAACTGACCCGCGCCGCCCGGACGATCTCCCCGTCGCAGGAGAAGGCACTGCTCGCCCTGTGGAGCCACCGGTGTGCCACGCCCGGTTGCCCGCACACCCGCTTCCTGCAGTTCCATCACATCCTCGAATGGGTCAACGGTGGCGAGACCAATCTGGACAACCTCATTCCGCTGTGTTCCGCCTGCCACGCCCTGGTGACCTCGGGCGACATCACGATCTTCATCGACGAGATCGATGCCACCTTCCTCCGCTTCCGGATGCCCGACGGGGAGGCCTACACCTCTCATCGCCGGCAGTTGCCGGTGAAGAACGCGGCCATGGGCCGGCACGCCGACGCCTACCTGTCCGGCCCCGTACCCCGTGGCGATGAGGACCTGCTGCAGGTGTGGGACAGCCCCGACAGTTTCACTGACCCCGATGACGACTTCGGCACCGGTTAGGCTGGTGCCACCATCCCAGCCACCGCAGGAGGACCCCATGGCCAGCCCGAAGACCGCCCTCGTCATCGTCGACGTCCAGAATGACTTCTGCCCCGGCGGCAGCCTCGCCACGGAACGCGGCACCGAGGTTGCCGGTCTCATCGGCAGCTACCAGGACAACCACGCCGATGACTACGCCCACGTCGTGGCCACCCAGGACTGGCACATCGACCCGGGTGAGCATTTCTCGGACACCCCCGACTTCGTCGACTCCTGGCCGGTCCATTGCGTGGCGGACTCCACCGGCGCCGCGCTTCACGACGCCGTCCGTTCCCACACCATCGACGCCTTCTTCCGTAAGGGCGAGTACAGCGCCGCATACTCCGGTTTCTAGGGCGAGGCGGAGGGCGTGGGGATGGCGCAGTGGCTGCGGGATCGGGGCGTCGAGAAGCTCGACGTCGTCGGCATCGCCACCGATCACTGCGTGCGCGCCACCGTGCTCGACGCCCTCGAGGAGGGATTCGAGGTGCGCGTGCTCACCGAGATGTGCGCGGCGGTAGACACAGAACGTGGTGACGCCGCCTTCGCCGAGATGGTCGGCTCCGGGGCGCAGCTGAGCTAACGCGCCAGCTCCTCCATCTCCCGCATCTCGGCGGTCTGGACCTCGATCATCTGGCCGGCCATGTCACGCAGCGGTTCGTAGCCGCCGTTGTCCACCTGGTCCTGGGTCATGGCGATGACCTCGGCGTGGTGGCGGTGCATGAGTTCGAGGAAGCGGGCGCGCAGTTCCTCGCCCTCGAGCTGGGCGTAGGTGTTGAAGACGCCGGGCGAGATCATGCCGTTGGCGATGTGGTGGGAGTGGCGCTCCATGTCCTCGTCGATCTCCCACTCCTGCGCCCACTGATTCATCTGGGCGTTCTCGCGTTCCTGGCCGTCGCGGATGCGCTCGGCGAGGTCGCGGACGTCCGGGTCGGTGACGTCGGAATCAAGAAGAACCTCGGACATGTCGATGGCCTGCTGGTGATGCGGGACCATCATGCCGAGGAAATGCACGTCAGTGTCGTTAGCCGATGCGGGCATCGGCCCGGTGCTGCACGCGCTCAACAGAAGGCCGGCCGCCGAGGCGGCCAGGGCCCTCCGGAATCTGGACACGGGACGCTAGACGCGGCCGGCGAGGAGACGCCGCAGCTCCTTGATGTCGTTGCTGCGCTTGCGGTTGCGGGCAACCACCAGGGCGACAACGCCGACGACGGCGACGGCAACACCGGCGAGAACCTTCTGCACCTGGGGATCCTGCAGCTTCACGTTGGCCTCGCGCTTGGCGTCGTTGACCAGGTTCTGCGGCTTGCCGCGGGTGGCGAGCTCATCCAGGGTGCTGGCGAGCTGGCGACGGGTGCGCTCGATGTCCCGCTGGATGTCATCAATGTCTCGTGCCACTTGGTTCTCCCGAATTCACGTGTAGTCGGACTGTTGTCTCGTTCTCAGCGTAGTGTAGCGCGGCCTCCGGCCGCACGGCGGCATGTCATTGTCGCCGGTGAAGGTATGGTGTAGGACATGACAGATTCCTCACGTCTTGCCGTCGGCGACACCGCCCCCGCCTTTTCCCTCCCCGACGATTCCGGGACCACGGTGTCGCTGGGAGATTTCGCCGGCCAGCGGGTCCTCGTCTACTTCTACCCGAAGGCGAACACCCCCGGCTGCACGACGCAGGCCTGCGATTTCCGTGACTCCCTGGCTCAGCTCAACGACCAGGACATCCAGGTCATCGGCATCTCCCCCGACAAGCCGGAGAAGCTGGCGAAGTTCCGCGCGGACCATGACCTCACCTTCACCCTGCTGTCCGACGAGGACAAGTCGGTCATGAAGGAGTGGGGCGCGTTCGGCGAGAAGAAGAACTACGGCAAGGTCGTCCAGGGCGTCATCCGTTCCACCTTCCTCGTGGAGCCGGACGGCACCATCGGCCTGGCCCAGTACAACGTCCGGGCCGCCGGGCACGTTGGTCGCATCCTGCGCGACCTCGCCTAAGCACCACCGATGGCCAAGGAGAACACCACCGCCGTCAGCGCGGACGCCGCTGCCGCCGACGCCACGGACGAGGGAATCCTCGTTCCCCGTCGTCGGCCCGCGCAGGCGCGCAGCCGGGAGCGGTTCAACCGCATCCTCACTGCGGCACGCAGCGTGCTTGTCGACGTCGGCTTCGAGTCCTTCACCTTCGACGAGGTCGCCCGCCGCGCGGAGGTGCCCATCGGCACGCTGTACCAGTTCTTCGCCAACAAATACGTCCTCATCTGCGAGCTCGACCGGGTGGACACCGCGGAGAACGTCGCCGAACTGAAGAAGTTCTCCGAACGTGTCCCCGCCCTGCAGTGGCCGGACATCCTCGACGAGTTCATCGACCACCTGTCCACCCTGTGGCGCGAGGACCCCTCCCGGCGCGCGGTGTGGCACGCGGTGCAGTCCACGCCCACCACGCGTGCGACGGCCGCGGCGACGGAGAAGCAGATGCTCGACATCATCGCCGACGTCGTCGCCCCGCTGTCCCCGGAGTCCACCCCGGAGGAGCGTCAGCAGCTCGCGGGCCTGCTGCTGCACACGGTGTCCTCGTTGCTCAACTACGCGGTGCGCGACCTCGGGCGCGATGACCGGACCTTCGAATCGATCGTCGCCGAGATCAAACGGATGCTCGTGGCCTACCTGTTCGCGGTGGCCACCGGCTGATGACCAGCCGTTCCGGACATTCTTTCCGGAAAGCACTTGCCAAAGTGGAAAGTAGTTTCTAGGCTCGTGGGTACACCGCAACCCAAGGAGCCCACCATGAACACGTCGAACACACGCAACACCACCAGCACCCCGTCCGCCGCCGACGCCCGCGCCCTGCTCGACCGCGCCGACGGCGTCTCCCGCCAGGCCGCGAGCTTCTCCCTCGCCTGGCTCAGTTACATCGCCCTGTGCGCCGGCGGTGCCGTCACCGCCGTCGGCCTCGCCTACGCGAACGTCACCGACGCCGACGCGTTCCCCGCGTGGATCGCCGGCCTGACGTGGATCATCGTCGGCGCCGTCTTCACCGCCAGTGCCACCGTCTCCTCCCCGCCGGCCCGCCGCGGACTCAACGCCCGCTGGGGCGTCATGCTGGCCCTGTGGGTCATCCTCTGGGCTGTCGTCGCCTTCCTCAACACCCAGTTCACCCTCGGTCTCGGCATCGCCATCTCCTCCGGCTTCATGGCCCTGGCCATCCTCGGGCCGCTCTGGGAGATCGTCGCCGTCCGCACGGGAGTGAAGTAGACGTGGCCATCCAGTCCCACCCCCGCTCCCAGCTCAACCCCGCCTTCAACAACCCCCTGCGTTTCTCCCTCATGGCCACCCTCGCCGGCGTCCACGACATCACCTTCCGGCAGGCCCGTGAGTACCTGGAGACCACCGACCCCACCCTGTCCAAGCACTCCTCCGCCCTGGAGGAGCTGGGCCTGGTCAACGTGAAGAAGTCCTTCGTGGGCAAGAAACCCCAGACCCGCCTCTCCCTGACCAGGGAGGGACGCCAGGCCTGGAACGCCCACCTCACCGCCCTGCGCACCATCGCCGAAGGCCCCGATTCGCTTCCCGACGACGCATAGCACCGCACACGATTAGAGTGGCGGGCACCACAACGTCACCACCAATCAGGCAAGGAGCATCACCATGACGAACCCGAACGCCACTCCGATCTCCGATTCCGAGGGCCAGGGCCAGAACCAGCCGGCCGGCTCCCCGCGCCCGGAGGACGTCGAGCACATCAACGACGACCGGCGCGACGGCCACGACGACGACCACAAGGTGGCCAAGAACGAGCCCGAGGACTAACTCACCTCGAGCAGGCAGGTCGCCATCGCGTAGTCACCGTCGTGGCTGATCGACAGGCTCGTCCGGATCTCCCCGACGCTCGCCCGCACCGCCTGCTCCACCTCACCGTGCAGCTCCACCGCGACCCGACCCCACCGGTCGGGTCGTATCTCTATCTCCGTGAAGTCAACCCCGTCGGGATCAATGAGCGGCGGCCGCCCGTAGATCGCCTGCGACCACGCCTTGATGAACGCCTCCTTCGCCGCCCAGCGCCCCGCCAGATGCAGCGCCCGGTCCTGCCGCCGCGCCGCCGT
>Ga0123333_10001861_pt1 | contig 22059 bp, 20 predicted proteins | sample BioC12SIPDNA_3_FD_89957 | JGI IMG/M metagenome (GOLD analysis project Ga0123333, IMG submission 89957) | Anaerobic biogas reactor microbial communites from Washington, USA - Biogas_R2_B C12 SIP DNA | ecosystem: Engineered > Bioreactor > Anaerobic > Unclassified | place: Washington, USA... | reverse complement strand
GAAGTCGGCAGCAGCGTGCCGATCTTCAGCGCGCTGGTCACGTTCGCGGTCCCGCACGTATCCACCCGCACCAGGGTCGCATCGCACGGCATCTTGTAGCGGAAGATCGCGTCCGCGCTCAAGGTGCCGTGCACGTGCCACGTCACCATAAACCTCATCCCATCCATCGAATCCCCCCTGTTAATTCCGTGTAAAACAGGCCACTTCGGCCCCAACTACACTGACAAAGGAAGAAGGAAAATGGAAAAAGGAAAATACTGGAGCAAAAGACGACGCTTGCAGTGTGATCATCTTCCTTCTTCCTTTTTCCTTTCGCCTTAGGCCACATTCGCCTTGTACAGGCCGCGGTAGTCCATGGCGCCGACCGCGAAGAACCAGCGCACCTTCACCGGGAACATATCGTGCGAGAACATCAGGCCGTTGGTCGGCGTCGCGACCGAGAAGATCTCGGGCGTCTCGCCGTAGCGGAAGCCGACCCCGATGGTCGGGTACAGCCGCGGATCGGCCACCGCGGCCCAGTTGTTCGTGTCGGTCCAGAGGTCCACGACGATCACCCGGCGCCGGGCCGCGGCCAGACGCGCATCGTGGGTGTTGCCCTCCGCATCCACGTTGACGTCGTTGTTCGCGCCCCCGGGCAGGCCCTCGGAGCCCAGCATGATGAGCGCGGTTGCCTCCAGGTCCGGCGGGATGAGCAGGAACTTGGGCGCAGTCAGCCCGCCCAGCCGCTCGCCGCTGTTGAGCTCCGCCTGCTTGCGCATGGCCAACTTGCACGCGGCCCAGGTGGCGCTGCTCAGCGCGGTCGTGCCCAGGTTGCCGTGGTCGGTGTGGAAGAGCGCCTTCGCATCCGACAGGGTCGGCCCCACGCCGGAGGCCGCCGTGAAGATGCCGGAGATGGACTTGCCGAGCGTCAGCCAGGCGGCCTGCGCCAGGGCACGCGGCGCGTTGCGCAGCCGGCCGACGTCGTCCTTGTCCATCGCCTCCAGCGTGATGCCCAGGTACCCGCCGCGCTTCTGCCAGCTGGCGTTCTCCGCGGAGTCGTCCCAGGTCAGCTCGGTGTAGGCCGCGCCTTCCGCGACTGCGGGCAGCTCGCCCACGCCGCCCAGCGTGATCCACTTCACGGTCTGCAGCGTGCTGAAGCCCTCGGTGCGCACGATGGGCGCCCACCACTTCGGGTAGGTCTGGAACTCGTTGACCACGACCTTGTTGAGGACGTTGGCCACCACGTTAGCCATCGTCGTGCTCGATACGTTCGCCAGTTGGACCCGATCGGCATGGAACAGGCCGGTCATCTCGTAGTCGCCCGACAGCAGCAGGTAGGCCTCCCGGATTCCCGACAGCGGCCGAACGCCCTGTCGCGGGGAGCGGCCCTCCAGGAGCGCGGTCAGCGCCTCGGTCACGCGATCCGTGCCGTCCAGCATGCCGCTGACCTGGGGCCGCACGCCCTGCACCGTGCGGGTGCTCTCCTCTTCGGCGCACGCGGCCTTGATCCGCGCGATCGCCGCATCCAGCTCAGCGGTCGTCCACGTCTCGGGCAGCCCGCTGCGGATCACCCGCTGCCAGCGTTCGGGCAGTCCCGACAGCGCCAGGCGGCCGTCCAGGAGCGTGTCGCGCAGCGCGCCCAACACGCCCGCTGCCGCGCTCTCAGCCAGCGCGGCCACCGGCCGCGAAGCCGCCGCCTCCCCCGCTGCTCCCGCGCCGCCAGGCGCGGCCGCGTCCGGCTCAACAGCCGGTGCGGGGCGAACGGGCGATCCTGTTGGGGCGGCGACCTGCGCCTCCGCCCCCGATCGCCCTGCGTGTCCGCCCGCCTCTGCCAGGGCCGCTCCCGCGGCCGGCGGCCGTGCAACTGCCGCCTCTCCCAATCGTTCACTCATGGAATCTCCCCCTTGCTCATCCATCGTCTGTTGCTCCCTTTCCTCCGGAATGCTCTGCGGGCCTACCACCGCCGTCTCTTGAGCCGCCAGGACCTGCACAAACTCCCCGCCGGCTGCCGGCTTGTACACCGCATCCACCTGGTCGACGTTCACGATGTCGACAACCTCCCGCAGCCCATCCTCGCCCTTCGGCCCCAACATGACCCAGGGCACGGCACTCAGACCCACCGCCGGCACCGGCCGGCCGTCAGCCCTCTCCCGCAGCCAGCCATCGACGAGACGCTGGAACCAACGCGCGGTGTCAGTGTCAGCGAGCCGGTAGTCAGCTACCACAGCCTGGCTCTCCTCGTCCCACCGCGCGTTCTCGGTCACCCCCAACAGCCTCTCGAGCCCGGGATACCCGTGCTCGCCCAGCTGGGGAGGCGGAGGATTGAGGAACGACGCCAGCCCATTGAACAGCGGCGCCGATCGCTCCAGGACCTCGGCAGAACACCGGATCCCCTTACCTGCCCACTCGCCCGGGCGGATCAGCACGGCCCGATACACCCGCCCCCGAGGTCCCGGCTCCGAAGCCAGAGGGCCTGGCTCAAGCTCGCCCGCCAACTCCACGCGCACCCGATCCTGCTCCTCCACCATCTCCCTTCCTCTTTTCTCCTTCCGCTTACACGTACATCACCGTTACATAGGCCGAGCCGGTCTCCACATACACCTGCAGGCCCTTCGGCATCGCCAGGCACCCGCTCCAGACCACTGTCCCCCCGACTGGCATCGCCAGGTTCATAACGGCAACCGTGCCCGACCCGTTGTAGATCGTCACGACCCCGGGATCGGTCAACGATGCATTGGCCGCCACCACCGAATACAGCACCACCGGAGCCGACGCAACGGGCGCCACATCCTCACCCACCGACAGCGTGTACGTCGCAGACTTCCAGGGACCCATCGCACCCCCTATACCAGCCGCAGCTGCACGGGACCGGCCGGCGTTGCCGGCTCCGGACGGGCAGCCCGCGGCGCCGGCAAGCTACCCGAGCTGGCCGGCAGATCGAACGGATCGCGCCAGTACCACTTCAGCGTGTCCTGCGTCTCGACCACCAGCACCGCCTCCAGGCCGCAGGGGCACGCATCGGCCTCTCCCGTCCGCTGCCAGGTCAGCCGCACGCGACGCCCGCACACCGGACAGCGCCCCTCGCAGACATAGCCGTCAGCCTGTCCCACCGTGCACCTCTTCCCCCTCGTCACCGAGGAGATCGTCGGCATCGGAGGCCGACCGCAATGCGCTCCACACCAGCACCAGGATCGCCACCGCAGCCAGGATCAAAGCCCACATCGCGTCACCTCCTACGACTGACCGGCCCGGCCGCCCGCGTCCCGCGCCGAGGGCCGGGCTCCACCGGAATCCCCGTCCATTGATCTTCCTTCTTCCTTTTTCCTTCTTCCTTCCGCCTGGCTCTCCTGCAGGATGCTGCCGAGCTCATCCTCGTCCACGTTCTCGCCGATGAACTTCATGACCGTGCGCACCACCAGCCGGCGCCAGCGCTCGCCGCCCACCCCGTGGCCGGCCACGCTGGCCAGGGCATTCGCCACGCTCGCCGCGCTCGCGCCCAGCTCGGCATTGTCGGTCGGCGAGATGTCCGGCACGCCCACCCGGATGTCGTCCAGGGTGCGGGTCTCGCCCGCGATCTTGCCCAGCCGCACCGCCCGGTTGTAGGCCGTCAGCGCGAGCGTGGCCAGGACATAGGCGAAGTACTGCTGCCGGGCGCGCATGAACCGGGAGCGCTGCTCGCCCATGGCCCGGGCCGTCGCCAGGTTCGCGGCCTCGCCCTCGCCCAGGTCGACGAGACCCACGCCCGGGCCGCCCGCGACGATCATCCAGCGGATCGCCCGGCCGTCCGCGGCCGCGTCGTTGGCGTGGAGCGACGGGGCCACGGCCTGCCACTCCTCGTTGTCCCGGTCCACCACCAGCAGGGAGCCGGGCTCGGGCGCATAGCCGAGCTCCGCCTTGCGCTTGGCGAGCAGCGCGCCCGGCACCCGGACCAGCCACACGAACGCGTGCACGGCTGCGGCCAGCCGCACGCGGTCCTCCAGCCACCGCGAGTAGCGCCGCAGCCAGGGCAGCACCGGCGCGAGATCGCTCTCCCCGCGCACGCAGCCGACCGGCCGGTTCACCGCATAGTGCAGGCACACCGCAGCATACCGTCCGTCTGCGGACGGCGTATCGGCCTCGGCCTGGCCGGCCGCGCGCCAGGTGCGGCCCTCGGGGTAATCCGGGTCCTCCGGGCCGACGGCCTCGTGATAGCCGGTCTCGGTCTCGTAGTCGCCCGGTGCGAACTCGACCCGGTCCACGCTCGAAGCGGGCAGCGCGCGTACGTAGGACATGCCGTCGACCGGGTTCATGTGGAGCGTGATGAAGAGCTCGCCCGAGCGGGCCAGCTCCTCGCACAGCTCGTACTGCCGCAGGTCCATGTGGTTCTGCTCGTGCGCCCAGAACGCGGCCAGGAACCCGGCCAGCGCCTCGTCGTCGGACGTCAGCGTGATGCCGTCGCCGACCACGAACGACGACACCAGGCTGATCAGCCTCCGCGCGAGCGGATTGCGCCGCCAGGCGTCGCGCGCATCGCTGAATTCCTGCAGCAGCACGTCCCAGCGCTTGTCCAGTTCCGTGCCGGCCATGCCCAGCCGCAGCAGGCCATCGTCCGCCTGCCCCGGCAGCACCGGCGTCACGCGCGCCAGCCGCACGAGCATCCGCTGCAGCCAGTTCACCGCCGTCCCTCCCCACGGAGGAGGAGGATGGTCCAAGGGAGACCGCTATGCGATCTTCCTTCTTCTTGCGGCGGCTCGGCCGCCGCCTTTCTTATTCCTTCCGCCGCCGTCACCATCCGCCGGTCTCCCGCTCGCTGATCGCGTCGCGCGGGGGCAGGATCGCGGGCTCGCCCACTGCGCCGCCCCCGCAGTAGCGCGCGGCCGCGACGGCCAGGCACCAGGCCATGCACCGGTCGTCGTGGTCGCCCCCCGGCGCAGCCAGCGTCGAGCCGGAAAAGGCCATCAGCTGGCGCAGCGTCTCCGCATCGCGGACCTTGGGCGCACCGTCCCGCAGCAGGTCCGCGCCCGCGTCCACCACCAACACCTTGCCGCGCGCGGAGGTGAGCCAGCCCGGCTGGCCGTCCAGGCCGCGCAGCACGCCGGCCGCGCCCGCGTCGCGCAGGGCCAGCAGCACCGCGTGCCCGTGGTTGTTGCGCTCGACGAGCAGGCCCGCGCCGTACCACTCGGCCAGGCGCTGCAGGCCGCTCGCAAACAGGGCCGGCTCCACCCGGCCGGCCCAGGCCGCCACCTGGTCGCCCGACAGTGCATCCAGCACGCAGGCCGCGCTCTCGTCGCTCTGCGGGTTGCCCTGCGCGGGGTCCGCGCCGATCACGTACATGCGGCCCTCCTGCGGCAGCTCCCACACGTGCAGTCCCATCAGGGCCGGCCCCCCAGCCAGTGCAGGAGCCGCAGTGTCAGCAGCCCGGCTGCACCACTCAGCAGCAAAGCGAGCGTCACCAGACAGCGCGGCCAGCGCCTCGACGTCCGAGGCGGGATATTCGGCATACAGCGAGTCCAGGTTGCCGGAGCGGGCCAGGATGTCCTGCCGCACCCGGTCGTACCAGTCGTAGGAGCGGTCCGGCCGGCTGGTCCAGGGCAGGAACACGGGCGCATACGCGTTGCCGCCGTCCCGGGCGGCCTGGTAGATGCGCTTGAACGCGCTGCCCGGGCTGCTCTTGTCCACGGTGGAGAGCAGGACCAGGCTGCCGCCCGCGTCCACCGTCGGCTTGACGGCATCAAGGAGTGGCTCCAGGTCACAGTAGTCCGCCTCGTCGACGACCGCCAGGGTCGCGGTGTACGACCGTCCGCCGGTGGTGGGAAACGCCAGAGCCGCTGATCCGTTCGACAGTCGGAACTCGTGGGCGTTTTCCACCACCACCGCAGCCGCCTGCATCCACGTTGGCAGCCTCCCGTAGATGCCGCGGAGCCGGAAAGAGAGCAGGTGCACCGCTTCGGTGTCCCGCTTGGAGAACAACAGCACCGTCGCCGCGGGCCGGAACAACATCAGCCACAGCCCATAGGCCACGGTCAGCCAGCTCATGCCCAGCTGCCGCGCCTTGAGCATCACGACGAGGTGTTTGCTCTGCAAGGTCTCTGCGACGCCGATCTGGGCCGGCCACAGCCGGAACGGCAGCCAGCCCCGACTCGACGCGTCGTACACCTGCGCCCAGTGATCGCACCAGTACCCGAACGACAACGCGCACGCCAGCCATTCACGCTGCTCCTGGGCCAGGGGATTGGGCGCAGTCCCCGCGGCCTGGCTCTGTGCTTTCGCCTCTTGCTTCGTCACCCAAGTTCAGCCCCTCTCCGAACAGCCTCGCGACCTCCGCCGCCTCCGGTCCCTCGCCGCCCTCGCCCAGCGACTGCCGCCAATCGCCGACCATCGCCACCGCGCCGCGCAGCAGCGCGGCCAGCTCGTCGCCGTTGACGTTGCGGATGCGGCCCTCGACCGAAGCGGCGACCACCTCGACCGGCCGGCCCTCCATGTACTCGATGAGCAGGCGGGCCGCGCCCAGGTCGCCGTCCAGCGCCGCAGTCCAGAGCACCCGGACGAGGCGCTCCAGCCGGCTGTACTCGCCGGCCTCGCCGTCGTCGTCGAACTGGATGCGCTCGTGCGCGACGAGCCGCGCCATCTCCGCGACCGAGCGGCCGCGGCGGGGCCGGCCGTTGGGGTTGCCGGACTGGCCTCTAACCCACCTGGCCATAGGGCTTCTCCGCGTACACCTGTCTCAGTTCCTCCATGCTGACCACACCGTGCACCACGCACCACCCGACGAGCTGCGCCTGCGAGAGAACGCCCGTGACCTCGTAGAGCGCTGAGAGCTGCCGGCGCACCGACTGCCGGCGGATGCCGAGCCGGCAGGCGATCTGGCGCACCGAATCCCCCAGCGCCAACGCTCGGGCGATCTCCCGCTGCCGTCCGGTCATCGCTGCCCCCCCGTCGCGAGTTAAACAAAAAGGGCCGCAGCTGCACGCTGCGACCCCGGGAGTCTTACACCGCCGACAGGTCCTATGCCTGTGGATCTCTTATTCTCTCGTCAACACTCCAGACGATGCGGGCCACCCGGCCCTTCTCTAAGATGAGACTGACGCTGCCGAAGCCTCCGGCCTGGACGATCAATTGCACCAGTTTCCAAAGACGTTCGGCCAGGAAACTCGGCACCGAGTTTGCCTCCGAACTTGGGATGACCTGATTATACCCCGTCACGCCATTTGAGACAAATGTACTACAGAATGCGTAGGAATGCAAGGGGATAAGTGTTGCATGGCGCACAGATGTCCTGGCCAAACGCCGGCGCAGCGCGCGGTCAGAACCAGCCCTTGGCTGCCCCAGACGAGTGGTCCTCTCGCCGGCTCCCTCAGCGAAGACCCGACCAGAGGCAGCGCCGCCATCGTGTCGCCCAACTAGCGACGCGTGAGCACTTCCAGCAGGTCGGTTCGGGCTGCCCCAACCAGACTCGCCTCGTGCTGCAGCTCGGCCAGCAGGTCGGCGCGTGTGACCGTCACCTGCTCACCCGACCAGCAGCGCCGGGCGACGCGCAGGAGAGCGTGCTTGCAGGGTTCGAATGCCGTAGCGTACGCCAGCTTCAGCCAGGCATCCCAGACGACGGCAAGCTCAGGGTCAAGTATAGAGTCACACGCCGCCTGCCAGGCGACCTTGTAGCCAGCGTCCCAATCGATACCCGGCACGAATGCCCGCTCCGGCGATGCCAGGTCGACGTGTACGGCGATGGGCTCACCCCTTTCGAGAATGTACAGAAGGGCTATCGTCTGCAGGCGCTGGCGCGTCCAGGCATTCGGAGCAGCCAGGGCGCCAGGATTGACCAGCAACACGCCGCCCGACACGCACACCAGTGGGATGTGCGTGTGGCCGAAGACTACGACCGACGCGCCCGCGGCCTGGCCCAGCCCGGCTCGGTACGCCAGCTTATCGCTCCAGCCATCCACACGGCGCAGGGCCATCTCCTCGTGCGGATCGGTGTTGTGGCTGTGTGTCAACAGAATACGGCGGCCGGCAACTGCCACCAGTTGTTGCAAAGGGAGAGTGCGTTTCATGCACTCGGGCTCATCGTTGCCGTGCACCGCAATCACGGGCGCGATGCGACTCAAGTCGTCCAGCACGCACCCCTCACCGACGTCGCCGGCATGCAAGATCAGGTCTGCGCCGCGCAGCACGTCAGACAGCACGTCCGGAAGGGCGGCCAGGCGCTCTGGCATGTGGGTGTCGGACAGCAGTCCGATCCGGGCGACGACCTGACCCGGCACAAGGCCGGCCGGCAGACAGTGATCGGTGGACATACGGACTCCGCATATCAGATTTGGCCAGAGGCGGCAGGGCAAACGCCGCGTGGCGCCCATTATACCGCCTCGTAAGCCACCATCAAACGGCTCCGGCGCCCTGGCAGCAGTACGTCGGGAGGTGGTGACCTGCGTCGCGGCTGCTCAGATCGTGGCCGTTTGGGGCGACCCGCGGATTGGCCTTGACAGTCAAAAGCGCGAGCGCGCACCGGCAATTTTTGTGCTACAATCAGGTAGGGTTCGCCAACTTAGTCCTTCGGAGAGGTGGGAGTAGCAGCGCATGGCGGCGGCCTTCATCGCGATACGCCTGTTGCCGCAAGTGCAGAACGCCGCTGATTCCTTGTCTTTCGCAACCCTTATCCTCAGGCATATACATTTCGCCGCCACATGGAGGGAATCATGGAAGAGGTCCAAGACGCGAACAACACGGCGCAGATGCGAAGTGAGCCGCTGAAGCCAGTATCGGTCTTTGTGGTAATGCCTTTCGGCAGTCGGAAGGAATATGCCGGCGAAAATCGGGAATCCAATCATGTTTTCAACGAGATCATCAAGCCCGCGGTGGAACGGGCGCTGCCAAAATCAGAGTACGATGTGAAGATAAATCGCGAGGTGGATAAGGCCGTATCAGGATCGATAACGGATTCTATCGTCCGCAACGTTGCTGAGGCTGATGTGGTGATCGCGGACATTACCGGTTGGAATGCAAACGTGTTTCTCGAGCTCGGCATCCGTTATGCCTTACGGAGTAATATCACAATCCTGATAACGCAGAACGCCAAGGACACTCCCTTTGACATCAGGGACTACCGTCTCGTTGAGTATGACCCCTATGACTGCGCGACAGCACGGAAGAGGATATCCGACTTCATCTGCCAGGGGCTGGTCCAACGCGATAAGTGCGACAGCGTGGTTTTTGACGTCTTCAAGAACATGTCGGTGAACATCCCTGGCGTATTGCTGAGCAAGGGCTGTGAGGCATTGGAAACTCGAGACACCATGACGTGGGAGGAGTATACCAACCGCGTGACGTATGTTGTGTCGTTGCTAAAACCGCCAATGACTGAAGGTAAGTTCGCGCCAGATGCCTTGGTCGGCATTTCCAATGGAGGACTCATCGTCGCCGACCTAATCGGCCGTGAGGTGTTTCAATCCAAACCCATCCTTGGGCTGTGGGCCAACCGGCGCACGCGCGAGAGCGAGAACACCTTCTGGTTCTTCGACAATCCATATAACGCGGCCCTCTGCCAAACGCTCAAGGAGCAAGCCACCAAGGCGCGCACCAAGGAGCCGATCTGTCTGGTGCTTGTCGATGATCATTTCGGCACCGGCACGACAGCGCGTCACGCCATCGGGTATCTCAAGCAGCAACTCGGCGATGCGACACGCATTGTGTATTTTCCCTTGGTATCGGCTCGTGTGGACTACCTTCAGGTCGTTGACGACGTCATGCCCTACAATTTTGAAGGTGAAGCGGGAAAGAAAACGGTCTTCAACACGAGCAAGGAGGACTTCATCCGACATCTGAACACGGGAGCGTCGTACTTTCCCTATTTGCAAAAGGAAATCGCGCACAACAACTGAGACAAAAGCCAACGGTGAGCTCACCATAATAGGCGGCGCATCGCTCGCGGCCCCGAAAGCTGCACGATGCGATGCGTTCCAATGAGCATCTTTTCGTAGGCACCCGGCTCAAGGTCCCGCCGTTGGGGAGGCCAACTGCCGACCCATCGTGGCCGGCAGCGGCCTATCCCCGCCGCCCCATGTACGGCACGTACAAACTCCGGCTCGCCCGGCGCTTGACTTCCTCCCCCCGACGGTCATAGCCCGCGGTCGTCGTGGGCGAGGAGTGGCCCATCAGCTTCTGCACCGTCACCAGGTCGCTGCCGTTGTCGAGCAGGTTGCCGGCGAACGTTCTGCGGAAGTCGTGCCACGTGAGCGGCTGCAGCCCGGCCTCCAGCCGCCGCTTCTCCAGGACCTCGGCCAACGCCGCGCCGCTCAGTCCCTGTCCCGTCAGCCGCCTGTCGCCCTTGTTGATCGCCTCGAACAGCGGCCCCGGCGCCGGCCCGCGCACCACCAGCCAGTCGACCAGGTACGCGGCCGCGCCGTCGAACACGTACGCCACCCGGACCTTGTCGCCCTTGCCCCGGATGGTCAGGTCGCCCTCGTCCTCGCCGATCGCACGGTAGTCCGCCAGCTGCAGCCCAGCCAGCTCCGCGCGTCGCGCACCCGTGGCCCAGGCCAGGGCGATCAGGGCCGCGTCGCGCACGCCCGCGGTCTTCGGGTCGCGCGCACAGGCCGACAGGAGCGCCATCAGCTCGCCGGCCGAGAGATGCCGGCCCTTCTGGCCGCGCTTGCCCCGGACGTCGCCGACCGCCGCGATGCGCGCGGACTGCTCGACGATCTCGCGGCGCGCGTCAGGGGAGAGCACCGGGTCCTCCTGCGCCAGGTCCGCCAGGCGTCGCGCCCACCAGCGCACGGCCGCCAACTTGCGGTTGATGGTGGTGGGCGAGCGGCCCAGGTCCTGCAGCTCGGCCGCATGGGCCTCGACGAGGAGCCGGGTGAACGGCCGGCCGGCGCGCCAGGCCTCGAAGGCCACGAGATCGGCCAGGTAGCCGCGGCGGGTGTTCGGCGACTTGAGGCGCGGGTCGCGGGCCAGTTCAGCCGCGATGCGGGCGAGGGTGTCGCTCGGCGAGGAGCGAACAGGCAGGAGGGTGGCGGTGGTAGGGTCTCCGGTCATGGCGGCCTCGCGAGTGACTCAGCTTTGCGGACCTGTCTGCCGCTTCAGCAGATACACGGCCATGTGCTCCTGTTCGTCCCCGGTAGCCACCTCCCATCCCTCTCGCCCCAGATCATTCAGGCGCCGGAGCACGAGCGTGTGGAAGGTCAAACCCTCTTCGTGCCTGTTCCTGAGAGGGTGTCTTTGGTTTGGAGCGGAGCTGTCGAGGATGTGATCCTGCATGAAGTGAACGCGGCGGTACTCCCAGCCCATGGTCTTCCTCCTGAGTGAATAGCTTGCGTCAATTTACATTATCAAGGGGTATTTTAGCGCTTGCGCGCGGGATGTCAAGTGGTGAAGGGGTGCAGTTTAGCCCTTGCGAGTGACCGACCTGGATCTCCCGGCCGGCGAGCTGCGGTTCTACCGTCCGAAGGTGGACAAGAACCAGACGCACTGGCTGACTGCGGATGCGCTGCGTGCAACGGCACGCCGCTGGACCGGCTGCAGGAGGCCGCGCGGGTGGTCGAGTCCCGCGATGCCACTCAGGTATGTGGAGGCGGCGCGGGTGGCGAATTCTGGGGTGAGCGTGTAGAGAGTCCGGGTTCTTATCATCTGCAACCGCGTGGCGGTCATTGCCGATTGCGCCAGGCTCGACTGCAGGCGACATGGCAGGAGGTCGCCGGTTTTGATGTTGTGACAGTGACTGGGTCGCCGGATCGTCTCGCCGCCAAGCCGACGGCTCGCTGGCCCTTTACCACGCGGTGCGTCTTGGAATCACGCAACTGCCTTCACCTCAACCCACGCAGCATTGTCTCACTCAGTGAGGCTCAAGCTGATGGCAAGGCACAGTAGTCACCTCACTCCACGTGAAAAGCGGTCCTGCCGTCCCTCGCGAAAGAGGACGAACATGAAGCTCCTAGGGTATGAAGCCGGAGTAATCGTCTTGATTCTGGCCTTGCCCGCGATTGCATCTGGGCTCATTGCCAGATTCGCCAAGAAGCGGAAATTCGTGCTCTGGCTCTTTCATCGGCCTCGGGATTACCCTGGTGGTCTCGCTGCTGCTTGCACTGCTTCAGCTCACATTGCAGAGTCCGCCTCATGCGCTCCTGATCCTGCTCGTCTGGATCATCGCGCCGATTGTGGCGCTGCTGCTGCGAAAGGAAATCGATAATCCACCTTGAGCCGCACTCGAATACGCTGATCACGCTCATCGCGCTGGGGTACGACTTGGCTCGCGGCGCGCGTTTTCCCTTCCCCTGACACCACATGCACCTCAGGAGAGTATGGTAACGCCTCAGTTGCCGCATTGAGCATCTGAGCGGCACGCCAGGAACTGAGCCGCTGACCCGCCGCCATAAGAGATTATGGCACCTATCGCCTGGCCTTAACGACTGGCGGTCCGGCGCAAGAGCACGCACGCTGACATACAAAGGATCTCCATGATTGACTTGTCAAGTCATTCCGCTTCCCACCGCGTTGACCCTCTCCCTTTGGTTTGCTATACTGCCCCGTGTCATGCATAGCACAATGACGGAGTCACGGTGAGCGCGACGGCGAATGATTCACTCTCTCCGCGATCTCTGCAAGTGGCTCTGCTCCGCCTCTCACAGACGTCAGGGCAGGTCGTGCAGGGCTGCTACACACGCGGGGACCTCCTGTACCGCCAGGGAGAGCTCGCGGCTGCTCTGTTCTACATCGCCAAGGGCAGGGTGCGTACCTTCGTGATGGCGCCGGATGGCCGCGAGAAAACCTTCCTGATCGTCAGCCCGGGCAATCTGTTGAACGATGTTGCCTTCTACCTGGGAATTGAACAGCAAACCAGCGCCGAGGCACTTGACCGCTGCGTAGAGGCCTATCGAATCGACAAGGCGGGCTTCGACCACCTGCTGGAAGCCATCCCCGGCGTGGCGCGCTTCCTGCTCAGCAGCCTGGCGGCCAAGACATCTTCCCTGATCGACGACATGACGAGCCAGAGCTTCCGGGACGTGCGTGGCCGGGTGCAACTGATCCTGATCCGCCTGGCTGAGCAGTACGGTGTCGTCACACCTCAGGGCATCCGTATCGAGCTGCGCATCACCCATGAAGCGCTTGCTAACATGGTCGGCGCCAACCGGGCGCATGTCAGCGCCTGCCTGAGCGCGCTGCAGCAAGATGGTTTCTACCGGGTCGTCGACCAACGCATTGTGCTGGCGCCCTGGGCCATCGGGCAGTTGCTACCGCCGTGAGGCGAGCCTGGCAGGCGGGAGGCGACCACAAGGGAAATCCGTTTCCACCCCCTTGTTGGTTTTGCGACAGACTTCTGACCTCGCGCATGATACGTTAGGGACAGGAGTCGTCGCCCACATGCACGATTGGTTGCAAGGCACCCGCCGCGTTGCCGAAGCCATCTCCGGAACCCCAGACTGCGTGCCCATATACGGCCCGCTGCCCGACCACGCCATGTACATGACCGGCATCAGCTCCAAGGCGTTTTACACCGATCCCGACCTCTTTGTAGAAGCCCAGTTGCTGCTAACCGAGTACTACGGTCTTGACCTACCCTACCTCGAAGGGGACATCCACAACATCGAGGCGGAGGCGCTGGGCCGCCGTATCATCTTCCGGCCGGGGGCGGCGCCGCTCCTCGATCCCCAACATCTGTTAGTGGAGTCTGCGGCGGATCTCGACCGGATTCGCACGCCCGACTTCGACTCAGCTGGCCGGATGCCCTTTATGCTGAAGACCTACGAGGCGGCCGCCACGCGTACCGGACTGCCCGCGCTGCGCTGGTTCTGCGCACCCTTCAGCCTGGCATGCGAGGTCATGGGCTTCGCCCAATTACTGGACGCCATGCGCCACGATCCTGCCTTCGTACGCGCCCTGCTCGACGCGCTGATCGAGCGCGTGCTTATGCCGTGGGTAGAGCGCGGCCTTCAACACCATCCCGGGGCCTGGGCGGCCACGGGGGTGGATCATTGGGCTTCCTTTCCCGTTATCACCTGGAGCATGTTCCAGGAGTATGTTGTGCCGTCTGCCCGTCGGATGCGAGACCATTTCGGACCGCTCGGCTATCGGGTGGTGGTGCAGAGCGGCTGGGGCGACAGCTACCTGCCAGATCCGAGCCGGCTGTTCGAGGAACGTATCCGCCTGCAGGGCGCACTGCGCGGGCTGGATCCTGATGTGCAACTGTTGGGTCCCGAGGTCTATGCGGCCGCGGCACAGCGCCACCAAGTCGCACTTGGCCTGGGTATCGACTCGGCGTTGGTTCACGATGGCCCGGTCGGAGCGATTGTGGCGCGCATCCGCAACTACATCCTGAAAGCGGGTTCGCGCGGGCGCCTTACGCTGATCATCAACAACGTGCCCGGCGACACGCCACCCGAGCACATTCATGCCGCAGTGACGGCCGTGCGCCTTTACGGTCGCTATCCCCTGGTCGACGAGACCGACGCCGCCCCGTTCGAAATGCCCGACGTCGAGCCCTTCGCCGACTTTGCCCGCCGCTGGGGCTGGAAGCCGGGCACGTCCATCTGGGAGAGCGTGCAGTCCGACCCCCTAAGTGCACTAACGAAGGCTATCGTGGATGGAGAAGTCGGGCGGGCAGCAGCCGAAGCGGCCCGGTGTCTCGCGGCAGACATAGAGCCCCGGCAGCTGTTCGAGGGCGCCCTCCTGGCAGGCATGAAAGAGACCGGGCGCCTATGGAATGAGCACATCCACTTTGTGCCCGACGTGATCATGAGCAGCGAGGCGTTCAAGGCTGCCGTTCGGGTGATCGAAGCGCATCGCACCCGCGGGGACGTCGGCAAGGCCGGCAAAGTCGTCATCGGCGCTGTGCGGGGCGACATCCACGATCTCGGCAAAAGCATCGTGGCTGCGATGTTACTGGCTACCGGTTTCGAGGTGGTTGACCTGGGCGTGGATGTTTCTACGCAGGTTTTTGTCGAGGCTGTGGCCGAGCATCGGCCCGATATCCTCGGCATCGGCGCATATCTCTCCACGACCATGAACGAGATGCGCGATGTGATCGCAGCACTCAATGCCGCCGGGCTACGCTCCAGCGTAAAGGTGTTGGTCGGCGGGGTGCCGACCACCCAGAGCTTCGCTGACAGCATCGGAGCGGATGCCTGGGGCTCCGACGCGGCGGCTACTGTGACTAAGGCCCTGCGATTGGTTGGGGCGGAAGGAGGTGTCCGGGACAGTTCAAGCGCTTGATCGAGACTCAGGGCGGCCACCCCTGACGGCAAACTCGCCTCGGCTGGCGATGCAGTCCTCACACGAACAGGAGGGATCCCAATGGCGCATGTTCTTTCTGTAGACGCCCAAATCGACTATACAACGGAACGGATCAGAGCCAGGCTGCAGGAGGAGGGAATGACCTCGTTGCAGCGCCTGGGGTCTGTGTTCACAGGACAGTACCCGGATCGCATGCCGCTCTACATCATCCTCGACGAAGAGTGGTGCGCCCACTACATCGGCTATCAGATCAACGAGGAGTTCGCTTCGAACCCCAAGAAGCTGGCTCATGCCGCTCTCGTTGGCTGCGACCGGCTGAAGTCCGACTTTTGCGATGCATTCCTGGACTGCTATGTGATAGGCCCGGACGCTATGGGCGCCAAGGTCTATTTTCCCGAGGATAGTCTGCCCGAGATCATCGATCCGCCGGTGAAGTCACCTGCTGATCTCGCCAAGCTGAGGATTCCCGATCCACATAAGGACGGCCGGCTCCCCGTGGCACTTGAGCTTGTCCAGATCTGCCAGGAAAAGATCGGGGATGTCGTGCCCATCCTCGCCTCCATCTGCGGTCCGTTCTCGTGGGCGGCCAATCTGCGCGGTATTTACGACTACCTGGCCGACCTGAAGCGTAATCCGAGGTTTGCCCACGATCTCCTCGACATCTGCACGGAGGCGTGCAAGGAGGTGATCAAGGCGTACTTGAATATCGGTGTCATGCCTTTCCTGGCCGACGCGACGGCCTCTACCTATCTGATCTCACCGAGGCAAGTTGAGGAGTATGCGTTGGCCAGCTACGAGAAGCTGATGGCCGATCTCGGGCCGAACACCTTCTCCGGCATCGGTTGGTCGGAGTACGAAACGCAAGTCCAGGCCTTCCAGAAGGTGCCCGCCCTGCGTGCCTTCGGCATCAACAACTATCGCTACTGCCAGAATGACGCGGGCGCAGTCGAGGCCGAAGTACTGGAAGGCAAGCGCCTTGCACGCCAGCACGGAGTCAATTACCTGCCCTCATTGTGGGGCCGCTGGGTGGCGGGTCACACCCCGCAGGAGATCGAAGCCGAGGTGGCACGCGTGATCGGATTGGCCGGTCCGGAGTGGCCGTTCATGGTCGGACTTTGGAGCGTGCCAGTGGGCTGCCCCATCGAGAACGTCGACGCGTACATTCGAGCTGCGATCAAGTACGGCACGTTCGTCCCGTCCGCCGTGGCGTGAGCCGCGCAACGCGAGCCAGAAAGACCATAGGAGGGATCAAGATGAGTGCACAACAGATCCTGGACCAGTTGAGCCAGGCTATCGTAGACGGTGAAATGGAACACACGGGCTTGCTGGCCGAAGAGGCCGTCAAGGCACAGGTTCCCGCCGAGGAGATCGTACGCGTGGCGTCGATGGCCATGAAGCGGACCGGTCAGCTGTACGAGAGCAAAGAGTACTTTGTGGCCGACCTGATCGCGTCGGCCGAGGCGATGAAGCCGGTGCTGCAAGTGGTGGAGCCGCTGATCGCCGCCAATAAGGGCGCCGCCATCGGCCGGGTCGTGATCGGCACCGTCCAGGGCGACGTCCATGATATCGGCAAGAACCTGGTGGCTACGGTGCTACAGACCGCTGGCTTTGAAGTGCACGACCTGGGGATCAACGTGCCGGCCAAGGTGTTCGCAGAGAAGGCGTTGGAGCTGGATGCCGACGTAGTGGGGGCCTCGGCCTATACGTCAACGGCCCTGGCCTATCAGCGCGATATCCTGACCGAACTGAACAAGGCAGCGCCGGGACGATTCAAGTACGTCGTCGGAGGCGCGCCGACCCACGCGGAATGGGCCCGCAACATCGGGGCTGACGGCTGGGCGGCGGACGCTTGGGAGACGGTGAAGCTGGTGACGCAGTTGGTCGAGTTAAGGCGTGCGACTGTTGCCGTCTGACGGGCTCGACAGAGCAAACTGCCGGCGGTCCGGGTGCCAGTCCGGACCGCCGGCTCGGGCAGCAAGGGAAGGGGATACTCGATGCTGATCATCGGCGAATCGCTCAACGCCGCGCTGCCCTCCGTAGGGCAGGCGGTCATCGCCCGCGACTGTGATACCCTGATTACCTTGGCGCGCAGCCAGGTGGAGGCCGGCGCCCAGATGCTCGATGTCAACGCTGGCGGCTTGGCCGGCCGCGATGAAGCGGCCGACCTGGTGTGGATGGTCGAGACCGTGCAGGCAGCCACCCAGGTTGCGTTGATGCTCGACAGCTCTCTACCGGAGGCGTTGGGCGCGGCCCTGGCGGTCTATCGCGGCCCCCGGCCTTTTCTCAGCTCCCTGACCGGAGAAGCCGGTCGCCTGGAAGGTGTGCTGTCCCTTGCGGTCGAACACCAGACAGGCGTAGTTGCGCTGTGTATGGACGAGAACGGCATCCCGGACACACCCGACGGTCGCATCGCCATCGCGGAACGTCTGCTGGATCGCGCCACGGTGATGGGCATCAAGCCGGAAGACCTCTACTTCGATCCGCTTGTCTTGGCCATCTCATCGGACTACCGCGCCGGCGGGGTCACGCTGGCCACCCTGCAGGCCATTGTGCAGCGCTGGCCCCAGGTTCGTACGGTCTGCGGGATGAGCAACATCGGCTTCGGCCTGCCGCGTCGTCGCCTTCTCAATCGCACGTTTGCCAGCATGTTGGTATGGTGCGGCCTGTCGGCATTCATCCTGGACGTGCGCGAGCGGGCGCTGATGTCTACGCTGCTGGCCGCCCAGGCGTTAGCCGGACAGGATGCCTGGTGCCGGACCTACCTGCGCAGTCACCGGGCGGGCAAACTGGAAGGCTAGATCTTTACATTGGTGGACGGCGCCGGCATCAGTGTGATGTTGTCGGTGGCCCGAATGATGATCCTGTGCAAGTTGACCAGTCTGGTCGTGGGGCTGGGCACGAATCTGAAGACACCGGGTGTCCTTTGTGACTATTGCGGATTGCGAGGGACTTGCCGCCACCGGGAGCGCCAGCCTGTCGCCGTGTCCTGGCACGCCGCCGCGGTGACCTCCCATCAAGCGAAACAACATGACGCGAACCTACCTGATCGACTTTGAGCCTATAGGGCTTCGGGTGCGCTGCCTGGAGGGCGTCTCGATTGGCGATGCGGCGCGCGAGGCCGGGGTGCCGCTTGCAGCGGTTTGCGGCGGATACGGCCTGTGCCGGCGCTGCCTGGTGCGAATCGTGGAGGGCCGGACCTCGCCTCCGACCGAGACCGAGCGCGAGCAGCTTTCGCCCGCCCAGATCGCGGCCGGCTACCGTCTGGCCTGCCTGACCCTTGTGCAGAGCGATGTCAAGATTGACGTACCCGACGGCTCCCAACTGGCAGCACAGAGGTTGGAAGTGGACGGAGCTGAAGTCTTGGTCCCCTTCGAACCGCCGGTACAGGAGCACGTCGTCGAATTGAGCAAGCCCAGCCTCAATGACCTACGTTCCGACTGGATGCGCCTGCAGGAGGAACTGGAACGCCGAACGAGCATACCGGAGTTGCGTGGCGATCTGTTCGCCCTGCGCCGCCTGCCCGGAATACTGCGCTCAGGAGGCTGGTGTGCCCGCACAGCCGTGCGGGGCGACGAGGTCGTCGACGTGCGGCCTGTCTCCCAGGGCCCGCTGGGTCTTGCGGTCGACATCGGTACGACCAAAGTAGCGGGCTACCTGGTCGACATGGAAAGCGGGCAGTGCCTGGCCGCCGACGGAATCACCAACCCCCAGATTGTCTTCGGGGAAGACGTGATGAGCCGCATCGCCTCGGCGATGAACGGCAACGCCGAGCGCCTGCACCGGGCCATCATCGATGGGCTGAATGAGCTGGCGCTCCGGCTGTGCGCCGAGCCCGGGCGCATCGTCGAAGTGGTCCTGGTTGGCAACACTGCCATGCATCACCTTGCGGCTGGTTTGCCAGTAGAACAGTTGGGGCTGGCGCCGTACACTCCGGCAGTGAGCTCTGCCCTCGACGTTAAAGCGCGCGATCTTGGGCTGAAGGTTGCACCCGGCGCCTACGCTCACTTCCTGCCCAACGTGGCAGGTTTTGTCGGAGCTGATCACGTGGCCATGATCCTCGCGACCGGAATTGGCTACGGCGACAAGATTATGATCGGCTTGGACATTGGAACCAACACCGAGGTGGTGCTGGCAGCAAAAGGCGATCTGATTACCTGTTCCACGGCCTCGGGCCCCGCCTTTGAGGGCGCGCACATCACTCACGGTCTGCGGGCCGTTACTGGAGCCATCGAACAGGTGCGGCTCGGCGCGACAGGGGTGGAGACTGCCACGATCGACGGAGGACCGCCCATCGGCCTTTGCGGATCGGGCGTGCTGGACGCCGTGGCCGAGCTGCGGCGCGTGGGGTTGCTCAATACCCGCGGGCGGCTCGCAGACGGTCCTGGCGTGCGCCGGGTCGGAGACGAGCGCGAGTTCCTGATCGTGCCCGCTGCCGCTAGCGGCAGCGGGCATGACATCACAATCACCCAGAGCGATGTCGTGGAGATCCTGCTGGCAAAAGGCGCCATGCGAGTCGGTATTGACGCCTTGCTGCAGGCCATGCATGTCCGCCCCGATGAATTGGACGAGGTGATCGTTGCCGGCGCTTTCGGGACGCACATCAACATCAGCAGCGCCGTTCGCGTTGGAATGCTGCCCGACTTGCCGTCTCGCAAATTCCGCCAGGTGGGCAATGCCGCAGGGGTAGGAGCCCGGCTGGCGCTGCTTTCGCGGGCGCAGCGAGCCAAAGCCGTCGAGATCGCCCGGCGTGCCCGGTATCTGGAGTTGACTTTGCTTCCCGATTTCGGTTACCGCTTCGCCCTTGCTACCCGCCTACCGGATGCAGTGGCCTAGAACCCTTGCCCTCGAATCTCCTGCCACAGCCCAACGCGTAATCGCGTTCTCGACTACATGACTCTCGGGTTGGTCGCGCACGCAGGATTCGCTTGTTCGATCTCAGCCGACGCTCTGGCTGGTCACGGCGGCCACGACGTTCCTTCTCCTTGGGTCCAAGGGCACAGCGACGCGTGTCGCTGGGAGCGAGATCCCACCGGGCTGGCTGGGGGTGCAAAAGCTAGCGCCCCAAAGCCAGCTTGACTTTCCGCCACCCCCGCGCATACTATTCAGATTAGGGCCGCCCTTCCGCCCACCAACGCCACATCACCGCAAGGAGGCAGCCATGAAGCTCATCAGAGTCACCGCCCATTCCCGCGTCGCATCGGTCGCCGGCGCGATCGCCGGCATCATCCGCGACGAGCGCGGCGCCGAGGTCCAGGCCATCGGCGCGCCGGCCGTCAACCAGATGGTCAAGGCCGTAATCACCGCGCGCAGATACCTGGACGCAGATGGCATCGCGACTACTTGCGAACCCAGTTTCGTCGACCTGGACATCGACGGTGAGGAACGGACCGCGATCCGGTTCACGATCGCTAAGGTGGGGACGGCGTAGCAAGGCCCCGACGGCGTAGACGGGGAGCGGGGGAGAGCGCGGAGCCGCGCCAAATGTGTGTGCGATCCGGCCATCCGCGCTTTGGACCGGATCGCCCCGGCATCTCACTCGGCCAGCCAGATCTCCTCTTCGCAATACGCCGCGTACGGTTGCATGCCCGTCGCGTAATCCCACCCGAACCGCAGCCGGCCGTCCAGCCGCTGGATCAGCGTCTCCGCCGCGCGTTCGCCAGCCGCTGCGCCTCGCTCTTGGATCGCACCAGCTCGCGCTCCCGCAGCAGCTCATACACCCCGTTCGCGCTCACACCCAGCTCCTGCGCGACCGCCGGCGCCGGCCACCCTGCGCAATACAACTCCACAGCCCGTTCCTGCACATCCGCCGGCCACGTCCGCCACCCGCGCACCAGCCGCGCGTACTCCTCCCGCCGCCTGCGGGCAATGCCGGCCCTCTTCAACGCCGCGAAGACCTGGCCCGGCGTGCAGCCCAGCTCGTCCGCGATCTCCGGCGCGCTCCTGGTCGCGTACTCGGCCGCCAGCCAGGCGGGGTCTGCGAGGCGCGCGGCGGTTGTGCCGTCGACCGGGTGGCGGCCGCGCGGGAAGGAGATGCCGTGCCGGCGGAGGGTGGTCCGGACGATGGCCGGGTCGAGCTGCTCCGCGGCGGCGATCAGTGGCGCCGGCGGAGTGGGCCGCGAGGATGCGGGCGTCGCGGGCGATGAGTTTGGGTGGGCGTGGCATGGGTATAGGGTCCGATGGTGGAATGGTTTGGTAGGGGGATTATCGGGGAGGGGGCGCGGTGGGTCAAGTGGGGCTAGCCTGTGGCCGAGGGCTACACAAGAGTATAGCCCAAAACTGTCGGTGACTCCGTCACTTCCAGGGGCGAAGAGTGCGATGAAGCAGTCTCAGCCTTGCTTGAGCCAGGAGATTGCGTCGTCGCAGAAACGCTCCTACCAATGAACTCTCGGCACTACATAGTCTTCTGTCCCTCCACAGCGGGGCGCGGAAATCTCACAATGACCGGCACTCTTGCGGTACACTCCGCAGCTGCGCACATACAGCCATGCACCGATGAGAACGTCCTAGGCTCTCCACTTAAGACCAGGGGTAAGTACAGGATGATCCCAGAGCCCTATCATTTCGTCATCGACTCGAAGCAGAGTCATAGAGCAGCCTTGGGTTTCCAACGCAGTTATGTATGATCCGACCAAGCATCGGGCTATCGTAATGCCATTTCTTTCACACACCTGCTGCAGCTTCCGATAGATCACATACAGCTCCGACAGAGGCGTGCCTCCCATGCCGCTAACCAGAGCAAGCACCGAGTCCCCTGACCTCAAAGACCGACTAACCAACTCACGTTCCCGCCAGCCGTCGTGTCTTTCATCCCACTCGCGCGTAGTACGCACGTATGTCCCATCACCTAATAGAGTACTAACCATCAACTCTGTCACTTCG
>Ga0123333_10001846_pt1 | contig 22127 bp, 11 predicted proteins | sample BioC12SIPDNA_3_FD_89957 | JGI IMG/M metagenome (GOLD analysis project Ga0123333, IMG submission 89957) | Anaerobic biogas reactor microbial communites from Washington, USA - Biogas_R2_B C12 SIP DNA | ecosystem: Engineered > Bioreactor > Anaerobic > Unclassified | place: Washington, USA... | reverse complement strand
GGTGCGGGTCAGCAGCACCGGGGCGCCCTGGGACCCGGCGACCGAGGCCGCGGTCAACGCGTCGGCCAGGGCCAGGCCGGTGGCCATGTCACCCTGCCCGGTGGCCACGAACACCGTCTCCGCCGCCCCGTACTCCGCGCCGATCAGGGCCGCGGTCTCATACCGGTTCTCCCCGGCGATGCGGCGCACGTCGGCGCCGGTGCCGGCCAGGTCGGACTCCACGCCGGCCGAGACCGAGGAGGGGCCACCGACGATGATGATCTCGGCCGGGGTCAGCGCCTCCAGCGCCGCCCAGGTCGCCTGCGGGATCTGCTCGGCCTTGACCAGCAGGATCGGCGCCGGGTCACCATCGGGGGTGGTGTCGGGGATGAACTCCAACGCGCCCACCGCACCGGCCGCGCCCGCGGCCAGGGCATCGGCCCCGTCCGCGGCCTCGGTCCCGTTGGCGATGTACACCGTGTCCACCCCGTCGGGGAAGGCCGCGGCGATCTCACCGGCGGTCGCCCACCGGTCCGCACCGAAGATCCGCTGCACCACCGCCGGCTCCACCGGAGCCTCACCCACGGTCAACGTGACCGGCACGTTCACCACCGGGTTCACCGGGTCGTTGGACTCCACACACAGGTTGGCGGTGTACTCACCCAGCGCGAGGCCGGTCGAGTCGAGCGTCACCGTGACCTCCTGCGACCCGTCCGGGGCCACCGTGCCCGCGACCGGGTCCGCGCTCAACCACGGCACGTCCACCGTCTCGCAGGCCGGGAGCACCTCGGCCGCCTCGTAGGAGACCGTGTCGACACCGATGAAGTCACCGGCGGTGCCGAGGGCCCCGGAGTCGGGCACGAAATAGCGGAAGCCGATCCGACCGGTGGCCGGGGCCTCCAGGCCGTCGATGGTCAAGGTGAACTCCGCCCAGTCGCCCGGGTAACCGGTGTCGGTCAGGTCCGGGTTCACCGACAGCAGGACGGTGTCGAAGTCACCCACACCCTCATAACCGGTGCCCACATCGGTGGAGTCACCCGCGGTCGACAGGCGCACCTCCAACCGGTCCGGGTAGTCGCTGGGGTTCTCGGCGGCCCGGGTCACGAAGGAGAGCTCCGAGCCGTTGACCAGGTCCAGCTCCGGGGTGATCAGCCAGCTGCTGATGTCGCCGCTGTCACCGGTGTTGTTGAAGTTGGCCGCGGCGTAGTCCGCTGCGTCACCCTCGTGGGCCGGGAAGACGTCGGCGTTGCCCTGGAACCAGCTGAGCTCACCGACCGGCTCGCTGTTGTTGATGATCGCCCAGCCGGCGGCCGGGAGACCCTCGACGTCCTCGAAGCCCTCGGACAGCGAGGCCACGTTCGGCACCGCGGCCGGCTCGACCACGGCCGGAGCGGCAGGACCGCCCGTCGCCTCGGTCGACGACTGCGCACGGCTCGTGCCCTGCGGCAGCTCCACGGCCTCGACCGTGCCCGTGGCCGCGGACTCGGTCTCCGAGACCTGGAACTCCAGGTCAGCGGTGCCGGTGTTGCCGACCGTCAGGGTGTGCTCGGTCAGCTCGTCGGCCGGCTGGGTGTTCTCGATGGACGTCGGGTCCACCGTGATGGCCGGGGCCGTCGGACCGTCGCCCACGGTCAGCGTGACCGGGACGGACACGACCGGGTTCTCCGGGTCGTTGCTCTCGATGCAGAGCTCCGTGGTGTAGTCACCCTCGGCCAGGCCGGCCGAGTCGAAGGACGCGGTGACCTCGGTGGAGCCGTCCGGTGCCGTCGTGCCCGAGGTCGGGTCGACGGTCAGCCAGTCGGCACCGCACGCGCCACCCGTGCCGGCCGCCTCGATGGTGTAGGCGAGGTCGCTGAAGTCGCCGACGAGGGCCTGGATCGGGGTCCAGTCCGTGGCGCCCGCACCGAACAGGTCGTTCGGGTCGATCAGCATGCCCGGCGCGCCCGAGGGGGCGCCCTGGTACCAGTTCCACCGGTCGTTCAGGTTCGGGAACGGGTCGGTGACGGTCGGCCACACGGACAGCCAGTAGGTCCCCGCGGTGAGGTCGACCGCGCCACCGGCGGCCACGAGGTCGAGCGTGATCTCGTTGTCGACGATAGTGACCGCCGCGTCGGACGGCGCGGCCGTGTGCGACCACACCACCTCACCCGGGGCACCGCCGTCGTCGGCGAAGATCTCCCAGTCGATCGACGGCGCCCGGGTCGCCAGGTCCGAGGCGTTCCAGAAGCCCGGGGTGTAGATCGAGGTGAGGGACTCGTCCGCATCGAGGGTGAAGTCGTCGGCGGAGAAGACCCCGCCGCCGTTGTTCGGGAAGTTGTCGCTGACGATGCCGCTGATGCCGTTGACGACCTGCTCGGCGACCACGACCGACTCACCGCCGGCCTCCGTCACGAACTCCCACGTCAGGTCCTCGCCGCCGGTGTTGCCGATGGCGAGGGTCTGGGTGGTCACCGTGTCGGTGGGCTGCGTCGACGCCAGCTCGGCCGGGTCGACGTCGATGACCGGCGACTCCACCGGCACCTCGGTGCTGGTGGTCTTCACCGCGACCGGGAAGTGCTGGTCGGCGATGTCGACGCCGTCAGCGTGCTGGTCGGAGGTCTCGAAGGTGATGCGGCCGTGCGACCAGGCACCGATGGTGCCGCCGGAGACGTTGGCGGTGACCTCGATCTCCTGCTCTGCACCCTGCTCCAGGCTGAAGGTCTCCGGGGACACGGTGACCGTGACGCCGGCGGGGGCCTCCACCACGGCGGTGTAGCTGGCCGGGCCCTGGGCGATCGAGGTGACCGTCCGGGTCCAGGTGCACACGCCGGCGCAGTCGGTGTCGACCAGCGCGGGCAGGTTCAGCGTCGAGGGCTCTCCGCCGATCGCCGGGTCGGCGGCCGCGAAGTTGGCCGGCGTCTCGTCCAGGGACAGACCGGCGCGGCCGGCCTGGTCGATGTTGATGCGGCCTGAGCCGATGTCGAAGGCGTCGGCCGGCGTGGCGCCGTCCTCCTTGAGCAGGCCCTCGTAGTCAGCGGTGCTGGCCATGACCGAGCGGATCTCGGTCGGAGTCAGCTCCGGGTAGACCTCGCGCATCAGCGCAGCCATGCCCGCCGCGTGCGGCGAGGCCATCGAGGTGCCGCTGATCACGCCATACTGCAGCGGGTCACCGCCGGACTCGGCGTAGGCCGCGAGGATGTTGACCCCCGGGGCGGCCAGCGTCGGAGCCAGCATGTCGAACCGGCTCGGGCCGCGCGAGCTGAAGCCCGCCACCAGGTCGGTCCAGGTGTCGTCCTCGACGAGCACGACGTCGGTGCCGATGGAGACCTCGGTCGGGTCGTTGGCGGCGACGTAGTCACGCAGCGCCTGACCGGACTCCAGGGTGATCATCACGGCGGGGACGGTGGTGGTCGTCAGTCCGCCCGGGGCGGTGGGGGGACCGCTGACGTTGTTGTAGAGGACGACGGCGACCGCTCCGGCGGCCTCGGCGTTCTCCACCTTGACCTGGAAGGTGCACGCGCCGCGCTGGATGAGGGCGATGCCGTCGGTCATGGAGCCGGCCGGGAAGGCGGCACAGCCGTTGCCGTTGCCCGGGGTGACGGTCTCCGCGTCCACCACGTCACCGGTGTAGACCGAGGTGATGGCGGGGCCGTCGCCCGGGAAGCCGGGGATGCCCACGAGCTCCTCGGGGGCGCCGTCGCTGGTCACCGAGACCGGGTTGCCGAACACCCGGTTGTGGGTGGTGGCGGCCACGGACAGGTTCCACGGGCCGGTCTTGGCGACCGTGCTCGCGCCCGGGCCGTCGTTGCCGCCCGAGGCGGACACGCTGATGCCCGCGTTGTGCGCCTCCAGGAAGGCCAGGTCGACCGGGTCGAGCCACGGGTTGTCCGTGCCCGAGATGGAGTAGTTGATGACCTCCACGTCGTCGGCGATGGCCTGGTTGACGGCCGCGATCGTGGCGCTGCTGGGGCAGCCCGGGTTGCAGACCTTGTAGGAGATCACGTTGGCGTGCGGGGCGACGCCGGAGACCTCGCGCTCGAAGTCGGCGGTGCCCAGGGTGAACTCGGCGGTGTGGACGTTGCCGGCCATGGTGCTGCCGGTGTGGCTGCCGTGACCGTCGGTGTCACGGGCGGTGGAGCCGTTGAACGTGTAGGCGCCGATCAGCTTGTCGTTGCACTCGAAGCCGGCCTCGGTGTTGCAGGCGCCCAGGAAGACGCCGGCACCGTTGGGGTTGACGTGGGTGTAGCCGTCACCGCCGGTCGCCGCGAACGAGGGGTGGTCGGGGTTCACGCCGCTGTCGATCATCGCGACGATGACGCCCTCGCCCTGGGTGGCGATCTCCGGGGCGTTGGCCCCGTCCCAGGCGGCTGCGCTCTGGATGACCTCGTGGCTGACGTCGGTGTCCAGCTCACGGACGGTGTCCGGGAAGACGGCGGCCACGCCGTCGATGTCCCACAGCTGGGCGGCCTCGTCGGCGTCCGCCTCGATGGCGATGGCGTTGAGGACGTTGTCGTAGGTGAACGCTACGTCGACGGTGCGTCCGAGGGTGGCGTTGATCTCGCCCTCGAGGGCCACGTGGCCGGCCGCGACCTGCTGGGCATGCTGCGCCGTGCTGCCGGAGTGCCCGGCGGCGAGCTCGGAGACGGACGGCTCGTCCAGCTGCACGATCCACAGACCGGTCTCGCTCTCCACCCCCTCGAGCGCCTCACGTGCGACCTGCGAGCGGTCGGCGGACGAGGCGGTCTCGGCCTCGGCGGTCAGCGACGGTGCTGACTCGGAATCCGGCGCGGACGGTTGCGCGGTGACGGCTGACGCCCCCGACACGACCAGCGCCAGGGCCGCCGCGAACGCGGTCGGCCCACTGCGAATCTTCATGGGTTCTCCTGATCACTGCTGGTGGCTTCTCCCGCACCCCTCGCCCGGACCCCATCGAGCGCGTCCCCGGCTCCCCGCACCGCCGACCCCACGGTCGTTGTGGCGAATTACCTTGTCACAGAGGTGTACCTGACCGGCAGCACCAGCTTCCACAGGTCAGGACTGCCTGCAGCCTAGGTGGCGGCAGCGTCAGTCTCAACGGGTGCACGCGCGGTATCGGGTAAAGACTTGGCAAAGGGAGGGCTTTACAGCACCAGGGCCGGCGACTCCCGCCAGGCCTTCAGCTGGTGCTGCAACCCCTCGGCCAGCAGCGGGAGCTGCGGGACGAGGGCAAAGGCTCCGACCGCCTGAAGGTTCCGGGCGGCGTCCATCACCCGCTGCAGGTCGGGATCGACGGTCCGCATCCCCAGCGGCCCCGCCGCGGCGTCGTAGGCCGCCACCGTCTCCGGTCCCTGACCCGCCAGGTCCCACTCGACCGGGCCCAGGCAGACGTCCTCGAAGTCGCCGAAGATTAGCCCGTGGCGGCACCGGATCACGTTGTGGGATGGTGCGTCGCCCTGGATCGGCTGCAGGTCCACCGACGGGAACCGGTCCCGGAAGGCCGCCGCGCTCCCCAGCACCGGCCGCAGCGCGTGCCACTCCGCGAAGGCCCGGTCCAGGTCCTCGTCGGTGAGGTGCTGCGACCCCTCGAGCGAGTCCATCAGCTCGGGCAGCCCCTCGTTGAACGGGACCAGGAAGGGCAGCACCCCGGGGTAGGCGACCAGCGCCGCGTGGAGGGCGGCGGACAGGGCCGGGTCTCCCGCGGCATACGGCTCGTGGTCGTCGGCGACGTCGGCCAGCTCCCAGAAGGTCATCGAGAAGTCGTCCTCGCGGACCGGCTCCAGGGGCACGAGCGGCGAGGGGCGCACGGCCGGGACGTTCTCCCGCCGCAGCCAGTCGGCGACGTCCAGCTCGCGCTGCTGCTTGAGGGTGAGCTGCTCCGGCGTGGTGCCTTGGGGCAGGACGACCGGGATCCGCACCACGACCGGTGACGGGCTCAGATGGATGACCAGGGAGAAGACGTTGTGCAGCACCCGCGTCTCCTCGACCTTCAGGCCGAGGTCGGTCGCGGCGTTGAAGGCCGCCTCGGTCGCCACCGAGGTGCGCGCGGCGAGTTCCTCCGGGGTGAGCACGACGTCGGGCATACCCCATCGTGGCACCGCCGACCGGCCCTCGCAGCCGGAGCCGGGGACGACCGTCTCCTTGCCATATTGTGACCTGGGCCTGACCTGCGAAGTCAGTGCCGGGTGATGCAATGGGGAGTATGACGAACCCGCTCCTGTCCGCCTCGGAACTGCCCTTCGCGTTGCCCGACTACGCGACGATCACCGCCGACCACGTGCGCGAGGCCGCAGAGACGGGGATGCGGGAGCAGCTTGCCGAGCTGGAGGAGATCGCGACCGACACCGCCCCCGCCACGGCCGAGAACGTGCTCCACGCCTGGGAGCTCAGCGGGGCCACCCTGGACCGGACGATGGCGGCCTTCTGGGTCGCGCGGGCCGCCCACAGCACGCCCGAGCGGGACGCGGTCTGGAAGGCGTTGTCCCCCCAGCTCGCCGCGCACGGCGACACGATCCTGCTGCACCGCGGGCTCTACGAGCGGCTCCGCGCGCTGGCCGCGCGGGCCGACCGCGGCGAGGTCGAGCTCGACGAGCAGGACACCTACGCGCTGCACCGGCGACTGACCGACTACGAGCGCGGCGGCATCACCCTCGACGAGGCCGACCAGCAGCGGCTGCGCGACCTGAACAGCGCGCTGGCCACCCTGGCGGTCGAGTTCGAGCAGGTGCTCACCGCCGGCCGCAACGCCGCCGCCGTGCACGTCACCGACGAGCGGCAGCTCGCGGGGCTCTCCCCGGACGAGAAGGCCACCCTCCGCTCCGCCGCGCAGGACCGGGAGCTGGACGGCTGGCTGGTGCCGATCGTCAACACCTCGGGCCAGCCGCTCCTGGACGTCCTGGAGGACCGCGGGCTGCGGGAGCGCATCTACCGCGCCTCGGTGGGCCGCGGGCTCTCCGGCGACCACGACACCCGGGACCTGCTGGTCCGGCTGGCGCGGCTCCGGGCGGAGCGGGCGAGCCTGCTCGGCTACCGGGACCACGCGGCATACGCCCACGAGATCACCTGCGCACAGACCACCGACGCGGTCAACGACCTGCTGTCCCGGCTCGCCCCCGGCGTCGTCGAGATCGCCGAGCGGGAGGCGGAGGCGCACCGGCGGCGGCTCGAGGCCATCGAGCCCGGCGCCACCCTCGAGCCGTGGGACTGGCAGTTCCTCGCCGCGCAGGATGCCGCCGAGAACAGCTTCGACACCGACCGGCTCAAGCCCTACCTGGAGTTCGAGCGGGTGCTGCGCGACGGGGTCTTCGCCGCGGCCACCGCGCTGTACGGCATCACCTTCCACGAGCGTCCCGAACTGGTCGGCTACACCGACCAGACCCGGGTCTTCGAGGTCCGCGAGGAGGACGGCACGACCCTCGGCGCGGTGCTGATCGACCCCTACACGCGGCCCACCAAGAAGGGCGGGGCGTGGATGACCTCGCTGGTCCGGCAGTCGCAGCTGACCGGGGACCTGCCGGTGGTCACCAACACCTGCAACGTGCCACCCCCGGCCCCCGGCTCGCCCAGCCTGATGACCTGGTCCAACGTGATCACCCTGTTCCACGAGTTCGGTCACGACCTGCATGGGCTGCTGTCGGACGTGCGCTATCCCTCCCGGTCGGGCACCGCCGTGCCGCGCGACTTCGTCGAGTTCCCCAGCCAGGTCAACGAGATCTGGGCCTGGGAGCCGTCGCTGCTGGCGCGGTATGCCCGTCACCACGAGACCGGCGAGCCGCTGCCGCCGGAGTGGGTCGACGCGCTGGTCGCCTCGCGGCAGGAGACCGGCTATCACACCTTAGAGCTGCTCAAGGCGATGCTGCTGGACCAGGCCTGGCACCAGACGCCGCTGGAGGAGCTGCCCGAGGACGGCTCGGGCGTGGAGGCCTTCGAGGCGGCGGCGCTGGAGCGTGCCGGGGTCGCCTTCCCGCTCGTCCCCCCGCGCTACCGCTCGGCGTACTTCGCGCACATCTTCGCCGGCGGCTACTCGGCGGGCTACTACTCCTACCTGTGGTCGGAGGTGATGGACGCCGACACCGTCGCGTGGTTCCGCGACAACGGCAGTATGTCGCGTGCCGCCGGCGAGCGGTTCCGTCGCCAGCTCCTGGGGCGGGGTGGGTCGATCGAGGCGATGGACACCTACCGGCAGTTCCGAGGCGCCGACCCGGACGTGTCGCACCTGCTGACCCGCCTGGGTCTCGGCGCGGACGAGCCGGCGTAGGTCGGGCGGGCTGTGCCTATTCTCTGCGGGTGACCGTTCCTCCGCCACCACCCGCCTGGGACGACAAGGTTGGCCGGTGGTCCGTGTCGGTGCGGGACACCTCGACCGGGCAGGTTGTGCACGAGCACGCGGCGGACCGCATCCTCTCGACGGCGAGCGTGGCCAAGGTGTTCGCCCTCGTGGACCTCGCGGCCCGGGCGAGCGCCGGTCAGATCGACCTCCACGAGGTCATCGAGCGCCCCGCCGATCGGGCCGTCGCCGACTCCGGGCTCTGGCAGCACCTCGCGGTGGACCGGCTGACGCTTGGAGACCTTGCCGTCCTCGTCGCGGCCACCAGTGACAACTGGGCGACCAACGCCCTGGTCGACCGGCTCACCCTCGAGGCGGTGCAGTCGCTGGCCCGCAGGCTGGCTCCGGGCGGCTCCACCCTGCACGACTACGTCCGTGACGAGCGGACCGCCGATGACCCGGCCGCACTGAGCGACGGGTGTGCGGACGACTGGAGCCAGCTCCTGGCCGACGTGGCCAGCGGCACCTGCGTCGACGAGGCGACCTCACGGCAGGTGGCGAGCTGGCTGTCGCTGAACACCGACCTGTCGATGGTCGCCTCCGCCTTCCAGCTCGACCCGCTGGCCCACACCGCAGCAGACCTCGGCGTGCGGCTGTGGAACAAGACCGGGACAGACCTCGGGGTCCGGGCGGACGTCGGTGTGGTGAGCGGACCTGTGCGGTCCCTGGCCTACGCCTGCCTCGCGAACTGGGCGGACGACGGATCCCGCGAGATCCGCAGGCAGGTCCTGGACTCCATGCGCGACCTCGGTGAGTACATCTACGCCCGGGTCAGCGGCTGACCCGCTCGGCGCCGGTCCGACCCCCCGACCTCACCCCATGCGGAGCTTGCGCAGCAAGCGGCGGTACGTGTCCAGCACCCTGGGCGCCCCACCCGCCCGGGACTCCGCGAACGTGCGCACGCGGTAGACGTCCTCGGGTCCCCAGCCCGTCGACATACTCCTGACGATGGCGGCAGCCATGCCCCGGACGTCTCCGGGGTTGACGACGGCCGACGACGGGGACAGCGACTCCACCACACCACCCACGTTGGTGGTGACGACGGGGCGCCCGGTTGCCTCGGCCTCCAGCGGCACCCATGCCGTGGCCTCCCAGCGTGAGGGGACCACGACGACGTCGGACGCGGCATACCAGTCACGGGCGTGCTCGGTGGACCGGACGAAGCGGACCCCGGGCGGTGCGGCGGCCCGCAACCGGTGCTCGGCCGGGCCCTCGCCGATGAGCACGAGCCGCGCGTCCGGGATCGCCTCACGCACCCGCGGCCAGCAGGCCAGCAGCAGGTCCTGGCCCTTCTGCCGGGTCAGCGGCCCGACGCACACGGCCATCGGCACCTCGAGGGGCAGGCCGAGCTCGACCCGGGCGTGGGTGCGCTCCCGCGGATAGAACCTCTGGAGGTCCACGAGGTTCGGGATGATCGTGACGGGTGTGCCGAGGATGCCGGCTCCCACCCCCCGGGCCTTCTCGGACTGGCTGGCGCAGACCACCACGTCGGCACCCTTCGCCGCGAGCCGGTCCCGGCGGGCCGCGCGGCGGTAGTCCGCTCCGCTCGTCCCCTCGAACGACCACACGTGGGGCTGGAAGACCGTCGGACGTGACCGGGGCACGACGCCACGCCCTGCGACACCGGCCTTCGCGGTGTGCAGGTGCACGATGTCGGGCTCCCAGCGGGCGGCGATCCGGCGCAGGTCCCGGGCCTCGGCCGCGGACGGTTCGGGCCTCCGGGTGGCGTGCCAGTGCAGGCTCCGGGCCCCCATCGCCTGCACGTCCAGACTCAGCGAACCTATCGGGGGCGAGGCCACCGCGACATCGAGTCCTGAGGCGACCTGCTCCTCGGCGTAGTGCCGCACCAGCTCCGCCACCCTGCCGCTGGTCAGGTGCGTCACGTGCAGCACACGGGGGCCACCGTGCGTGGCTCGCTCACTCATCTGCTCCTCCGGGGCGTCGATCCTTCCGGCTCCCCGCTGGCCGCGCCCCCAGTGTAGGCAAAGACGCGGCCGGGATCACCACCCCGGCCGGAACCGGGCGGTGCCGGACCACCTAGGTTCGGTGCCATGCCCCAACAGATGCGCGCGGTCACCCAGGACGAGTTCGGCGGGCCGGAGGTGCTCCGGTTGACGGAGCTGCCGCGGCCGTCCCCCGGGCCGGCGGAGGTCCTGGTCCGGGTGCGCGCCTCGGGGGTGAACCCGACCGACTGGAAGCACCGCGCCGGTGGCCGGTTCCTGGGCGACCCGCCCTTCACGCTCGGCTGGGACGTCAGCGGCGTCGTGGAGGAGGTCGGGCTCGGGGTGGCCGTGCTGGAGCCCGGGGACGAGGTGATGGGGATGCTGCCCTACCCCGGCCAGGGCGGCGGATATGCGGAGTATGTCGTAGCCAGCTCCCGCACCTTCGTGCGCCGGCCCGAGGGGCTGGGTCCCGTCGCGGCAGCGGCCCTGCCGCTGGTGTCACTCACCGCGTGGCAGGCGCTGGTCGACGTCGCCGGGCTGACCTCCGGCCAGCGGGTCCTGATCCATGCCGCCGCCGGGGGCGTGGGGCACGTCGCCGTCCAGATCGCCGCGCACCGCGGGGCGTATGTCGTGGGGACCGCGAGCGCGGTCAAGCACAACTTTGTGCGTGGGCTGGGTGCCCACGAGGTGATCGACTACCGCGCCGTGGACTTCGCGGCCGAGGTGCACGACGTGGACGTCGTGCTGGACACCATCGGCGACGACTACGGCCCGCGCAGCCTGGCGACGATGCGACGGGGAGGCCGGTACGTCTCCATCACCCCGGCCAACGTCCACCCCGAGCTGGGGTCCGCTGCGCAGGACGCCGGGGTGCGGACGGCCGTGATGCTCGTCGAGCGGGACCACGCCACCCTCACCGAGGTCGCCCGGCTGGCGGCCACGGAGGCGCTCCGCGTGGAGGTCGCGGCCACCTTCCCGGCCGAGCAAGCCGCGCGGGCGCACGAGCTCGGCGAGCGCGGCGGCACGACCGGCAAGATCGTGCTGACCTGGTAGCCGGTGGGGTGCTACTCACCCGGAGCCGGAGACCTCCGTGATCGCCGCTGCCGTCCGACCTACTCGTCGCCGCTTCCGCCTGCTCGGGGTCCAGGCTCCCCGGCACCCGCAACGGCTACCTCCGCATCGCCCGAGGCGGGAGGTTGGTCCCGGAGTCTCTTGCGCTCCATCTTGAAGCCCAGCAACAGCATGAACAGCATGGCGAAGACCAGGATGAACACCGGCAGGCCCATGACCGTGATCACCTGTTGGAGCGTCTCCAGTCCCTCCTGACCACCGAGCACGATGAGCGCGGCGGCCAGGAAGCCCTCGGACAGGCCCCAGAAGACCCGCTGTCGCACCGGCCCGGCCTCAGCATCGCCGGCGCAGAGCATGTCCACCACCAGCGAGGCGGAGTCGGAGGATGTCGCGAAGAACAGCGCCACGATGACGACCGCGACGCCCGAGACCAGGGTCGCGAACGGGTAGTTCTCAAGGAACTCGTAGATCGCGGTCGGGACGCTCTCGGCGACCGCCGCCGAGATCGGGCCCCCGTCGCCCCCGATGCCGTCCAGCTCCATGGCCGACCACCCGAAGGTGACGAACCACACCAGGGTGAAGACCGAGGGTGCCACCAGCACGCCGGCCACGAACTGCTTGATGGTCCGGCCGCGGGAGATGCGGGCCAGGAAGACGCCCATGAACGGCGACCACGTCACGGTCCAGGCCCAGTAGAAGACGGTCCAGCCGCCCTGCCAGCCCCACCCCTCTTCCTTGCCGAACTGGGCCATGGCGTCGTTCCAGAAGGCGAGCTGGATGACGTCCTGGAAGTACATCCCGGTGCTCTCGATGAGCTGGCGCAGCAGGAAGACCGTGTCCCCGGCGAACAGGACAAAGACCATCAGCGCGACCGCGCCCAGGATGTTGATGTTGGACAGGCGTTTCACACCCTTGTCCAGACCGGCCACGATCGAGGCGGTCGCGACGAGCGTCAGGATGGTGATGATCACCACGCGCAGGAACGTGGTGTTCGACATGCCGGTCAGGTGGTTCAGGCCAGCAGCGATCTGCGAGGTGCCCAGGCCGAGGGAGACGGCAAGCCCGAACAGCGTGCCCAGAACCGCGAAGATGTCGACCGTCTTGCCGATCGGGCCGTGGATGCGCTCCTTGAGGATGGGATAGAAGACCGAGGAGAAGCGCATCGGCAGGTCGTAGCGGTAGATGAAGAAGCCGAACGCCAGGCCCGGCAGGGTGAAGATCGCCCAGGTGTGGATGCTCAGGTGGTAGAGCGAGATGCTCATCGCGTCCCGGGCGGCGTCGATGCTGTAGGGCTCGACACCCGCGAACGGCGGGCTCGAGAAGTGCGAGATCGGCTCAGCCACGCCCCAGAACATCAGGACGGTGCCGATGCCACCGGCGAAGAGCATGGCGAACCAGGACAGGTTGGAGTAGGCCGGCTCGTCGTCGTCCTTGCCGAGCTTGAGGTTGCCGTACTTGCTGAACGCCACCCAGATCAGGAAGAGAACCCAGATGGTCACCCCGAGGATGAAGAACCACCCGAGGCTGCTCACGATCCAGTCTCGGCCGTCGGCGAAAATTCTGCCGATCGGGCCGGGCATGGCCAGCAACATGATCAGGAAGACGATCATCAATCCCGCGGACACGAAGAAGATCGTTGGGTCGGTCTTCAGTCCGAGTCGCCGTGCTAGTCGATCCATCGGGGCACCTCTTTCTCCACTGCCTGGTCGGCGGGACCTGGACCAGTGGCGGTGCCACGTATATAAAGCCCCGTCGCTCCAACGGGCACTACTTTTGTCGACAATCCGCGTTCTGTCCACCGCGGCACGCAGATTCGGCCCGAACCTCCGACGATCGCCGCCGTGTTCACCGATCGAGTTGCAGACGCTTCCACGCGATCGCGGTGAGCGTGCCGAAAAGGATCGGGATGACTGCGGCGGCACCCGTTGCCAGCCACGAGTCACGTCGGGTTGCGGCGCCCACGGCACTCATCGCCATCCGGCTTGACTGAACGAACAGTCAGGAGCATGATGACTGACTGAACACTTAGTCAGTCCCAGGGAGGGAACGCGATGGACACCGAGTCATCCGATAACCGGACCGGATCGCAGCGCATCCTGGAGGCCGCCATCAACCTCTTCGGCCGGAACGGCGTGAAGGGCACGAGCATGAGGGCCATCGCCGAGGAGGCCGGCGTCTCTCAGGCGCTCGTGGTGCACCACTTCGGGTCCAAGGACGGCCTCCAACGGGCCTGCGACCACCACGTCGCTGGCGTGGTCCGCGCCAACAAGCAGACGGCGATGGCCAACGGCCCGCAGCTAGACCCCTTCCACACCCTGCGCCAGCTCGAGCGGAGCCAACCGCTCCTGCGTTACCTCGCCCGGGCCCTGACCGAGGGCGGCGAGCACACCGCAGACCTGGTCGACGAGTTTGTCGCCGACGCCGAGGACTACATGCGCCAGGGCGAGGAAGCCGGGTTCCTCAAGCCCAGCGAAACCCCCCGGGAACGGACCATCACCCTGGTGATCTGGTCGATGGGTGCCCTGGCTATGCACGAGCACGTGCGCCGGCTGCTGGGCGTGGACTTTCTCGCCGTCGACGCTCCGCCGGAGAGCCTGCGCCCCTACTTGCGCCCGATGCTCGAGCTGTTCAGCCAGGGGCTGATGGAGGAGGGCGCCTTCGACGAGATGGTCACCATCTTCGACCCGCCCGAGTCCCTCCCTACCGACCTGACCAGAGATGACGACCCCGAGCCTCGCACACGAGAAAGGAACGGTGATGCAGATGAGTGACGCACCCGTGATCGCAACACACCGTCTGGTCAAGACATTCGGCTCGACCCGGGCGCTAGACGGGTTGGACCTCGAGGTGACCCCCGGTGAGGTGCACGGATTCCTCGGACCGAACGGCGCCGGGAAGTCGACGACGATGCGAGTCCTGCTGGGACTGCTCCGCGCGGACGGCGGCACCGTCCGCGTCCTGGGGGGCGACCCCTGGGCGGACGCGGTCAGCCTGCACGCACGCCTGGCTTATGTGCCCGGCGACGTCGAGCTGTGGCCGAACATGACCGGCGGGGAGGCCATAGACCTCCTCGCCCGGTTGCGGGGGACGTTGGACCGAGGGCGTCGGGACGAGTTGTGCGAGCGGTTCGACCTGGACCCGACGAAGAAGGCCCGCACCTACTCCAAGGGCAACCGGCAGAAGGTCGCACTCATCTCGGCGCTGACATCTGACGTCGAGCTGCTCCTCCTCGATGAGCCCACTGCGGGCCTCGACCCGCTGATGGAGGCGGTCTTTCAGGAGACGATCGGCGAGGCGAAAGCGGCTGGCCGCACGGTGTTGCTGTCCAGCCACATCCTGGCCCAGGTCGAGGCCCTGGCCGATCGCATCTCCATCGTGCGGCAGGGCCGTGTCGTGGAGACCGGGAGTCTGTCCGAGCTGCGGCACATGACCCGCACGACCGTGGTGGCCCAGACGGATCAGCCCGCCCATGGGCTGGACCGAGTCGGCGGGGTTCATGATCTGACCGAACAGGACGGCCAGGTTCGATTCCAGGTCGATGGTGACCGGGTCGACCAGGTGGTGCGGGCTCTGGCCCCACTCGGTGTCCGTTCCCTGGTCGCCCACCCCCCGACGCTGGAGCAGTTGCTGATGCGGCACTACGGCGACGAGGGCACTGCACAGGACGTGTCCGGGCAGAACGTGTCCGGGCAGAACTCGAGGGAACAGGCGGTGCCCCGATGACCGGCTCGACCGCCGTCGCCACACCCACCCGCCGACAGGAGCTGCCGGCCCGCCCGAACTCGTTGGCAGGCACCGGCGTCCTCCTGCGGTTCTCGCTGCGCCGGGACCGGATCAAGCTTCCCGCCTGGGTGGGCGGCCTGGGGCTGTTCGTGGTGTACATCAGCGCCGCCCTTCCCCAGCTGGCACCGACAGAGGAGGATCTGGACTCGGTCGTTCCGCTGTTCACCCAACCCGTCGGCCGCATGTTCACCGGTCCGGCGTTCGGCATGGAGGCCCCCACCTACGAGCGGTTCTTCGCGGCCGGCTACGCCCCGTACCTGTATCTTCTCGCCGCACTGATGAGCATCATGCTGGTGACCCGGCACACCCGGGTCGAGGAGCAGACCGGACGGGCTGAACTGGTCCGGGCCAACGTGACCGGACGGCACGCCGCCCTGGCCGCGACCCTGCTCCTCGCGACCATCACCAACCTCCTCGCATCCGTCGTCGTCGCGGCCCTGGCGATCAGTGCCGGGTTCGCGCCCACCGGGTCGGCCCTGGTGGGCCTTGGCACCGGCCTGACCGGGATGGCGTTCGCGGGCATCACGGCCGTGACCGTGCAACTGAGCGAACACTCCCGGACCGCCGCGGGCGCGGCCGGAGCCGTGCTCGGCGCCAGCTTCGTGGTGCGCGCACTGGGGGACATGACCGCGACCGGCGGCAGCACGCTCTCCTGGCTCTCACCGCTGGGGTGGGCCGCCCAGACCGCGCCCTACGTCCACGACCGCGCGGCGCCGCTGCTGCTGCTCGCCGCGCTCACGGTCGCCACGGTCTTCTGCGCCTATCTGCTCCAAGGCAGACGGGACCTCGGTGCCGGCCTGTTCCCGGCCCGCCGCGGCACGGCTCACGCACACCCGTGGCTGGGCACGCCGTCTGGCCTCGCCGCCCGCCTGCAGCGCGGAGGTCTCCTCGGCTGGGGGGTCGGCATCATCGCGCTCGGCACCGTTGACGGGGCCTTCGCCCAGGCGCTGCTCGATGCGGGTGAGGACATGCCCCCGGCCATGCAGGACATGTTCGGCACCTCGGGACTGCTCGATGGCTATGTGGCCTTCCTCGGCTCCTTCGTCAGCGTGCTGATCGCGGCCTACGCGGTGTTCGCGATGCAGACGCTCCGCGCCGAGGAAGGCAGCGGGCGACTCGACGCCGTGCTGAGCACAAGAATGAGCCGCACCTCCTACCTGGCCGCCCAGGTGTGCGTGGTCGCCGCGGGGGCCGCCCTGATCAGTGCGGTCACCGGTCTGAGCACCGGCCTGGCTGCAGCCGGGGTCACCGGCGACTGGGCGGTCCTGGGAGACGTGGGGGGCGCTCACCTGGGCCTGCTCCCCGGGGTGCTCATCGTGCTGGCCTTGGCCGCGGTGCTGTACGGCTGGGTCCCGCGGCTCATGGCACCGCTGGGGTGGGCGATCGTGGCGCTCTGCGCCCTCGTCACGTTGTTTGCCGACCTGCTCGATCTGCCCGACTGGTTGGTGACCCTGTCCCCGTTCGGCCACCTCGCTGAACTGCCTCTGGAGGCCTTCGCGGCCAGCCCCTTCCTGGTCCTCACCGGGCTGTCGGTCGCGGGCGTCGCACTCGCTGTGTTCGGCTTCCGGCGCCGGCAGGTCAACGTGGTGTGACCGGCGCCGCTCACAGCAGGAAGTGGTCGGCGTAGACGAGCCGCTGCGCGGTGCTGGGCGCTCCCTCCTTGGGGCCCTCCTCCGGGTCGGCGTCGAAGTACTCGTACTCCTCGACCAGCACCCGGAACCGCTCGCTGGAGCCGGGCGTCGCCAGGTCCACCGGCTCCGGAAGGTCCAGCTCGGTCGACCAGGTCGCGCGCGCACCGGTCATGCCGGCCAGTGGCAGGCGCACCCGCTCGAAGCTCGTCCAGTCCAGGTCCCCGCCACCCTCCGGTGGCGCCTGCTGCACGGTCGCGAAGACCTCCCGGGCCGCGCGGAGGACGGCGTCGGCCTGCGGCACCGGCCCCTCGCCGGCAGGTGGTGTCTCCACGCTCGGGGGCCGGGGCAGCCGGGCCAGCCCGATCGGGCCGGTGACCGTCATCCGCACGGTCTCCTCGGTCCGCCGGTTCGCCGTCGCGGTGCGCTCCGGCAGCGGCTGCACCCAGTCGGTCAGCACCACCGGCGACAGGTCACGCTCCGGCAGCGAGTCGGGCTGGTAGCGGGCGACCACGAGGCGCACGAACGGCCACAGCGAGTCGCCCGGGTCCATCGCCACGTCGACGAACCACTGCTTGCGCCCGGGATGGAACTCCGGCTGGTAGCCCAGCACCGTCACGGTCGGGTTGCCCTTGGCGTCGACGAGCTTGGTCGGGACGGGCAGGGTCACCGGACGGCCGGGCCGGGGCTCGACGACCCCGCCGGCAGCGACGCCGAGCAGCAGCTCGGCCGGGGTGACCAGCGGCAGCAGGATCGTGCTGGCCGGCACCGCGGTGATCTGCACCGGGTCCCTGGCCCACCGTGAGGACAGCGTGGGCGGGATCGTGTCGGTGCCGAGCACGACCGCCAGCAGCTCCCCGTCGCCGGAGGAGAACCAGGGCCGCTGCAGCCACACCCGCGCCCCGGACCGGCGGGTGCGCCGCAGCGCGAAGGGCTGCTCCGGCTCGGTCTCCTGCTCCCACAGCAGCAGCGGTATGACGTCGCTCACCTCGGGTGCGGCCGGCCGGGCCGAGCTGACGACGGTCAGCTCCCGCGGTGCACCGAGCAGGGTCGGGTCGTCCGCGGCCGGCAGCTCGGCGGGCTCGAAGAACTCGGCGTAGCGGGTGATGCCCCGGGCGGCGTAGGTGACCCGGCGGTGGTGGGTGTCGGGGAAGTTCTGGATCGCCTGGTGCGAGGCGACCGGCGGGTTGCCGTCCTCGCCGGGGATGACGGCGTCCACCAGGTAGAGCAGCCCGAACCGTTCGTCGGGCTGCACGGCGGAGGTCGTGACGACGTCATGGCGCTCCACCCGCACCGGCCCGTCCGTGGCCAGGTCATCCACCCACTCCGACCAGGACGCCTCGAGGGTGATCCGCTCGGTGCTGGGGCCATGGACGTCGACGACCCCGACCAGGGCGGCGACGGTCAGCCCCGAGGGGCGGGTCAGCACGCGCAGTGCCGGCAGCTCGGGCGGGTGGACCGGGCGCCGCACGGCGTGCACCAGGCGCATGTCGTGTGCGGGCGTCAGCCACCAGAACCACCCGTTGGCGGCCGCCCGGGCCAGGACCGCCCGGGCCGCGTCCGCCTCGGGCCCGGTGCCGGCGGCCGACGCGGCGTGGGTCGCCCACAGCCCCAGGACCTGCAGCTCCTGCTCGTCCAGGGCCGAGGACATCGCCACCCGGACCTGCTCGCCCGGCGGCAGGGTCACCTCCACGCGGTTGCCGTCGCGGCGGGCGCCGAGCTCCTCGCCCGGCACCAGGACCAGCCGCAGCGGCTCCGTGGCCGGCCAGCCCCCGGCATACTCCAGCAGTGCGGTCTGCAGCACCCGCGGCTCGGCCAGGGTGTGCGGGGCCCCCGCGTCGTAGAAGACGAGGGAGACGCCGCGGGCCAGCACGTCCGGCAGGTAGGGCAGGACGAGCTGGTCGGTGTCGTGGACGACGTACTGCCCCTCGCCGAGCGGGGTGTCGCGCTGGGCGGTGATGTCGGCGAGGGTGACCAGCGCATCGGGGTCGGCGCCGGGGCGGGTGTGCAGCGCGATGCCGTCCTGCTGGAGCCGGCCGTTCGGGTCGGACAGGTCCTGGATCCACTCGTCCAGCAGCGTGCCGCGTTCCTTCAGGGCGGTGGCCAGCCAGGCGTCGTGCACGGCCGGGTCGGGCGACCCCGTCGCGTCGTCGAACCTGCCGTGCTGCTCGGCCTCCAGCTGGGTGCCCTTGGGCGGCACCACGTGCCGCTCGGCCGGCTGGTCGTCGCGGACCACGAGCCGCTGCAGGGCCTCGCCGGTGCCGAGCGGGCGGCGCGCGACCAGGCTTGGCGGGGGCACCGGGTGCCAGCGCAGGAACGGTCGCGGGGTGGTCACCACCGGCACCTCGGGGGAGCTGCCTCTCCCGGGCCGCACCCGGATCGGGTCGCGGGTGTCATCGAGCCCGGCGAAGACCTCGGGCTCCAGGTCGAGCTGCGGTCGCAGCCGCCACGTCTCGGACCGCCGCAGGGCCTCACCGAGCGCGACGGTGACGCCACGGCGTAGGCCCGCCCCCCGCACCAGCCGCTCCTGGTCGGCCCGATCCACGATGCGCGAGCGCAGCAGCTCGTCGACCTCCGCGACGCCCGTCGTGGCCAGCTCGGGGAGCGTGAGGGCCGAGGTGTCGAGGAGCTGCTCGCGGAACACCCGGTCGAGCTGCTCCCAGGCTCGCTCGCCCCCCGCCCCGAGGACGTCCGCGAGGGCCTGGAGGACCGGCCCGCCGGCCTCGCCCTGCCGGGGGCGCGTCTTCCCGGAGCCCGGTCCCCCGGAGCCCGGTCTCCCGGAGCCCCGTCCCCCGTCGCCTCCCGAGCCGTCTCCCGAGCCGTCGGCCAGGCGCTCCAGCAGCTGGTCCCGCACCGCGCCGAGCAGACCGGTGCGCTCCTGCTCGGCATACGTCCTGCGGAGCTGGTCGAGCCGGTCCCGTGCGGCGACGACGTCGTCGCGCTCCGGACGGGCGGCGGGCGGGCGCGGCGAGGTGTTGCCAGCCAGGTCGACGCCGCGCACCCGGAAGGAGTAGCGGCGGCCGTAGCGCAGCCAGGGCAGGGTGCCGGGCTCGACCCGGCTGGTGGTGCGCACCCAGGCGTCCGGGTTGTCGGGCTGCTCGGGCAGCACGACCTCGGTGGCGTCGGTGTCGTAGGAGCCGTCGTTGTGGACGATGACCCCGCCGGGGCGCGGGGCGGACAGGCTCCAGCCGTCCCAGCCGACGAACACCTCGTGCAGGTGGTAGGGCTCGCCCTCACCCACCCGGGTCAGCCCGGACAGCTGCAGGAAACCGGTGTCCGGCTCGTCGGTGAGCACCTTGCTGTCCCCGGCGGTGACGGTGACCCGGCGCTCGTGCACCGAGTGCCAGGCCCGGCTGACGTCGTCCCAGACCTCCAGCCGGAGTCCGCGGACGACGTCCTCGTAGGTCAGCTCGGGCCCGACGGCCCGCCCGTCGTCGTCGACCGCCTGGAAGGACTCGGCGCGCTCCACCTGCTCGCGCAGCGCCCGGTCCCGGTGCACCCGGGCGATGGAGAAGCCGGTCGAGCGCAGCGAGGCCGGCGCGGCGTCGGCCGGGTCGCCGTTGAGCTCGGTCGCCAGCGCGCGCGGCAGGTTGCGCAGGTGCTGCTCGAGCTTGAGACCGGAGGCGTCGGGGTCCAGGTCGAGCACGGTGTAGTCGTCCGGCGACCCGAGCGGCAGCGCCCCTCCGGACCAGGCGCCCGAGGAGACGGCGCGCCAGTGGTCCGCGCCGTCGGACTCGCAGAACGTCCGGGGCGGGGCCAGCCGCACGACGTCCGAGCCCCGCGCCCCGGTGAACCGCGCCGACACCCATTTCGCTCTGGCCAGCAGCGCCCGCTGCCTGGGGTCGTCGACCCGCACGTCCACGACCAGGCCGAGCGTGCGCAGCAGCGCCGGGGTGCTCCCCAGCGACCCCGCGCGGGCGTGGAAGTCCTGCTCGGGCACCTCCGGGCGCGGCGGGGCGGTCCCCTCGTCGGGCCGGTCGGCATACGCCGGCTCCTCCCGCTGGTAGAACCGCCGTGTCTCGTGGGCGCGCCGCAGCGCCATCACGGCCGGGGAGTCCTGCTGGTCGGAGCCGATCGTGGCGTCCAGCCACTCGGTGGTTCGTCGCTCCCCGTCGGTGTCCCGGATCAGCACCTCGACGGGGTTGGTCCACGGGTTCGGCTCGCTGACGTGGCCGCCCTTGGGGGCCGTGCGGCCGGGAAGCACGGTCTGGGCGCGGGTGCCCAGGGTCGCCAGCGCCTCCGCGACCTTGCGGTCCAGGTTGCGCTGGTCCCGCACGGCATACTCCTCCACCAGCAGGTTGCGGATGGTGGCGACCGACTCCTGGAGCTCGCTGAGGTTGCCCAGAAACGCGTCGGCCACCGGGTTGTTCAGCACCGACGGCGGGGTGAGCGGCGAGACGACCGTGGACCCGATGGTGGTGGCCAGGGCATCGCCCTCGATCGCGTGCGCCGGGTAGGTCTTCCACGGCTGGTCGGTCACCGTGGGGGTCGCGAAGCCGATGACGGGGGTGGTGGGCGGGAAGACCGCGCCCCAGTCGCCCTGGTCCGGGGTGCTGACGACCTTCACCGGTATGCCGTCGGGTGCGGTGTCGGTGACCAGCACCAGTGAGCCGGTGAGCAGGGTCTTGACCCAGCCGGCCGTGTCCGGGAAAAGCGCCAGGGTCGGGCGGGCCGAGTCCGCACCGGTGTCCGGGGTGAGGCGGTGGGTGAAGAAGACCGAGCAGTGGAACGGCGCGTCCTCGGCCAGAGAGTAGGGCAGGGCGGTGGCCAGCAGGCGGGTGGTCGTCATGTCGGGCTCCGGCATCTCAGGGGCTCGGCGCGAAGGCCGAGCAGTAGGCGGACCAGGCGTCGCTGTGGCCGTCGGCGTCGGGCGGCATCAGCTCGGCCAGGACCGGGTCGCCCTTGGAGCCGGCCAGCTGGCGCTCGACCGAGATCTCGACGGAGGCGGAGAAGAAGAGCACCTCCACCTCGACGACGATCGAGGCACGGCCGATCATCTTGCCCGTGGGGAAGTCGTAGGTCAGCGACAGCTCGAGGGTGATGGAGGCCGAGATGAGGCCGAGCACGTCGACCTCGCCCCGGATCCGGAAGTAGCCGGTCAGGGTGCCGGCGGACCCCTCCAGCCGGAGGTAGACCCCGACGGAGATCGAGACCGAGCCGGAGGCGACCCCGAGGTCGACCGACAGCGCGGCCGCGGCCTCCAGGCCCATGTCCAGGGAGACCATGCCCATGGGGGAGAGCCGGAGGGCGACCCAGCCACCGCCGCCGATGCACATCACGGTCAGCCGGAACGGGCTGTCCTTGGAGCAGAAGTTGAAGCCAACCGTGACGGCATCGCCGAGGAAGGGCACCCGGGCGTCGGCGCCCAGGGTGACGTTCTCCAGGCTGAACACGCCGACGGAGACGTTGGGCAGCTCCAGGTCGAAACCGGCGGTCACCCCG
>Ga0123333_10001844_pt1 | contig 22157 bp, 23 predicted proteins | sample BioC12SIPDNA_3_FD_89957 | JGI IMG/M metagenome (GOLD analysis project Ga0123333, IMG submission 89957) | Anaerobic biogas reactor microbial communites from Washington, USA - Biogas_R2_B C12 SIP DNA | ecosystem: Engineered > Bioreactor > Anaerobic > Unclassified | place: Washington, USA... | reverse complement strand
GTTCGCGACCCAAGCCGCCACCGACGAGTACCGGGTGTTCGACCGCAAGGTCACGTCGTGGAGCGACCTGGTGGATGAGGACGGGGCCCGCGACCGCGACCAACGCAACCACGACAACCGCGACGCCCGCCTGGTGCAGGACCTCGACGGGTCCTGGCGGCTCACCGGATCCTTCGGGTCACTGCAGGGCGCGGAGTTGCATTCGATCCTGGGCGCGTTCATCAAGATGGAGGGCCTCGCCGACTGGGACCGAGCCCGCGCCGCCCACGGCGACGCCGCGACCGTGGCGCACCTGGCCCGCACCGAGAACCAACGCCGCGCCGACGCGCTGGCCGAGATCTTCCGCCGCGCCGCCGCCCACCACGCCGCATCCGAGGGCGGCTCGCCGATCGTGACCGACGTCGTCATCGACCACGAGACCTTCGAACGCCGCACCCGACAGCTCCTCGGCGCCGACCCCCACCCGGGAGCGGCCAACGATGGCGGCGACGGCCCGGGCGACGGTGACGGCGACGGTGGCGGTGTCGGCCCGTTCCCAGCCCCCCGGTACCGCTGCTCCACCCTCGACGGGCACCCCGTCGAAGCCACCGCCGCGGTCGCCAACGCCCTGGTCGGACACATCCGACGGGTCCTCATCGACTCCGACTCGGTCGTCATCGACCTCGGACGGCGGAGCCGCTGCTTCACCGGAGCCGCCGCGCTGGCCGTCAAGCTCTCCAACGAGACCTGCTACTGGCCCGGCTGCCACGTACCCGTGACCGCGTGTCAGTGCGACCACCTCATCTCCTGGGCCGACAACGGACCCGGCGGCCCAGGTGGAGGCTGTACCTGCCCCCGCAACGGGGGACCCGGCTGCGGCCAACACAACCGCTTCAAGTACCGACACGACTACACCGCGCACCGCGACCCCGACGGCACCTGGCACGTCCACCGCCCCGACGGCACCCCCATCGACTAGGCGGCCCGCCCGCGGGACGTGTCGGATGACCTTTGCGCGGAAGTTGCCGGGTTTATTGTTCGGTCGGCTATCGTGACCAGGGCCGGCGGGAGCCGGCTGATCCACACAATCGCAGGAGACGACACCCACCATGAAGGTCTGGATCGACCAGGATCTCTGCACCGGCGACGGCCTCTGCGAGGAGATCGCCCCCGACGTGTTCACGCTCCTCGACGACGGCCTCGCCTACGTCAAGGAAGGCGACAAGGTCTTCTCCGACCCGGGCGGCGCCGAGGGCCTCGCGACCATCCCCGACGGCCAGCTCGAGGCGGTCATCGAGTCCGCCGAGGAGTGCCCCGGCGAGTGCATCTACATCGAGGTGCCCGAGTAGCACCCCGCCCGGCCCGTCATCGGGCCCGGTGTACGAACCGTTCGATCGAGTGGCGCGCCGCCCCGGCGCGCCACTCGTGGTTTCGCCCCTGGTGCCCGGCCGGCGGCGCGGCTCAGCGGAGCAGGCGGGCGTGGGTGAGGAAGCCGGTGTGGCCGACCATCCGATGGTTGGGGCGCACGGCGGCGCCCTCGATGTGCCAGCCGCGGTTCATGACCTCCAGGGTCTCGGCCAGCGCGAAGCGCCGCCGGTCGAGCTCCTCGCGCAGTCGAGCGGCCTGGGTGATCTGGGGCGTGTAGGCCACGAACAGCCCACCGGGCACGAGCGCCTCGGTCGCCGGCCCGACGACCCGCCACGGCTCGGGCAGGTCGAGCACGATCCGGTCGACCTCGCGCTCGTCGATGCCGTCGTAGCTGTCGCGCACCTCGATCCGGTAGCGGCCGAGCGCGCCGTCGCCGAGGAAGGCGGCGACGTTGCGGCGGGCCCGGGCGGCGAAGTCCTCGCGCAGCTCGTAGCCGACGATCTCGGCACCGGCCCGCAACAGGCCCATCGACAGGGCCCCGGATCCGACCCCCGACTCCAGCACCCGCACCCCCGGGGCGATGTCGGCCAGCAGCAGCAGCGGCCCGATGTCCTTCGGGTAGATGACCTGGGCGCCGCGGGGCATCTTGAGCACGTAGTCGTTGAGGGTCGGACGTAGCACGACGTAGCGGCTGTGGCGGGAGGAGCGGACCTCCCGACCGGCGTCGCGGCCGATCAGGGCGTCGTGCTCGACGATGCCGGCGTGGGAGTGGAACTCGCCGCCGGCCTGGAGCGTCACGAGGTAGCGGCGGGCCTTGTTGTCGACGAGGAGCACCAGGTCGCCCTCGGCCAGCGGGCGCAGGGGCGCGTCGCCCTCGTCCGCGGGGAGGACCTCGTCTCCGCCGGCGGGGGCGACCGGCTCGATCGGTGCGAGCGACGCTTCCGACTCGTTCGGGTCGATCGGGTCGGTGCTCATCGGCGCCTCCGGGTGGGGGCGAGGGCGACCGGCTCGGCCCGCCGGGCGGTGGCCCGCAGGCGGCAGTAGGCGCACACCGCGGCGGTGGTCGGCGCGCCGCACTCGTCGCAGCGTCCGACCGAGGCGGAGGGCGGGTCCCCGGCGTCCTCGGGCGGCGGATCGACGAAGCGGTCGACCGCCCGGTCGAGGAAGCGGAAGTAGAGGTCGTGCTTGGCGCCCGGCGAGCGGCGCTCCAGGTCGTTCAACGTCTCCTTCAGGCGGAGCTGGCGGTTGCCGGCCGCCATCGGGCACTCGTCGACCTGGTAGTCGATGCCCCGCACGACGCAGTACGCGGCGGTCTCCCGTTCGGTCAGGCGGACGAGCGGCTTGATCTTGCGGGGGAAGCCGTCGCCCGCGGGCAGCACGGGGCGCTGGCGGGCGAGGTAGTCGACCTCCCACTTGACCAGGTTCCCGAGGAGGACGGCCGCCTCGTCGTCGAGGTTGTGGCCGGTGGCGAGGGCGTCGAAGCCGCCGTCGAGCGCGACGCGGTCGAACAGGTGCCGCTTGGACAGCCCGCATGCCGAGCACGGCGACCGCCGCGACGCGGCGGCTGCCGTGGGGACGTCGAAGCCCTCGTGGTCGCGCAGGTCGACCTCGATCAGCGGGAGGTCACGGGTCCGCGCGAAGGCACGCACCGCCTCGCCCGACGCGTCGCTGTAATCGCCGATGCCTAGCCCGAGGTAGAGGCCGTGGGCCTCGTAGCCCAGCTCGCCGAGGATGTCCCAGAGGGCGAGGCTGTCCTTGCCGCCGGACACCGCGACGAGCACGCGCTCGCCGGGTTGCAGCATGTCGAAGCGGTCGATCGCCTTGGCGACCTGGTCGCGGCACAGCCGCAGGAAGTGCTCGACGCAGAAGTTGGCGTTGTGGCGGCGGATGTCGATGATCGCCGGCTCGCGGCAGACGCGGCACTTCACGGCGCCGCTCCCCCGGAGACCACCGGACGGACCTCGACCTCGGCCGCGTCGTCGAGCCAGGCGTCGCGGGGCACGAGGGTGCCGTCGCGGATCACCAGCACCGCCTCGCGGTCGACACCGAGACGGTCCATGAGCACGCCGACGGTCATCGGTCCCTCGAGCTCGACGGTGCGGTTGGGGTTCCGGAGCCGGACGAGCATCGGCCCATGGTGGCACCCGGCGGGGCGTTCAGGAGCGGCGCCGACGGCGGCGGGGCCCGACGGCGGCGAAGGTGGCGGCCTCGTCGGCCCGCCGGCGGGCGTCGGCGGCGGCCGCCTCGGCCTCCTCGGCCCGACGCTGCGCCTCGGCGTCGACCGTGCGACGACGACCCCGGCCGCGGGACCGGCTCGCGGCATCCTTGCGCTCGCGCTGAGCGCGCCTCTCGAGCGAGCGGGCCTCCTTGTCGGCCGCCTTGGCGGTCGAACGCGCCTGGCCCCGGGTGACGCCGGTGTTGGTGATGGTGAGCGTCTCGCCGCGAGCCACCGCCTCACGGATCAGGATCTCGTCGTCGGCGCCCGCCGCGGTGCGCACCCGCTGGAGGCCCCACGCCGCGATGCCGAGGGCGAGCCAGCCGCCGCCCTTGCCGCGCAGGCCCTCGGAGAAGCCGACACGCTGCGCCCGGGCCACCAGGCGCCACACGCCTCCGGGCGCGGGGACCATCCGGGGCACGGTCAGAACCTGCGGACTTCGATGATCGTGCTCTTGGAGCGGCCGCGCTTCTTGCCCATCAGGAAGACGACGGCGAGCACGCCCACCGCGACCACCGCGCCGACCGCGATGGCGATGCCCTTGGCCGACTCGGCGGTGTCGTCGACCTCGCCCTGGATCGACCGGAGCTTGGCCTCGATGTCGTCGCGGCTGATCTTCTGTGGCCGCTCGGGGGTGCGGGGGGCGGTCACGAGACGGGCACCTTCCGCGAGGTCATCAGCTTCCGGATCACGACCAGGCCGATCACGGCCACGATCAGCGTCACCAGGTACGGCAGGAAGGACAGGCGGCCGTCGACCGCGCCCCCGCCCTCGACCTGCACGATGCGCAGGACCGCGATCATCAGCTCGACGACGCCGATGCCGACGATGACGGCTCCGATCAGGCCCCACTTGGCGTAGTTGCCGAGCGCCTTCAGGGGATCGAGCGTCTCCTGCTTGGCGTAGTCGCGGACGAGGCTCCAAACCTCGACCGCATCGTCCTTGGGCGAGCGGTCGCTCGCCTTGGCGCCTTCGACCTTGGCCACGTCGTCCTCTCGTCGCTGGGGGTCGGAACTTCCTATCGGTCCCGGTGGGGCGACGCAAGCATGGCCGCCGCGGCCCGCGCCGCGTGCGATCCCGGTCAGGCCAGGTCGGCGCGGGCCTCCAGCTCGGCGGTCAGGTCGTCGAGCAGTCGGACCGCCAGGGCGAGGCGGGACGCACCGTCGGGTGAGGCGAGGAGGCGCTGGCGGTCGAACGGGCCGACCGGCAGGCAGGCGGCGAGACGGTGGGTGGCGGCCTCGGGGGTGAGGCCGCCGTCCGTCGTGGCGGGCACCGGAGCGGGGGGCTCGCCGAGGTCGACCTGGAGGGCCCGCACCCGGTCGAGCCGCGCGGTGACCTCATCGAGCGCGCCCCGGTGGGCGTCCGCGTCGGCGACAGGAGGGTCGGGCCACGCCTCGACCTCCGCCCACGGGTGGGGGTCGTCGTCGAGCCAGCGGAGCACCCGGAGCCGCTCGCCGCCGACCGCGAGCAGCCGGTACCGACCGTCGGGCGTCGCCGTCACCTCGACCAGGTGCGCCCGGGTGCCGACGTCGGAACGCACGTCGCCCCCGCCGACCTCGCTCCCCCGCTCGATCATCACCACGCCGAACGACCGGTCACCGTCGAGGCAGGTCCGCACCATCTCCCGGTAGCGGGGCTCGAAGACGTGCAGGGCGAGCGGCGTCCCCGGCAGGAGCACCGTGCCGAGGGGGAACATCGGCGTCCTCCCCGCGCCGGGCACGGTCGGTCAGCCCCCGGTGCGCCCGAGGTGGCGGGCCCGGTGCCAGAGGTGCTCGAGGGCCCGCACCGCCCGGTCGGCCGACGGGTAGCACAGCCGCCCGGTCTCCCGGACCGTCGCCGGGCCGGGGTTGGCGGGGTCGGCGACGGCCAGCTCGGTGGCACACAGGATCGGCTTGCCGGTCGCGTCGCTCACCTCGGCCGCCGCCCGGGCGAAGCGGGCGTCCTGGCGCTCGTGGTAGTCGACGATGCGGTCGAGGCCGTGGTCGGGGTGGAACCCGCCGTCGCGCATCAGCCGGGCCTGGTTCGCCTGGATCCCGAGGCCGAGGTAGATGACGGCGTCGACGTCGTCGTGGCGGGCGATCAGCTCCAGCACCGTCGGGATCGTGTCGCGGGTCTCGCCGCCGGCGAGGTCGACGGGGTTGTTGCGGCTCCACCTGGGCGGCAGGTCCTCGTCGATCGCGGCGCGCAGGTCGTCGGGCAGCGGGGCGAGCACCAGATCCGAACGTGAGATGGCGTCGGCGCAGACGACGCCCCAGCCGCCGGCGGTGGTCATCACGACGGTCCGGGGGCCGCGCGGCAACGGCTGGGTGGCGAAGGTCGCGGCCGCCTCGAACGCGTCCTCGACCGACGCCGCCCGGGTGATGCCGAGCTGGCGGCACGCCCCGTCGAACACCTTGTCGTCGGTGGCCATCGAGCCGGTGTGGCTGGCCGCGGCCCGCTGTCCCCCGGCGGTGGCGCCGCCCTTCAGGAGCACGAGCGGCTGGGCCGCGGCGACCGGACGCAGGCGTTCGACGAAGGCGCGGCCGTCGGCGACGCCCTCGACGTAGGCGAGGCCGACGCTGGTCTCGGGATCGGACGCGAAGTGGTCGAGGTAGTCGGCGACCGTCACCGCGGCGGCGTTGCCCGCGCTGACGGCCCGGCTGACGCCGACCCCGGTCGCGACGGCGAGGTTCATGAAGCTGGAGACGAAGTTCCCCGACTGGCTGGCGATGGCGATGCGCCCCGCCGGTGGGTAAGGGGCGACGATCTGGGCGCACAGCTTCGACGGGGTCGACACCACGCCCTGGCCGTTCGGCCCCGCGAGCAGGATCCCCAGCTCGTCGCACAGGGCGACCAGCTCGGCCTGGGCGGCCTCGCCCTCGGGGCCGGCCTCGCCGTAGCCGGCCGAGGTGAGGAACGCCGCCCGTACGCCCTTGGCCGCCGCCGCGCGAAGGAGGTCGGGGTTCGCCGACGCCGGGGTGCACACGAACACCAGGTCGGCGACGCCGTCGGGCAGGTCGGACAGGTCGGGGACGGTGTCGATGCCGAGCACGGACGCGCCGTCGCGGTTGGTCGCCGCCACCCGGCCCTCGTAGCCGGCGGCGAGGATGTTGTGGAGGCTGACGAAGCCGAACTTCCCGGGGTGGGTCGACGCGCCGGCGACCACGACCCCCTCGGGGTCGAACAGGGCGCGCATCGCCTCGACCGTCGGCCGAGGCCGCACCGTGGGCGCGGGGGCGGTCGCGGCCGTGGCGGCCTCCGCCTCGACGTCGACGACCTCGACCAGGGCGTCGACCGCGACCGGGCGTCCGTCGACGACGATCAGCGGGTTCAGGTCGATCGCGGTGATCGTCGGGTCGGCGGCGACCGCGTCGGACAGGCCGAGCAGCACCGCCACCAGCGCGCCACGGTCGACCGCGGGCTCGCCCCGGAACTCGCCCAGCAGGGCCTGGGTGGCGAGCCCGTCGATCATGTCCTCGGCGTCGACCCGGGTGAGCGGGGCGAGGCGTACCACCGCGTCGCCGACCGCCTCCGCCAGCACGCCGCCCACGCCGAGCAGCACGGTCGGTCCGAACTGCGGGTCGGTCGCCACGCCGGCGATGAGCTCGCGCGTGCCCTTCACCATCGGCGCCACCAGCAGCGACACGTCGCCGTCGTCGGGCGTCGCCGCCGCCAGCAGTCCGGTGGCCGCCGTCGCCACCGCGTCGTCGCCGTCGAGGCCGAGGCGCACCAGGCCCCGCTCGGTCTTGTGGGCGATGCGGTCGCCGCAGAGCTTCACGACGACCGGGCCGTCGATCTTCGTCGCGGCGGCGACCGCCTCGTCGACGTCGGCGGCCTCGTGCTCGTCGAGGAAGGCGACGCCGTGGGCCGCCAGGCGACGCTTGGACTCGGCCTCCGACAGGGTGCGGCGGGTCGGGCTGGTCACGGGGCGGTCTCCTCGGCGGGATCGGGCGTGCGGCCGGGGAGCAGGGCGTCCCGGAACAGGGCACGGAGGTGTTCGAGCCGGGCCTCCAGCTCCTCCGGCGTGAAGGGGTCACGCCCGAGCAGCCCGGTCAGGAACGGCCCGTCGCTGAAGTACGACATCAGGGCGCCGTACCCGGAGAGGATCAGGTGCTCGGCATCGTGCTGGCGGAAGTGACCGGCGTCCATCTCCCGCTGGAAGTAGCCGACCGCCCGCTCGAAGTGGGGGCGCAGGACCTTCCCGAGGTCGATCGGGAGGTGCTGGCCGCCCTCGAGTGCCTCGCGCCGGGCGATCCGCACGAAGTCGGGGTTCTCCTGGAAGAAGCGGAAGCCCGCGGTGATCACGTGGTCGACCTTGTTCCACCCGTCGCGCTGGGGCTCCTCGACCGCCTCCTCGACGCGGGCGGACCACTGGCTGAGCACCCCGAGGAACACCTCGGCGTAGATCGCCTCCTTCGACGGGAAGTGGTGCAGGATGCTCGGCCGGCGGATGCCGACCCCCGCGGCGATGTCGTTGAGGGACGTGCCGTCGAAGCCCCGCTCGGCGAAGCACCTGCGTGCCTCGACGAGGATCGCCTCGCGCGTCGAACCGGTCGTGTCGGCGGCCACGGCCGAGAGGGTACCGGCCCCCCATCCCCGAAATTTCAACCCTGATCCACCCATACGGGGGACCAGGGTTGAAATTTGGGGATCTACGGTGGCGCGGTGAGCGAGCGAACCGTGCTGGCGGCCTCCCGCGTCGTCACGCCGACGGGCGTCCTCTCCCCCGGGCTGGTCGAGATCGACGACGGGCGGATCACCTCGGTCGTGCCGACCACCGGCGCCGTCCCCGACCGGGTGCTGGTCCCCGGCTGGGTCGACCTGCAGGTGAACGGGATCGACGACGTCGACGTCGCCCGGGCCGACGCCGCCGGGTGGGAGCGCCTCGACGCCGCCCTCGCGGCCCAGGGCACCACGTCGTGGCTGCCCACGCTGATCACCGCACCGCGCGACGCCTACCCGTCGCGCCTGGCCGCGATCGCGGCCGCGGCGACGCGTGGAGGGCCCCGGCCGGCGATCGTCGGGGCCCACCTCGAGGGCCCGTGGCTCGGGGGGCGCACGGGCGCGCACCGGCCCGACCTCGTCGCCGCACCGGACCCCACGTGGATCGACGACCTACCGCCGGTGGTCCGGCTCGCCACCCTGGGCGCGGACGTCCCGGGCGCGCCGGCCGCGATCGCCGCGCTCCGGCGGCGGGGCATCGTCGTGGCGATCGGCCACTCCGACGCCGACCACGTCACCGCCACCGCGGCCGTCGACGCCGGCGCCACGTTGATCACCCACGCGTACAACGCCATGTCGGGCCTGCACCACCGGCGGCCCGGGATGGTCGGCGTCGCCCTCACCGACGACCGGGCCACGATCTCCCTGATCGCCGACGGGGTGCACGTCCACCCCGTCGCCCTCGACGTCGCCTTCCGTTGCAAGCCCGACGGCCGCCTGGTGCTGGTGACCGACTCGGTGGCCTGGCGGTCGGCCCCAGGCGTGTCGCTCGGTGCCGACGGCGCACCGGTGCTGGCCGACGGCACCCTCGCCGGTAGCGCCCTGACGATGGACGCGGCGGTCGCCCTCGTGGTCACGCAGGTGGGGGTGTCGCTGGAGCGGGCGGTGGCGGCGGCGTCGACCACCCCGGCCCGCCTGCTCGGGCTGAGCGACCGCGGCGCCCTGGCGGTCGGACGCCGGGCCGACGTCGCCGCCCTCGACCCCGTGTCCCTGCGTTGCACCGCCACCTGGGTCGCGGGCGTCCAGATCCACGGCTGACCGTGAGGATCTGAGCGGCAGCTCGCCGGTCGCCCGTCGGGCCGAGACGGGGCGGTCGCTACGGTGCCCCCATGGACATCGTCGCCGCCGTGTTCATCGACGAGATGGAGATGCGCCAGGTCCCCGGACCATCGACCCGCATCGACCTGACCGGGGTGCACTTCTCGCTGGCCGCACCCGCGCCGGTGCCGGTCACGGTCGAGCCGCACCTGCTCGTCCTCGTGCGCTGCCGACCCGACGAGAACGGCAACGGCGCCCTCGAGGTCGTGTACCGCCGCGACGACGAGCAGGTCGCCCGCAACGTCCAGCCGCTCCAGGTCGAGCCGGGCAAGTTCAACTACCGCCTGGTCCGGGCCCAGCTCGAGTTCGCCGACTACGGCACGGTCGAGGCGCACTGCCGTCTCGATCAGGGTCCGGTGACGGTCGTACCGCTCACCCTGCTGCCGCCGGTGTGACGTTCGCCGCCGCCCTCTCCGAGCACCCGGTCGCCGCCGAGGCGGTCGGCGAGGTCGTCGGGAGCGTGCTCGACCGGTTGGGCGACGGCCCCGACCTCGCCGCGTTGTTCGTGGCGCCCGCCTTCGCCGGCGCGGTCGACGAGATCGCCGCCGTGGTGCGCGCCACGCTCCGGCCGACCCACCTGCTCGGCGCGGTGTCGACGACCGTGATCGGACCGCGCCGCGAGGCGGAGCACGGTCCAGCCGTGTCCCTGTGGGCCGCCCGCGTCGGGCGGGTTCACCCGGTGCGCATCGCGGCCCGGCCGGTCGACGGCGGGGTCCAGGTCTCCGGGGTCCCCGCCGTCGGCCGCGACGTCGACCGCACGCTCCTGCTGCTCGGCGACCCGTTCACGCTCCCCGCCGAGGGGCTGCTGACGACGATGGCGGACGACCTGCCGCACCTGACCGTCGTCGGCGGCCTGCCCGCGGCGCCCGGCGGTCCCGGGTCGACCCGGCTGCTGCTCGACGACGAGGTGCACTCCGACGGAGCGGTCGGGGTGCTCCTCCCCGAGTCGGCGTCGCCGCGGACGTTCGTCGCCCAGGGATGCCGGCCGGTCGGCGAGCCGATGATCGTCACCGCCGCCGACGGGAACGTCCTCGTCGAGCTCGCCGGCCGGCCCGCGCTCGATCAGATGTACGCGGTCGGCCGGGGCCTCGAGGACGACGACGACCGGAGTCGGTTCGAGCAGGGTCCGCAGGTCGGGATCGTCGTCGACGAGACGCGCTCGACGTTCGCCGCCGGGGACTTCCTGGTCCGCTCGATCGTCGGCCTCGACGCGGACCGTCGGGCGATCGCGCTGGGACCCCGCGTCGAGGTGGGCACGACCGTGCAGTTCCAGGTGCGCGACCCTCGAGCCGCGGCCGACGTCCTCGGCGCCGAGCTGTCCGCGCGGGTCGACGGGCCCGGCGACCGCGGCGCGCTCGTCTTCGCCTGCAACGGCCGCGGCTACCCGTTCTTCGGCGTGCCCGACCACGACGCCGAGCTGGTGACCGACCTCGTCGGCCCCGCCGTCGCCGGCCTGGCCTGCGCGGGCGAGCTGGGTCCGATCGGCGACCGCAACCACGTCCACGCCCACTCCGCGACGGTCCTGCTCACCGGCGACTGACCGTCACCGGGGCCCGGTCACCCACGCCGCCCTGACCGCGGTAACAGTTTTCCTCCGACCCCAACTGTTACCAGCCGGTCCAGCCGGAGGGGTCGTGGCGGCCGAGGAAGAGCCACTCCAGCAGGCCGTGGCCGACGTGGTCGCCGCACGTGAAGCGGCTGACGCTCTCCTGGATCCCGAACATCGACGCCTGCACCGCCGGGTCGGTGAGGTCGTAGCGGACCTCCTGCACCTCCAGCTCGCCCTGCCACATGCCGTGGCGCCAGTCGTCGTCGAAGCCGTAGCCGGTGCCCTTCCCGAGCCACACGGGCAGCAGCACCTCGGCCTCCACGACGAGGTCGGACCCATCGGTCTCGCGGAGGGTCCAGGTCGCGCCGGTCAGCTCCCGCGTGCCGTCGCGGAAGCGGAGCTCGACCGAGCCGGGACCGAGGTCGTCGGTACGGCCGTCGGGCCAGACCCGCACCGCCTGGCGCAGCACCGGGCGTCCGTCGGGGTGGTCCTGGCGGATGCACAGGATCGAGAAGTCCTCGAACTGCATCGGCGAGTAGATCCAGAAGAAGCCCTCGAGCGGGTGGGCGGCGCCGATGCCGGGCGGCTCGGGCTCGCCGACGGGCCGGATCCCCCAGGAGCGGTCCCGGCTCCCCCACCAGCGGTCCGGGGTGACCTCGCGCCGCTCGCCGTCGACGGTGATCCACCCCTCCCAGCGTCCGGTCTGGGCGAAGCGCATCGAGTCGAACGTCGTGCGCTCGTTCAGCCGCATGCGCTGGCCGGGCTCCTCGTGGGCGGGGATGGCGCCGGTCCACGTGAGGTCGCAGCTCGGCGCGTCGCCGTGCGGCTCGGCGACGACCCGGATGACCCGGAGCGGCTCGACGACCTCGATCCGCAGCGGCCCGCAGGTCGTGTCGGCCCGGTCGGGCCCGAGCGCCCGCGACGCCCGCAGCACACGGTGGGCCTCGTGGTCGGCGACGAGGAGGAAGGCGTCCTGCACGCCGAGGTTGGGGTACTGCCCCATCCCGAACACGCCGAAGACGTCGCCGGTGCCGTCGTGGAGGTTGAAGTACGAGCGGTCGTAGAAGTTGCGGTCGCTGGTCGCGACGTGGCGCATCGAGATCGGCGCCTGGTGGATCGGCAGCTCGTCGAGGGGCGAGAGGGTCACGGTGCCTCCGTCAGCGCAGGTCCGCGGGGTGGACGTCGAGGTCGGCGAGGGCGGCCGCGAGGGCGTTGTGGCCGAGGTTGTCGCGGGCGAAGTCGGAGTCCCGCGGGAACAGCTCGAGGTCCTGGAGGAGGGCGTCGAGGCGGACGAGCACGATCGTGAACCCGACGCCGGCGAGGATCTCGGCCCACCGGTGGTGGGTGGCGTCCCGGCCCGTCGCGCCCTCCCACCGGGCGACGGTCTCGGTCGTCTCGGGGAAGCCCGGCAGGCGCGGGACGCCCAGCCCTCCGGAGAAGGTGTGGTCCATCCAGGTGAACCAGCCGAGGTCCTGGATCGGGTCGCCGACGTGCACCATCTCCCAGTCGACGACCGCGCCGACGTCGACGGTCGCGGCGTCGGCGCGGTCGGAGAAGAGCTGGTTGCCGAGGCGGCTGTCGCCCCAGCAGAGGGCGGGCTCGTCGACGTCCGGCGGTCGGTTCTCGCGTAGCCACAACAGGCCCGCCTCGGGCACCGCGTGGTGCTCGTCGGGGGCCGCCCACCGGAGCATCTCCTGCCACTCGTCGAGGCGGCTCTCCAGGCGGCTGCCGCCCTCGGGGCACGGGTCGAGGTCGGTGAGCCCGGCGGCCCGCCAGTCGACCCGGTGGATCGCGGCCATGGCGTCGAGCCCGCCCTCCCACACCGCCCGCTGGAGGTCCGGCCCGCCTCCGTGCAGCCACCCCTCCATGCTGTAGGGCGGGTTGTCGGCGGGAGCCTCGCCGTCGATGCGGTCCATCACCATGAACGGCGCGCCCAGCACCGCCGGATCGTCCTCGTGGCCGCGCAGGCGGGGGATCCGCAGGCCCGGTCCGGGACCGCCGAGCGAATCGAGCAACCGACGCTGGACGTCCCACCGGTCGTCGGGGAACACGGTGTGGGCCGTGGGCTGCACGCGCACGACGAGGCCCTCGGGCTCGCCACCGTCGACCGCCACCTCGACGATGATCGTCTCGTTGCTGAAGCCGGTCGCGGGCGGGCCGGTCGGCTCCGACACCTCGACCGGTGCGTCGAACCGACCGGCGAACCAGTCGGTCAGGGTGCGGCGCGTCGCCTCCGGGTCCCGGGGGCTCGGCAGGGCCACCGGCGCTCCCCGACCCTCAGCCCTGGGCCAGGTGGGCGATGGTCTGGGTCTCGAGGTACGCCTCGAGGCCCTCCGGCCCGAGCTCGCGCCCGATGCCCGACGCCTTGAAGCCACCGAAGGGCGAGCACATGTCCATCATGAAGGTGTTGATGTTCATGGTTCCGGTGCGGACGCGACGGCCGACGTCGGCCGCGGCGTCGTGGTCCGCGCCCCACACCGAACCGGACAGGCCGTAGTCGGAGTCGTTGGCGATCGCCACCGCGTCGTCGACGCCGTCGTAGGGGATCAACGTCAGCACCGGGCCGAAGATCTCCTCGCGGGCGATGCGCATCGAGTTGTCGGCGTCGGCGAACACGGTGGGCTCGACGAACCAGCCCCGGTCGAGCCCGGCCGGCCGACCGCCGCCGGTGGTGACCCGGGCGCCCTGCTCGCGGCCCGACGCGATGTACTCCTCGACGCGGGTGCGCTGGCGCTCGGCGACGAGCGGCCCGACCTCGGTCTCGGGATCGAGTGCGTCGCCCACCTTCAGTGCACCGACCGCCTCGGTGACGGCTTCGACCGCCTCGGCGTAGCGGTCGCGCGGGGCGAGGATGCGGGTCTGGGCGACGCACGCCTGGCCGTTGTTCATGATCCCGTTCGGGACGATGCCGGCCACCGCGGTGGCGACGTCGGCGTCGGGCATCAGGATCGCCGCCGACTTTCCGCCGAGCTCGAGGGTGACCGGCCGCAGGAGCTCGCCGCACAGGGCGCCGATGCGACGGCCGACCGCCGTCGAGCCGGTGAAGGAGACCTTGTCGACGCCGGGGTGGGTGACGAGGTGCTCGCCGACCTCGCGACCGGCGGGCACGACGTTGACGACCCCCGGCGGCAGCCCCGCGTCGACGAGGAGCTGGGCGAGGACGTACGCCGACAGCGGCGTCTCGGGAGCGGGCTTCAGCACCACGGTGCACCCCGCCACCAGTGCCGGGGCGAGCTTGATCATGGCGGCGAAGAGGGGGACGTTCCAGGGGATGACCGCCGCCGCGACCCCGACCGGAACCTTCCGCACCTCCGACGGACCCATCATCCCGGGCCGCACGTCGGTGAAGGGGTGCGTCGACGCCAGCCCCACGTACTGGTCGGCGATCATCGTCGCCGCGAACACCTGGCCCATCAGGCTGAAGCCGAGCGGCGAGCCCATCTCGCCGGAGATCAGCTCGGCGATGCCCTGCATGTCGGCGGTGACGGCGGCGGAGACGGCCGCGAGCACGTCGCCGCGCTCCTTGGGGCTCATCGTCGGCCAGGGTCCGTGGTCGAACGCCTCACGGGCCGCCGCGACGGCGGCGTCGACGTCGGCGGTGGTCGCCTCGGGGACCCGGCCGTAGGGCTCCTCGGTCGAGGGGTTGGTGATCTCGATCACCCCGGTGCCGGCGGGGGCGACGAGCTCACCGCCGATGAAGAGGGTGTCGTGGACGATCGGGTCGGCCATGGTTCGGCTGCGCTCCTGGTCGGGTGGTCCGGCGAGCGTAGGGCAAACCTGACGGTCCGTCAGGTACGGGCCGCGGCCGGATGGCTACCGGGGTGGGCGGTGCGGCAGGGTTGCGCCGTGCCGTGGTGCGAAGGGTGCGAGAGAACCGTCAATCCCGACGCCCTGTTGCCCGACGGCACCTGCCCGCAGTGCGGTCGCTTCATCGCCTCACCCGACGACGAGCCGGAGGGCGACGGACCGTCCCGGGCCCCTTGGCACTTCTACGTGCTGGTCGCCGCGGTCGTGGTCTACCTCGGCTGGCGCCTCGTGCAGGGCATCGACTGGCTGCTCCGCTGGCTGTTCTAATCCCGGGCGGGGCCCGGGTCGCGGGCGAGGGTCACGGCGATGCCACCGTCGTCGCGGTTCAGGTGGAGCACCGGACCGTCGAGCGACCAGCTCCGCACCCGACCCAGCGCGTCGACCAGGGCGACGTCGGCGGGATCGGCGCCCACGGGGAGCGCTCCGGTCGACACGGCCATCGAGTGCCGTCCGGCGCCGCCGAGGGCCACCGATCCGTCGGTCGAGCCGCTCGGCGTCGAGACCGCCACGTGGGACCCGGCGATCAGGACCCGCTGCGGTCGGCCGTCGGACACCACCGCCTGCCGCTCGGGCCGGTGCACCGCGGTGACGGTCCAGTCGCCGTCGGGGTGGGGATCGACCCGGACGAAGGTGAGCATCGCCGTCCCGGTACCGAGCACCAGCCGGTCGTGGTCGACGGACAGCGGCGCCCCGTCACCCAGCGTCGAGAGCACCCGCCGCTCCACGTCCATCGCGGGCTCCGGCCCGGACCGCATCGTCGTGGCCACCGCACCGACGACCGTCGGCGGATCCCCGGCGTAGGTGCCCCGGAGGCGGTTGACGCCGGTCGAACCCGAGATCGCCCCGTCGCGCAGCTCGAGCCACACCTCGGCGCGGGTGACCCCGTCGTCGTCCCACCACCAGGTACCGGCGACCACCCCGGCCGCGCTCTCGTCCATCGCGGGACGCTACCCGGGCCGGGAAGGGGCGGCGTCAGGAGGAGGTGGGGGTGCGGCGGGTGCGGGGGCCGGCGTGGGCGACGCCGCTCGGCACCGGGCGCCCGACCAGTTCCTCGACGAGGGCCGCGGCGAGCACGAGCCGCTCGACGTCGATGCCGGTGGCGATGCCGGCGTCGTCGAGGACCGCGACCAGCGCCTCGGTGGCCAGGTTGCCGCCGGCGCCGTGGGCGAACGGCGAGCCGCCGAGGCCACCGACGGCGGTGTCGAACCGGGTGACGCCGCGCTCGATCGCGACCCACGCGTTGAGCAGCGCGGTGCCGCGCGTGTCGTGCAGGTGGAGGCCGAGGTCGGCGGCCGTCGTGCCCGCACCGGCCGCGTCGAGCAGCTGCCCGACCAGGCGCGGCGTGGCCATTCCGGTGGTGTCGGCGTAGGTCACCCGGCTCGCGCCGGCGGCCGACACCCGCTCCCCCAGCGCCACCGCGTCGCCGGGGCCGAGCTCGGGCTCGTAGGGCGACCCGAACGCGCACGAGACGACGGCGTCTACGCGCGTGGCTCCGGCGAGGGCGGCGACCTCGCCGATGACCACGACCGACTCGTCGATCGACATGCGGACGTTGCGCTCGTTGTAGGTCGCCGAGGCCGAGACGGTGACGGTGATCTCGTCGACGCCCGCGGCGAGGGCCAGCTCGGCCCCCTTCACGTTGGGGACGAGGGCGGCGTAGGTCACCTCGGGCCGGCGGTCGATCGCGGCGACGACCTCGGCCGCCCCGGCCATCGCGGGGACCGCCCGGGGCGATACGAAGGCGGCGACCTCGACGTGGCGGACCCCGGCGTCGACCAGCGCCTCGACCAGACGCACTCGGTCGGCGACCGGCACCGGCGCCTCCGGCTGGAGCCCGTCGCGCGGCCCGACGTCGCGGATGACGACCGACGACGGGATGCTCACACCGGGGGGACGCCGTGGCGGCGGTCGGAGAAGCGGCGGTCCTTGCCCTCGGCCCGCTCCAGGCGGCGGATGAGGTCGTCTCGGAGCGCCTCGGGCTCGACCACCGCGTCGACGACCATCTCCGATGCCAGGCGCAGGAGGTCGACGTCGGCCTCGTAGATGGCCCGCTGCTCGGCGACGAACCGCTCCCGCTCGTCGGGGTCGTCGATCGCCGCGATCTTGTTGGCGAACACGGCGTTGACCGCCGCCTCGGGGCCCATCACCGCGATCTTCGCCGTCGGCAGGGCCACGGTGGCCTCCGGCTCGAAGGCGGGTCCCGACATGGCGTAGAGGCCGGCGCCGTAGGCCTTGCGGAGCACGACGCACACCTTGGGCACGGTGGCCTCGGAGATGGCGGTGACCATCTTGGCGCCGTGGCGGATGATGCCCTGGGCCTCGACCTGGGTGCCGATCATGAAGCCCGGTACGTCGGTGAGGAAGACCAGCGGCACGTTGAACGCGTCGCAGCACCACACGAACCGGGCCGCCTTGTCGGCCGAGTCGACGAACAGCACGCCGCCCTTCTGCGCGGGGTTGTTGGCGACGACGCCGACGGGCCGACCGTCGAGGAGGCCCAGGCCGACGACCAGCTCCGGGGCGAACAGCGGCTTCAGCTCGAAGAAGCTCTCGTCGTCGAGCAGCCCGTCGATGACGGTGTGGACGTCGTAGCCGGCCTTGTCGTCGTCGGGGACGTCGCCGGTGACCAGCGGTCGCGCCGGCGGCCGGGGCTGATAGCGGGGAGGTTCGTCGCGCCACGAGTCCGGGAAGTACGAGAACCAGGCCTTGGCCTGCTCGATGGCGTCGGCGTCGTCGACCGCGAGGTTGTCGCCGCAACCCGACACGGTGGCGTGCATGCGGGCGCCTCCGGTCTCCTCGAGGGTCGCCACCTCGCCGATCACCATCTCGGCCATGCGCGGCGAGCCCAGGTACATCGAGGCGTTGCCCTCGACCATGATCACGATGTCGCAGAAGCTCGGGATGTACGCGCCGCCGGCGGCCGAGGGTCCGAACAGGCAGCAGATCTGCGGCACCCGGCCCGACAGCTTGATCTGGTTGTAGAAGATGCGGCCCGCCCCGCGCCGCCCGGGGAAGAGCTGCACCTGATCGGTGATGCGCGCCCCGGCCGAGTCGACCAGCCAGAAGATCGGCAGTTCCTGGCGCAGGGCCGTCTCGGTGGCGCGGATCATCTTCTCGACGGTCCGCGCGCCCCACGATCCGGCCTTGACCGTCGGGTCGTTGGCGACGACCACCACCGCCCGACCGTCGATGCGGCCGGTGCCGGTGACGACGCCGTCGGCGGGGAGGTCGACCCCGGCCGCGTTGGCGAGGAGGGCGTCCTCGACGAACGACCCGGGGTCGAGGAGGAGGTCGAGGCGGTCGCGGACGAACAGCTTCCCCTGCCGGGCGAGCTTGTCGCCGACCTTGGCCAGGTTGCCCGCGAGGGCCCGATCGGCGGCCGCCGCGAGTCGGGCGGCCGCGTCGTCGGTCGTGGCGTCGTCGGGGGACCCGGCCCCCGGTGCGAAGGCATCGGACACGCCCGCGACCCTAGGAGAAAGCGGTCGTCCGCCGACGACGACCGCGGCGTCGGTCAGACGCGGCGGAGGGCGAGGATGGCGGTGTCGTCGGTGAGGGGCGAGGAGGCGAAGTCCTTGGCCGCCTCCAGGAGCGACTTGCAGAGCACGTCGGGCGCGGCGCCGGGGTCGCGCCGGAGCATGTTGCCGATGCGCTCCTCGCCGAAGAGGTCGTCGCCCGAGCGGGCCTCGGCCAGACCGTCGGTGTACATCAGAACCAGGTCGCCGGGGTCGAAGGGGATCTCCCGGCTGGTGAAGGCGCCGTGGGGGTCGAGCATCAGCAGGGGGCCGGTCTGGCCGAGCGGCTGCACCTCGCGGTCGTGCCAGCACCACGCGGTCGGGTGTCCGGCCGACGCCCAGCGCAACGTGCCCGCCTCGGTGTCGAACACGACGACGAAGCACGACACGAACTCCTCGAGGCGCTCCAGTGCCGACATGCGGTCGTTCAGCTCCTCGAAGACCTGGCCCGGGTCGCGGTACTGCTGGAGCAGCACGCGGAGCAGGTACTTGGCCTGGAGGGCGGTGATCGAGGGCTCGATGCCGTGGCCGGTCACGTCGCCGATCGCCGCCGCGACCCGCCCGCGGCCGAGGTCGTAGACGTCGAAGAAGTCGCCCGCCATCACGCCGCTACCCGCCTTGTAGACCTTGCCGACCTCGAAGCCGGGCAGCGTCGGCAGCGACTCGGGGGCGAGCCGGGCCGCCCAGCGCTGCGGGGCGAGGCGGTCCTGGTCGAGCACCTCCTCGGCGCGCCGCTCGATGTCGTAGCGGTCGTCGGCCAGGCGCGACTCGCGGACGAAGTCGCGAGCGGACAGCACCGAGACCACGACGGGCACGAGGATGAGCCCGAACAGCAGCTCCGGCCCACCGTCGACGGCGCCGGTCGACACCGCCAGCGCCCCGACCGCGACGCACAGCACCGCGTACAGGGTCGTGGTGTGGACGTCCTTGCGGAACGCCGACCGGGCGAGGACCGCCGCGTCGGACGTGATCCCCCGCTCGGCCGCGACCCGCCGGTAGACCCGACCGAGGCGGCGGGCCGAACGGGCCCACACCAGGGTGGCGACGCCGCACGCGACGGCCGTGAGCACGAGGACGAGGGTGGTCATCGGAGGAGGACCCCGGGGGTAGGGCTGGACGAGAGCGTACGCGCTGGTTCGTCGGGTCAGAGCAGCACGGCGGGGTTGAGGATGCCGTCGGGGTCGCAGGCGGCCCGGATCGCCCGCATCGTCGCCAGCGCGTCGTCGCCCCGTTGGCGACCGAGCCACGCCCGCTTCGCGGTGCCGATGCCGTGCTCGGCGCTGATGCTGCCCCTCCGCTCGAGGACCAGCCCGAGCACGACGTCGTCGACCGTCGCGTCGTCGGGCTCGACCCCGGTGACGTTCACGTGCAGGTTGCCGTCACCCAGGTGGCCGAAGATCCACGTCCGGGCGCCGGGCACGGCCTCGCCGACGCGCCGCTCGACCTCGACGGCGAAGTCGCCCAGCTCGTCGGCGGGCAGCGACACGTCGAGCTTGTGGTGCGGACCGACCGTGGCGATCGCCTCGGTGATGGTCTCGCGGGGCCGCCACAGCGCGGCCCGCCGCGGCCCGTCGGCGGCGACGTGGACCTCCAGCACGCCGTCGAGCGCGCCGACCGCCTCGGCGACCCCGTCGGTCGGATCCGTGCTCGCCGCCACCTCGACGACGACCGTCACCGGGGCGTCGACCACCGGCACCGAGCCGAGGTGACCGGCGACCAGATCCGCCTCGGCGGCACCGTACGCCTCGGCCGCCTCCAGGTCCGGCAGCGCCCGCCGCAACCGGCCCACCGCCTCGACGGCGCCCGCCATCGACCCGAAGCCCAGGGCGACCACGACGCGTTCGGGGCGGGCCGGGACGAGGCGCAGGCGCACCGCGGTGATCACACCGAGGGTGCCCTCGCTGCCGCACAGCAGGCCCGACAGGTCGTAGCCGGTCACGTCCTTCTCCAGGCGACCGAGGTCGTCGACGGTCGCACCGGTGCCGAGGACCGCCGCCACGCCGACGAGCTGGGCGCGGGTCGGACCGTGGGCGACCACCCGGAGGCCCCCGGCGTTGGTGGCCACGTTGCCCCCGATCGTGGCCGAGTCGCGCGCGGCCAGGTCGACGCCGTACGCCCAGCCGGCGGCGCGGGCCGCGTCCTGCACGCGCGCCAGCGGCGTGCCCGCCGCGGCGGTGAGGTGGCCGGACGCGGCGTCGACGGCGAGCACCCCGGCCAGGCGTGCGGTCGAGAGCACCACCTCGCCGGCCAGGGGCACCGAGCCGCCGACGAGACCGGTGTTGCCGCCCTGCGGGACGATCGCGAGCTGATGGGCCCGAGCCACCGCGACCACCGCGGCCACCTCGTCGTGGGTCCGCGGCCGCACGACGGCTGGCGTGGCGCCGCGGAAGCGGCCCGTCCAGTCGACCACGTGGCCGGCGGTGACCTCGGCATCGGTGAGCACGTGGTCGGCGCCGACCGCGTCGACCAGGGCGGCGAGCGCGGCCGGCGCCAACCCGGGCGTCACCGCCCCTCCCGGATCCGGCTCACCCGGTCGCCGAGGTCACGGCTCGTCGGTGAACACCGGCGACCGGCCCTCGAGCTCGGCGGTGACCGCCTCGACCTGGTTGGGGCTGCCGATCAGGGCGGCCATGCGCTCGGACTCGTCGATCAGCGACTCGACGAGCGGACGCGTGCCCGCCCGGTTCAGCAGCGCCTTCGCCCCCTGGATCGCCTGCGGGTTGCGACCGGCGATCTCGGCGGACAGCGCCCGGGCCGCCGCGAGCGGGTCGTCGACGACGTGGGTGACGAGGCCCAGACCGTGGGCCTCCTCGCCGCTGATCCTCCGGGCGGTGAAGACCAGCTCCTTGGCGACGTCGAGGCCGCAGAGGCGCACGAGCATCTGCGGTCCGGTCATGTCCGGCAGCAGCCCCCACCGGGCCTCCATCACCGAGAGCTGGGCGTCGGGGCGGGCGTAGCGGATGTCGGCCCCCAGCGCGATCTGGAGCCCACCGCCGAACACGTGACCGTGGAGGGCGGCGACGACCGGCTGGGGCAGGGCGTGCCAGACGTGCGCGACCTCCTGGAAGAGGTTCGACGGCCGTCCGGGCAGGCGGTCGACGATCGATCCGCCGCCCGGCCCCGCGGACCCACCGCCACCCGGGTTCGCCATCGCCGCGAAGGAGGCGAGGTCGAGACCGGCGCAGAACGACCGGCCCTCGCCGCACAGGACCACGGCCCTGACGCGGCGATCGGCCGCCACCTGATCGCCCGCCGCGACGATCGCCTGGAACATCCGACCGTCGAGCGCGTTGAGCTTGTCGGGTCGGTTGAGGCGCACCTCGGCGACCCCGTCGGCGACGGTGACGGTGACCCGCTCGGGGTCCGGCTCGGTGGGGATCGGATCGTCCATCGCCCGGAGGGTAGGCCGGGCTTGCGGGACGCACTTACGCGACCCGTCCCGGATCCGATAGGAAACGGCCATGGACCGCCCATCCCCGACCCCGCGCGCCCGCACGCGACGTCTCGTCGCGTGTGTCGCCGTGGCCCTGGGGATGCTGCCGGTCGGCCCGGCGTCGGGGGCCGAACCGGCGGACAGGCCGTGGCCCGTCGACGCCTCGTCGACGGGCGTGGGCGATCAGGCGGAGCCCGACGACGGTGAGCTGCCGCCGCTCGGGGAGCTGCCGGACATCTCCCCCGACCTGGCGGCGGTCCAGGTGCATAGCGCGACCCACGACGCGGCGGTGGCCGAACGCGACCGGGTCCGGTCCGACCTCACGGCCGCGACCGAGCTCGAGACGGCCAAGGCGGGCGAGATCCTCGAGCTGACGCTCCGCGAGCGCGAGCTGACCGAGCAGATCGACGCCGCCCGCACCGCCGCCGAGCACTGGGAGTCCGAGATGGACCGGCTCGGCGGCGAGCTGCGCCAGGTGGCGGTGTCGGCCTACGT
>Ga0123333_10001843_pt1 | contig 22160 bp, 23 predicted proteins | sample BioC12SIPDNA_3_FD_89957 | JGI IMG/M metagenome (GOLD analysis project Ga0123333, IMG submission 89957) | Anaerobic biogas reactor microbial communites from Washington, USA - Biogas_R2_B C12 SIP DNA | ecosystem: Engineered > Bioreactor > Anaerobic > Unclassified | place: Washington, USA... | reverse complement strand
GGCTCGTTCACCAGCGCGCGCGCCACGCACAGGCGCTGGCGCTCGCCGAGGCTGAGCTCGGCGGGTAGCTCGGCGCCGCGGCCCGCGATGCCGAGCCGCTCGACGAGGCGCTCGGCGCGCGCCAGGGCCGCGTGACGCTGGGCGCCCGCCAGCAGCAGCGGCAGGGCCACGTTCTCGGCGGCGTTCAGGGTGGGGATCAGGTCGTGGTGCTGGAACAGCATGCCGACGCGCGTGAGGCGCAGCTCGGCGAGCCGCGCGTCGTCGAGCGCGCCCAGGTCGGCGCCGTCGAGCAGCACGCGCCCCGCCACCGGGCGCTGCAGGCCGGCGGCCAGCTCCAGGACGGTGGTCTTGCCCGCGCCGGAGGCGCCGGTGAGCGCCACGAAGGCGCCCGGCTCGAGGGCGAGGTCGACGGCGTCGAGCACCGTGCGCAGCGCGCCGCGGCGCAGGTAGCCCTGGCTCACGCCGCGCAGCTCCAGCCGGCTGCCGGCCGGGCGCGGCCCGGGCGCCGGGCGCGGCGCGGCGGCGTGGCTCAACTCGCCTCCCGCCGCTGGCGCGCCGCCAGCTCCGCCTCGCAATGGTCGAGCCAGCGCAGGTCGGCCTCGCAGTGGAAGATCGCGGCCTCGAGGAGCAGGCGCTCGACCTCGAGGCGCTCGCGGTCCTGAGCGGCCGCCGCGCCGCGCTCGCGCGCCAGGCGCTGCTTGGAGCGGGTGAGCGTACGCATGTGCTCGGAGTAGGTCTGGCGGTAGGCGGCCAGCAGCTCGCGCAGCTCGGTCACCGGGCGGTCGGCCATCACCGCCAGGCGGATGAACAGCTCGTCGCGCAGCGGGCGCACGCGCGCGTCGGCGTGGGCCAGCCACTCCTCCAGCGCCGCGCGGCCGCGCTCGGTGACGTCGTAGACCTTGCGTTCGGGGGCGTTCTCCTCGCGCTCGACGGTGTAGCTCACGAGCCCGTCGGCGGCCAGCCGCTCGAGCGACTGGTAGATCTGGCCGTGGTTCAGCTCCCAGAAGCCGCCGGTGAGCTGGTCGAAGGTGCGCTTCAGCTCGTAGCCGTGCTGGGCCTGGCGGGCCAGCAGCCCCAGTAGGCCGTACTTGACCGACATCGTGGCGCGAGGATAGCACGGCGCACCCGGCCCCGAAGGCGCGGTAGGATCGCCCGCAGAAGGAGCACCGATGTCCGACACCGTCACCCCCCAGAAGCCCCGTCGTAGCGCGGTCGTGACCCAGGGCGCCGAGCGCGCCCCCAACCGCGCCATGCTACGCGCGGTCGGCTTCGACGACGCCGACTTCGACAAGCCCATCGTGGGCATCGCCAACGGCCACAGCACCATCACGCCCTGCAACGCCGGGCTAGGCCAGCTGGCCGCCGCCGCCGAGGCGGCGGTGCGCGCGGCGGGCGGCATGCCACAGACCTTCGGCACCATCACGGTGTCCGACGGCATCTCGATGGGCACCGAGGGGATGAAGCTGAGCCTCGTGTCGCGCGAGGTGATCGCCGACAGCATCGAGACGGTCGGGCGCGGCCAGTCGATGGACGGCATGCTGGCCGTGGGCGGCTGCGACAAGAACATGCCGGGCGCGATGATCGCGCTGGCGCGCCTCGACGTGCCGAGCGTGTTCGTCTACGGCGGCACCATCAAGCCGGGCAAGCTCGACGGCGAGGACCTCACCATCGTCAGCGTGTTCGAGGCGGTGGGCGCGCACGCCGCGGGCCGCATCGCGCTGGAGCGCTTCCGCGACGTCGAGGCGCACGCCTGCCCCGGGGCGGGCTCGTGCGGCGGCATGTACACCGCCAACACCATGTCGGCGGCCATCGAGGCGCTGGGGATGAGCCTCCCATACTCGAGCACCATGGCCGCGGTCGACGACGAGAAGCGCGTCAGCGCCGAGGAGAGCGCGCGCGCCCTGGTGCGGCTCATCGAGCTCGACCTGACGCCGCGGCGCATCATGACGCGCGCGGCGTTCGAGAACGCCATCCGCGTGGTGATGGCGGTGGGCGGCAGCACCAACGCCGTGCTGCACCTGCTGGCCATCGCCCACGCCGCCGACGTGCCGCTCACCCTCGACGACTTCGAGGAGCTGCGCCGCACCACGCCCGTGCTCTGCGACCTCAAGCCCTCCGGGCGCTACGTCGCCACCGACCTGCACGCCGTGGGCGGCGTGCCGCTGGTGATGCGCATGCTGCTCGACGCCGGCCTGCTGCACGGCGACTGCCTGACGGTCACCGGCCGCACCGTGGCCGAGAACCTGGCCGCGGTGAGCGGCACGCCGCCCGCCGGCCAGGACGTGGTGCGGCCGCTGAGCGAGCCGCTCTACCCCGTGGGGCACCTCAACGTGCTGCGCGGCAACCTCGCCCCCGAGGGCGCCGTGGCCAAGACCACCGGCCTCGACGCGCCCCGCATCACGGGGCCGGCGCGCGTGTTCGACGGCGAGGAGGAATGCCTGGCCGCCATCCTGGCCGGGAAGGTGCAGGCCGGCGACGTGGTGGTGGTGCGCTACGAGGGGCCGCGCGGCGGGCCCGGCATGCGCGAGATGCTCTCCCCCACCAGCGCCCTGGTGGGCCAGGGGCTGGGCAGCACCGTGGGCCTGATCACCGACGGGCGCTTCTCGGGCGGCAGCCACGGCCTGGTGGTGGGGCACGTGGCCCCCGAGGCGGCGGTCGGCGGCCCGATCGCGCTGCTGCAGGACGGCGACCTGGTCACCATCGACGCCGCCCGCAACCTGCTCCAGGTGGAGCTCGACGACGCGGAGCTGGAGCGGCGCCGCGCCGCCTGGAGCCCGCCCGAGCCGCGCTACCGCCGCGGGGTGCTGGCCAAGTACGCCGCGCAGGTGTCCAGCGCCGCCGAGGGCGCGGTAACCGACTGAACCACCGGCCCGGCCTACGATGCCGCTGACGCGGTGCGCGGACGCGGGGCCGGCGCGGCCGCGCCCCACTGATTGGAGGCAGCGATGCCCAGCTTGAGAGTGACCGTCTGGAACGAGTACCTCCACGAGCTCGAGAACGAGACGGTGGCCAGCATCTACCCCGAGGGGATCCACGCCACCATCGCGGCGGCCGTGGCCGAGCGCAGCGGCGCCAGCGTGCGCACCGCCACCCTGCGCCAGGACGCCGACCACGGCCTGGCGCCGGCGGTGCTCGACGACACCGACGTGCTGGTGTGGTGGGGCCACAAGGCGCACGGCGAGGTGAGCGACGAGGTCGTGACGCGCGTGCACCAGGCGGTGCTCGGCGGCATGGGCCTGGTGGTGCTGCACTCGGGCCACAACGCCAAGGTGTTCCACCGCCTGATGGGCACCAACTGCTCGCTGAAGTGGCGCGAGGCCGACGAGAAGGAGCGCGTGTGGAACCTGGCCCCGGGGCACCCCATCATGCAGGGCGTGCCCGACCACTTCGAGCTGCCACAGGAGGAGATGTACGGCGAGCGCTTCGACGTGCCCGAGCCCGACGAGCTGCTGGCCATCTCCTGGTTCCAGGGCGGCGAGGTGTTCCGCAGCCTGTGCGTCTGGCAGCGCGGCCACGGCAAGGTCGTCTACTTCCGGCCCGGCCACGAGACCTACCCCACCTACCACGACGCCAACGTCCAGACCATCATCGCCAACGCGGTGACCTACGTGGCGCCGCGCCTGCGGCGCTCCACCGCCGGCTGCCCCATGACCGAGCCGCTCGAGAGCGTGCCGAACTGGGGCAAGGAGCACGTGCTGGAGCAGGGGGAACGGTGAGCCGACCGCTGAAGGCCGCCATCATCGGCGCCGGCGGCATCTCGCAGTCCCACTTCGACGGCTACCGCGCCGCCGGCGTGGAGGTCGTGGCCATCTCCGACGTCGACGCCGCCGCGCTGGCGCGGCGCCTCGGCGAGTGGGGGCTGGAGCGCGGCTACACCGACAACGCGCAGCTGTTCGAGGCGGGCGGCTTCGACATGGTCAGCATCGCCGCCCCCACCGCCGTCCACCACCCGGCCACGCTGGCCGCGGCCGCCGCCGGGGTGCACGTGCTGGTCGAGAAGCCGCTGGCGCTCGACCTGACGCTGGCCGACGAGATGATCGAGGCCTGCAAGCGCGCCGGGGTGATCCTGATGGTCAACCACCAGCTGCGCTCCAGCGGGCCCGCGTCCAAGGCGCGCGAGCTGATCCAGGCCGGCGCCATCGGGCGCGTCACCCAGGTGCGGCTGCGCCAGGCGCACGACTGGGGCGGGCTGCTGACGGTGCGCCCCACCTTCGCCAAGCGCTCCACCTCGGGCGGCGGCACGCTGCTGGACAACGGCACCCACCTCGCCGACCTGGCGCGCTTCTTCGGCGGGCGCGTCGACGAGGTCTACGCCCGCATCGCCACCCTGAAGTACGACGTCGAGGTCGAGGACACCGCCCACGCCAGCCTGGCGTACGACGACGGCGCGCTGGGCGTGATCGAGACCTCCTGGACCGCCACCGGCTGGGAGGAGGGCTTCTGGGTCTACGGCACCGAGGGCGCGCTCGAGTGCACCAACCGCTACGGCCCGAGCTACCTGCGGCACGCCTTCCGCGCCTCGCCAGGCAGCAACTGGGACCAGACCGACGTGGCCACCTACCAGTTCACCGGCGCCAGCGCCCACGTGCGCCACGTGATGGCGTTCGTGCAGGCGGTGCGCGGCGAGGCGCCGGTGGTGTGCACCGGCGAGGACGGCCGCGAGGCGGTGCGCCTGATCCTCACCGCCTACGAGAGCGCGGCGCGCAACGCCCCGGTCAAGACCGCCAGCGTCACGGAGGGCAGCGCGGCATGACCTTCGAGCGCTTCCGGGCCATGGTCGAGGAGATGGTGGCCGAGGTGCCCGACGAGTTCCTGCGCGGGCTCCAGGGGGTGCACGTGCTGCCGGAGGAGCGCCTGGAGGAGGGGTACGAGGACGTGTTCCGCCTGGGCGAGTACCTCGACCCGGGGCCGGAGGCGTTCCTCGGCGCCGGCGAGGGGCTGGGGCGCCACATCGCGCTCTACCACGGCTCCTTCGCCGCCATCGCGGCGGCCGAGCCCGGCTTCGACTGGGAGGAGGAGGCGTGGGAGACGCTCACCCACGAGCTGCGCCACCACGTCGAGTCGTTGGCGGGCGAGGACTTCCTGGTGCAGGACGACGAGCTGCGGGCCGAGTCGTTCCCGCGGCGCCGCGACTGAGGGCGCCTAGCCCGCGCCCGTCGACGTGCGGGTCGCTACCGTCCACCAGCCCGGCTGGCTCGCCGCCAGCGCCTCGGCCGCCCGCGCCGCGGCCGCCGCGTCGACCGCCACCCCGAAGCAGGTGGAGCCGCTGCCCGACATCAGCACGCCCGTGAGCCCCGCCTCGCGCAGCGCCCCCAGCACCTGGCGCAGCTCGGGGTGGCGCCTGAGCACCCCCGGCTGCAGGCCGTTCGACCAGCCCGGGTCGGTGCCGCGCGCCAGGCGCTCCAGCGCCCGCTCGGGCCGCAGCCGCGGGGTGTAGCCCACCAGCTCGCGGTAGGCGTCGGCGGCCGCGAGCGCCAGGCCCGGGTTCACCAGCACCAGGTGCAGCTCGGGCAGCTCGAAGGGCGTGAGGCGCTCGCCGCGCCCGCGCGCCACGGCCGCCGGATGGCCGCTCAGGAAGAACGGCACGTCGGAGCCGAGCTCGAGCGCGAGCCGCTCCAGGTCGAGCGCCGCGTCCGCGTCTCCCACCGGTAGCGCGCGCGCCAGCAGGCGGAGCACGGCGGCGGCGTCGGAGGAGCCGCCCCCCAGGCCGGCCGCCACGGGCACGCGCTTCACCAGCTCGAGCCGCACCCCCGGCAGCGCCGCCGGCTGCAGCCGCCGCGCCGCGGCGTAGGCCTCGAGGTACGCGCGCGCCGCCCGGTGCGCCAGGTTGCGCTCGTCCGCCGGCAGCCCCTCGCCCCCCGGGACCTCGCCGCTCACCGTGAGCCTCACGCCCGCCTCGCCCCCGGGCTCCAGGTCCAGGCGCACCTCGTCGGCCAGCGCGAGGCGCGCCATCAGGGTCTCCACCTCGTGGAAGCCGTCGCCGCGCCGGGTGAGCACCGCCAGCCCCAGGTTGACCTTGGCGGGCGCGGGCGCGGTCAGCGCCGTCGCCGGCGTCACGCCGCGCCCCCGCCGTGCGCCGCCGGCCGCGCCAGCTCACGGCGCCACACCCCGAGCAGCGCCTCCATCAGCGCCAGGTCGGCCGGCGCCGTGAGCTTGGCCAGCAGCGGGCTCCCCTCGACCAGCGTCACCGTCACGCCCAGGCGCCTGACGAGCGCCGCGTCGTCGGTGGCCGCGACGCCCTCCTCGAGCGCGCGCTCGTGCGCCGCCAGCAGCAGCTCGCGGCGGAATCCCTGCGGCGTCTGCACCAGCCGCAGGCCCTCGCGCGGCAGCACCGCCCCGCTGGCTGCCTCGACCACCGTGTCGGCGGGGCCTAGCGCCGCGCTGGCGGCGCCGCTGGCCGCCACGGCGGCCAGCACGCGCGCCACCACCTCCGGGGTCGCGAACGGCCGCGCCACGTCGTGGACCAGCACCACCTCGCTGGTGGCGTGGCGCAGCAGGGCGTGGACCGTGGCCTGGCGGCTGGCGGCGCCCGCCACCACCCGCGCGCCCGGCAGCAGCCTGCTCGCCTCCTCGAGGCGGTCGTGCGGCACGGCCACCACCACCTCGTCGACGTGCGGCGCCAGCGCCTCGGCCGCCAGCTCCAGCAGCGTGGCGCCGCCCAGGCGCACGAACGCCTTGGGGCCGAGCCCCAGGCGCTCGCCGGCGCCCGCCGCGGCGAGCAGCGCGGCGCGCCTCACGCCTCGGCCTTCCAGCGCGGCGAGCGCTGGTTGGGGACGCCCAGCTGGTCGAGCACCCGCGCCGTGATGCCGCCCACCAGCTCGCGGATGGTGGCGGGCCGGTGGTAGAAGCCGGGCGCGGCGGGCAGGATCACGGCGCCGGCGTCGTGGGCGGCGAGCATGTTGGCGAGCATCGGCCGCGAGTACGGCGCCTCGCGCACCACCAGCACCAGGGGGCGGCGCTCCTTGAGCGTCACGTGCGCGGCGCGCGTGAGCAGGCTGTCGGCGAAGCCCTGGGCCACCTTGGCCAAGGTGCCCGCGCTGCACGGCACCACCGCCATGCCGTCGAACGGGAAGCTGCCCGAGGCGATGTCGGCGCCCAGGTCCGTGTCCTTGTAGGCGCGGGTGGCGAGCGCCTCGAGGTCGAGCAGCGACCCCTCCAGCTCGGTCGGCAGCACCTGCTTGGCGCCGGCCGTCACGACGAGGCGCGTCTCGACCCCGAGCGCCTTGAGCGTCTCGAGCAGGTCCACGGCGTAGACCAGGCCGCTGGCGCCGCTCACCCCCACCACCAGGCGCCTAGGGCGCGACCGCTCGGTACCGTCCACGTGGTTCACGCCGTAAAGGGTACCCCGCCCGCGCCGCCGTATACTCGCCGGGATGCAGAGCGACGCCTTGAGACACGACCAGCGCCGCGCGCGCCGGCCCCAGACGGACCGGCGCCTCGCACGCAGCCGCACCGACCGCAAGGTCGCCGGCGTGTGCGGCGGTATCGCCGCCTTCGTGGGCACGTCGAGCGGGACCGTGCGGCTGCTCTACGCCCTCACGGTCCCGCTCTCCATCGGCATCACCGCCGCGGGTTACCTGTTGCTGTGGCTCCTGATCCCGGCGGACGCCGCGGGGGTCAGAGAAGCAGCCTGACCGGCGACTCCAGCAGCTCCGCCACGCGCGCCATCAGCGCCGCGCCGCGCTCCAGCGGCACGTCGCCGGTGAGCGTCAGCGTGCTGCGGTGCGTGCCGCGCTGCGTGTCGTAGAGCACGCGGCCCAGCGTCACGGCCGGCACGTCGAGGTCGAGCAGCGCCTCGTCGAGGTCGAAGCCGGTGAGGTCGACCGCCACCAGCCCCAGCTCGTCCTCTTCCGTGCCCGGGTGGCTCAGCTCCGTCACCAGCTCGGCGAACGGCCGCTGCGTCGCGCCGTCCACGCGCCGGAGCAGCAGGCCGCCCTCCAGCTCCGCGAGCGCGACCTGGCCCGTGGTCCAGCCCTGCTCGGCGGCCGCCTTGGCCACCGCGCGCAGCAGGAACGGCGCGGGCGCCACCGGCTCGTCGCGGCCGAGCTCGAGCCCGGCGGCGAGCTGCGCGGCCGCCAGCGCGCTGAGGTCGACGTGGCGCCGGAACACCGTGCCCGAGCGCGCCAGGGGCAGCTCGCCGGCGCGCGCCGGCGGTGCCGGCGTGTCGGCGTCGAGGCTCCGCAGCGGCACGGGGCCGGCCGCGGCGCCGCCCGTGGCGCCGTCGCTGGCGCCGGCGGCCGCCGGGGAGTCGGCGACGTACGGCTCGTCCGCTTCGGCCACGAAGGCGTCCGGGGCGTCCGTGCTCGGCGCGCCCAGGTCGGGTAGCTCGGTGGCCGGCGCGTCGAGCGTGGGCGCGTCGGGCTCGAGCGCCTGCACGTCCTCGAGCGCCTCGAGCTCCTCCAGGGAGCTGGCGGTCTCGAGGTCGAGCACGTCGTCGGCGGGCTCGCTCGGCTCCTCCGCCGGCGGTTCGCTGGGCTCCTCCTCGGCGCCGTAGCCCACGCCGCCGGCGCCGAAGGGCGTCCCCTGGGCGCCGTAGCCGTCGACGGTCTCGAACCAGGCGCCGCCCGCGGTGTCAGCGGGGGCGTCGGTGAGGGCGGCGTCGGTGGCCTCGGCCTCCGCGGCGGGTGCAGCGGCGTCAGCGGCCGCGTCGGCGTCGCCGGCGAAGAGGTCGGGCAGCTCGCCGGCCTCCAGGTCGTCGCTGGGTGCGTCGCCGCCCAGGCGCAGCTCCTCGCCGCCCCACGCGGTGCCACCCGCCTGGCCGTCGGCCTGGCCGCCGTAGGCGTCGCCGCCGTCGTCCAGGTCGAACGAGCCGCCCAGGGGGCGCTCGAAGAGGTCGCCCGCGGTCTCGAGGGGCTCGAGCGGGGGCACGCTCTCGGTCGGCGCCTCCGGCGCGGCGTCGAGGTCGTCGTCGGCTACCAGCAGGGCGTCGTCGACGTCGTCGACGTCACCGAAGCCACCCGCGTCGGGGGCCGCGTGGGCCGGGGCCGTGAACGGCTCGGGCGCCGGCTCGGGCGCCAGCACCGGGGGCAGCGCGGTCGCGGCCTCGGGCTCCGGCTCGTCGGTGCCGTCGTCGAAGAGGAAGATGTCGTCGGAGAGGACCTCGTCGGTGTCGTCGGTGTCGTCGGTGTCGTCGAGCGCGTCGGCCAGCGGCGCCTCGGGCGCACCCCAGACCGGGGCCGCCTCGGGCGCTGGCGCCTCGGCCGCCGGCGCCTCGTAGGCCGGCGCGTCGAACGCCGGGGCGTCGGCCGACGGCACGTCGAGCGACGGCGCGTCGGGGGCGGGGGCGTCGAACGCGGGCGCGTCGAAGCCGGGCGCGGCGTCCAGCGGGGCCGGGTCGGCCGCCGGCGCCGGCTGCGCGCTCCGGGCGGCGTTGCGATCGAAGTAGCTGGGCGCGTCCTGGTCGGGCCACGCCTCCATGCCTTCGGGCAGCGGCTCCGGGGTGGGGTCGACCGCCTCCTCGCCGGCCATGACGCGCGCCAGGTAGTCGAGCACGTCGCGCTCGACCACCTTGCCGCCTTCGCCGGTGCCGGTCAGCTTGCGCCAGTCGACGTTGTTCTGCTCGGCAAGGCGCTTCGCCAGCGCGGAGATGTGTGGTTCACTCACTGCTTCCTCCAAGTATCGCGGCCGCGGGCCGGCCACGACGCCACGCTGCAGGAGACGGCGATCCGACCGGATGCGTCGTCGACGACGAGTTCACGTCCCGATTCTCCCCCGGGAACGCGGCCTCCACAGCGGTAAACCCCACTCCGGCGGGCTCCCGGGCGTCAAGGCCGCCAGGCCTGGAAGAAGACGTCGTCGATGTACGTCTGCAGCATGGCCTCCTGGCCGTAGACCGGGACCGAGGTGGTCACACGTTCGCCGGCCGCCACGCGGCGGTCGAGCACCACTCGCTCGCCGCGCTCGTCGCTGACCACCACCCGCAGCTGGTACGGCTCCTCCAGCAGCTTGCGGACGCCCATGTGGGTGGGGTCGAACGAGAACGGCACCAGGCGGCTGCCGTCGGCGGCGGTCTGGCCGCCCGGCAGGCCGGTGGTGGTGCCGCCCGCTGACGGCTGGCCCTGTGCGCCTCCGGACGTGGTGCCCGGCGTGAGGCCGCCGGGGGTGAGGCCCGGCGTGCCCGCGCTCGGCTGGCCGAGCGGCAGGTCGCCGAAGCCGCCCTGGAAGGCGGGGTCGAAGGGCGAGCTCGGCGGCGGGCCGTTGATGGTGAGCAGCACGGGCGTGCCGGGCAGGGTGTAGCCGGTGGGCTGGACCTCCACCACCCCCTCGGGGCGCTCCGGGTCCTGCACGTAGGTGACCTGCCCGATCTGCAGCTGCGCGGCGCGCAGGCTGAGCTGCGCGCGCCACTGCGGGTAGCCGATGACGTCGGGCACCTCGACCACGTTGGCGGTCGAGAGGGAGTACTGCACGATCACGGGCGTGCTCGTGGCCACCGTCTCGCCGGCCGGGGGGATGGTCGCCACGACGGCGCCGGGCCGGGCGAACGACACGGTCGAGGGCATGCGCTCGACGAGCCGGAAGCCCAGGGCGTGGAGCTGCTCGACGGCCTCGTCGACGTGCAGGCCGGTGAGGTCGGGCAGCTCGCGCGGTGGGCGCGCCGGGCCTGAGCTGACGGTGAGGGCGAGGCGCTGGTCGGGGGCGAGCCGCTCGCCGCCCGCGGGCACCTGCGCGATGACGCGCCCGGCGGCCCGCTCCGAGGGCTCGAACGTGATGGTGCCCACCGGGAGGTTGAGCTCGGCGGCGCGCGCCACGGCGTCGGCCTGCACGAGCCCCACCAGGTCGGGGATGCGCGCCTCGGCGGGCGGCGTGTTGACGCCCAGGTGGATCGAGCGGCCGCGCTTCACCACGGTGCCGGCCTGCGGCGCCTGCGAGCTGACCGCCTCGGCCGGCAGGCCGAGCACGTGCTCGACGAAGGTGACGGGCTCCAGGCCCTCGCGGCGCAGCAGCGCCGTGGCCTGCTCGTACGGCAGTCCCACTAGGTCGGGCAGGGTGTACTCGGACACGGTGAAGTAGCGCCGCGCGTCCACGACCACGAAGGTGGCGGCGGTCAGCAGCAGGACCAGGCCCACCGCGAGCCAGCCGAAGGCCCTGCGCCTCACGGGTGCGGCAGCGTCCGGGGTCGGTTCCACCGGGGCAGGTTACCACGGGCCGCCGCGACCGCTTCAGCCAGCCGCGACCGCGATGCCCTTACCATGGGGCATGCACCGCTCCCCCCTCGCCTACCCCGTCGGCACGCTCCGTCACCTCACCGCGGCGGAGGTGGAGGCCGCTCCCGAGCTCGCGGCGCTGGCGCGGCTGACCGAGGCCGGCTGGCGCTGGCGCGGCGTGGCGCTGCCGGCGAGCCTCGAGGAGGGCTTCTACCGCCTGAACAACCTGCCGCGGCGCCTGGCCGCCCTCTACGCCGGCCTCGACCCCCGCGACCCCGACGAGGACATCGTCGAGGAGGCCGAGGAGGAGGCGCTGGCGCTAGTGGGGCAGCACTACCTGCTCGACGAGACCGTCGACGCCATCTACGAGGCGCTCAGCGGCCTGCCGGCGGCGGTCACGGTGCGGCGCCCCGACGCCGGCGCCGGCCTGGGCGCCGACCACCCGCGCGCCGCCCTGCTGGCGGTCAAGCACCTCATGCAGGCCGACTGGCGCGTGGACGCGGTGCTTGACCGCCTCTCGCTCACCGCCAGCCTGGCGCTCGACGCGCGCCCGGTGCTGGTCACGCCCGCCGACGAGCGCGACAGCGAGGCCGCCTCGCGGCGCGCCAGCGAGCTGCTCGGCTCCGCCGTGCGCGTCCTGGTGGACGCGCACGGCGACCTCACCGGCGTGCGCCTGGCCTGAGGCCTACTTGCCCACCTTGCTGGCCGGGGGCGCGACGTTGCGCGCCGTGGGCGTGGTCGACTCGAGCGTCACGAACGCCTGCGGGTTCACCTCGCCGACCAGCTTCAGCGCCGCCGGGATGCGGCGCCGCGGCAGCACCGAGAACGCCACGCGCACGTCGCCGTCGCGGCCGCGGGCGTTGAGCACCGTCACGTAGAAGCCGGCCTCGCGCAGCGCGTCCTCGACGGGCGGGCTGTCGACCGGCGCCACCACGCGCATGATGGTCTCGCCGATCGCCAGCCAGCGCTCCACGCTGACGCCCAGCATGGTGCCGGTGGCGTAGCCGCCGGCGTAGGCCACGAACTTGAGCGGCGAGTCGAGGTTCGACAAGACCTGCGCCGCGGCGATGAGCCACACGAGCGACTCCACGAAGCCGAACAGCCCGGCGAGCCCGCGCGCCCCGCGCACCAGGAAGCCGATGCGCAGCGTGCCGAGCGACACGTCGACGATGCGCAGCATGAAGATCAGCAGCGCCGAGAGGACCAGGTTCACGGTGTCGGGGGTCATCGTCCCTCCAGGGCGGCGGCGGCGAAGGCCGCGGCGCCGATCACGCCGGCCTCGCCGCCGAGCTCGGCCAGGCGCAGGGGCGGCACGGGGTAGCCCTCCAGGTAGTGCTCGGCCGCGGCCTGCACGCGGCTCAGGTAGTAGTCGCCGACCTCGGTGAGGCCGCCGCCCAGCACGAACGCCTCGGGGTCGAACACCTTGACCAGGTTGGCGAGCCCGATGCCCGTGAAGAGCGCCGCGTTCTCGACGATGCCGAGCGCCTTGCGCTCGCCCTTGCGCGCGCGGGCGAACAGCTCGCGTGTGTCCATCTCCGCGCTGTAGGCGTACGAGGCGTCGCGGGCCATGGAGCGCCCGGCCGCCAGCGCCTCGAGGGTGCCGGCGTGGCCGTCGCCGCCCATCGGGCCCCCGAGCATCAGGGTCATGTGGCCGATCTCGCCGGCCACGCCGTGGGCGCCGCGGATCACCTCGCGGCCCAGGAACAGCCCGCCGCCGATGCCGGTCGAGAGCGTGACGTAGACGCTGCTGTGCAGCTCGCGGGCGGCGCCGTAGAGGTGCTCGGCGTAGCCCGCCACGTTGGCGTCGTTCTCGAGCACCACCGGCTTGCCCAGCCGCTCCTCGAGCGCCGCCACCAGCGGGGCGTCCTCGAGCCCGGCGATGTTGGGCGAGAAGATCACCTTCTTCCGCTCCTTGTCGAGCGGCCCCGGCGAGCCGATGCCGATGGCGTCGGACGCGAAGCCGCGCGCGGCGAGCTCCTCGGCGGTGCCCACCAGCGCGTCCACCACGTCCTCGAAGCCGCTCTGCGGCGTGTCGACCCGCACCGAGTCGAGCACCTCACCGTCCTCGACGGCCGCGGCCAGGATCTTGGTGCCGCCCAGGTCGAGCCCGATCGTGATCATTCGCCGTCACCTCCGGGCCGCGCCCCCGCGGCCGCCTCCCGCGCCTGCCGCGCGATCAGGCCCTCCTCGTCGGTCCTCACCACCAGCACCTCCACCGCAGCGCCGTCGGCGCCGATGCGCGTCTCGCCCCGGGCGTTGCGCTCCGGGTCCAGCGTCAGGCCCAGGAAGCCCAGGCCCTGCAGGCAGTCGGCGCGCGCCGCGGCGTCGTTCTCGCCGATGCCGCCCGTGAACACGACGGCGTCGAGCCCACCCATGGCGGCGGCGTAGGCGCCGATGGTCTTGCGCACGCGGTAGGCGAACACCTCGAGCGCGGCGCGCGCCTTGGCCTCGCCGGAGGCGGCGGCCGCGCGCACGTCGCGCATGTCGTTGCTGATGCCCGACATGCCGCGCAGGCCGGCGCCGCGGTTGAGGAGGCGGTCGAGCTCGTCGACCGCCATGCCGCCGCGCAGCAGGTGGATCAGCAGCCCCGGGTCGATGTCGCCGGAGCGCGTGCCCATCAGCAACCCCTCCAGCGGGGTGAAGCCCATGCTGGTGTCGACGGAGCGGCCGCGGTCCACGGCGGTGGCGCTGGCCCCGTTGCCCAGGTGCAGCGTGACGAGCCTAAGCTCCTCGAGCGGGCGGCCGAGCAGCTCGGCGGCGCGGCCCGACACGTACTCGTGGCTCGTGCCGTGGAAGCCGTAGCGCCGCATCCCCCGCTCGGCGTACTCGAGCGGCAGGCCGTAGAGGTAGGCGCGCTCGGGTAGCGTGGCGTGGAACGCCGTGTCGAACACGGCCACGTGGGGCACCTCGGGGAGCGCCCGGCGCGCGGCCCGCAGGGCGGCCAGGTTGCCGGGGTTGTGCAGCGGCGCGAGGGGCGACAGCGCCTCGATGCGCGCCTCGACCTCGGCGGTGATGAGCGTGGGCGCGGTGAACTCGGTGCCGCCGTGCACCACGCGGTGGCCCACCACCGCCAGGTCGAGCTCGCCGAGCTCGCGGCGGAACACCTCGAGCGCGAAGTCGAACGCCTCGTCGTGGCGCGTGAGGCGCGGCGCCTCGACCAGCGCGAAGGAGGCGCGCGCCGTGGTGGGGCCGCCGAGGCGCTCCACCTGCAGCGACTCGCCACCCGGCAGCAGCTTCATCTTGAGGCTCGAGCTGCCGGCGTTCACCACCAGCACGCGGCCCTGCGCGGACGCGACCGTCATGCGGGGCCTCCGGAGCCGAAGTCGTGGACCAGCTTGGGGGTGAAGCGCAGCGCGTCGGCCGCCACGAAGTGCACGGCCACGTCGCCGAGCTCGCGCAGCAGCCCCTCCTGCTCGCCGTGCACGTGGCCGTACACCAGCGCGTCGGGCGCGGCGGCCTCGATCAGCTCGGTGAAGCCGCTCGGCTCCAGGCGCGAGTTGGTGGGCGGGAAGTGCAGCATCACCACGCGGTAGCTCCCTTCGAGGCGCGCGGCCGCGGCCAGCGATAGCCGCAGCCGCTCCACCTCGCGCCTGTATATCTTGTCGTCCTGCGGCGTGAAGCCGTGGCTGCCCGGGGTGATCCAGCCGCGCGTCCCCGCCACCACGATGCCACGCACGACCAGCGCGTCGTTCTGCAGGGCGTGCATGCGTGGCGGCAGCGCCTGGCGCAGGCGCGTGATCGACGGCCACCAGTAGTCGTGGTTGCCGCGGAGCAGCACCTTCTCGCCGGGCAGGGCGGCGATGTCCTCCAGGTCGGGCAGGGCGTCCTCGAGGCGCATCGCCCACGAGATGTCGCCGGGCACGAGCACCACGTCGTCGTCGCGCACCACCCGCCGCCAGTTCTCGAAGAACGCCTCCGGGTGCCCCTCCCAGCCCGGGCCGAAGATGTCCATGGGCTTGCTGGCGGCGCGGGACAGGTGGGGGTCGGCGATAGCGAAGAGGCGCATCGGCCGTCCAGTCTAACCGCTGCCCGCGGGCGCCGCCCACGCGCCCCTCGGGGCCAGGGCCCGCGGCTACCAGGCCAGGTCGGTGCGGCGCACGCCCGAGCGCGGCAGCCGGTCCAGCAGGGCGCAGGCGTCCTCGCCCAGCAGCGGGTGGCGCCACGCCGGCGCCACCTCGCAGAGCGGCGCGAGCACGAAGGCGCGCTCGTGCAGGCGCGGGTGCGGCAGGCTCACCCCCTCCAGCGCCACGACCAGGCCGCCGAGGTCGAGCAGGTCGAGGTCGATGACGCGCGGCCCCCAGCGCTCGGCGCGCACGCGGCCGAGCTCGCGTTCGATGGCGAGCAGCGCCGTCATCAGCCGCCGCGGCTCGTCGAGCTCGGGGCGCGGCCGCAGCTCCAGCACGGCGTTGAGGTAGGGCGGCTGGCCGGGCGGCCCGCCCACCGGCGCCGTCTCGTAGATCGCCGAGCGGGCCGCCACCGTGCCCAGCGCGGCCAGGCGCTCCACGGCGCGGCGCAGCTGAGCGTGGGGGTCGCCCAGGTTGGCGCCGAGCGCCACGTAGGCGCGCCGCGCACCGGCGTCGGGCGACCGCCGCGCCCCGCCGGCCGCCGCCTCCGCGCCGGCCGCGGGCGCGTCAGCGGCTACGGGCCACCTCGACGAAGACGTCGCGCACGATGCCGGGCAGCGGCGCGCCCGGCTTGTGGACCCGTACCACCACGCGCTCGACCAGCGCCTCGCTGGCCAGCAGGCGCCGGGCGATGGTGGTCGCCAGCGCCTCGATCAGCTTGAAGCGGCTGCCCGTGACGGTCTCCTCCACCGCGGCGTAGACGCGGCCGTAGTCGACGGTGGCGCGGATGCTGTCCTCCTCGGGGAGCGTCAGCCCGAGCTCGACGTCGACCACGAAGCGCGCACCGAGCCTCCCCTCCTCGTCGTACACGCCGTGGTACGCGAAGAACTCCATGCCGCTCAGCACGATGCGGTCGCTGGCCGCCCCCTCAGGCATCGCCGCCTCCGACGAGCGCGCTCCACACCGCGAGCGCCTGCGCGTGCTCCGCCACGTCGTGCACGCGCAGCATGGCGGCCCCGGCGGCGGCGGCGTGAAGGTGCAGCGCCAGCGTGCCGGGCAGGCGCCTGGCGGGGTCGGGCTCGCCGGCCAGGTGGCCGATGGTCGCCTTGCGCGAGGCGCCCACCAGCACCGGCCGGTCGCCGGCCACGAGCTCGTCGAGGCGCCGCAGCAGCGCAAGGTTGTGCGCCACGCTCTTGCCGAAGCCGATGCCGGGGTCGAGCAGAACGTCGGGCACGCCCGCCTCGAGCGCCCGCGCGGCCGCGCCGCGCAGGAAGCCGCCCACCTCGGCCACGACGTCCGCGTAGCTGGGCGCGGTCTGCATGGTGGCGGGCTCGCCCTGCATGTGCATGATCACCGCCGGGGCCCCGGCGGCCGCCGCCAGCTGGCGCATGCGCGGCAGCTGCAGGCCGCCCACGTCGTTGACGATGCGCGCCCCCTCGCCGAGCGCCGCCTCCACCACCTCGGGCTTGCGGCTGTCGATGCTCACCACCACGCCGGCCTCGGCCAGCGCCGCCACCACCGGCTCCACGCGGCGGCGCTCCTCGTCCGCCGGCACCGTGGGCGCGCCCGGGCGCGTGGACTCGCCGCCGACGTCGACCACCAGCGCCCCCTGCTCGTGCATGCGGATGCCGTCGGCGACCGCGCGCGCGGGGTCGAAGCGCAGCCCGCCGTCGGAGAAGCTGTCGGGGGTGACGTTGACGATGCCCATCAGCGCCGGCCCGCGCCAGCGCAGCTCGGCGCGGCCGCCGGGCAGCGGGCTGCCGAAGCGCAGCACGTGCTCGCGCTGCGCGGCGCCGGCGCCGATCACCCCGCCTCGCCCGCGCCCGCCACGGCGCGCGCGCCCTGCGGCCGCCAGTCGGCGGGGCGCTCGGCCAAGCCGAAGCGCCACGCCACCGCCTGGGCGACGCGCTCGCCGGCGCGGCCGTCGCCGTAAGGGTTGGGCGCCTCGCGCATGGCCGCCAGCGCGGCCGGGTCGGCGAGCATCGCGCTCAGGCGCCGCGTCACGTGGTCGGGGTCGTTGCCCAGCAGCTCGAGCACGCCGACGTCGACGCCCTCGGGGCGCTCGGTCACGTTGCGCAGCACCGCCACCGGCACCCCCAGCGCGGCCCCTTCCTCTTGGATGCCGCCGGAGTCGGTGACGATCAGCTCGGCGGCGTCGAGGAGCGCCAGCATCTCCAGGTACTCCCACGGCTCCTCGAGCAGCACGTTCGGCAACCCGCCCAGCGCGGGCCGCACCGCCTCGCGCACCGCCGGGTTGAGGTGCACCGGGTAGACGAAGGTCACGTCGGGGTTGGCGCGCGCCACCGCCGCCAGCGCGGCCGCGAGCTCGCGCATCACCGGGAGGTTCTCGCGCCGGTGCATCGTCACCGCCACCAGGCGCCCGCCCGGCACCCGCTCCGGCAGGCGCGCGTGGCGGCGCATCTGCTGCACCGCGTCGACGGCGGTGTTGCCGGTGATCACCATGGCCGCCTCGCGCTTGCCCTCCATGAGCAGGTGGCGCTTGGCCAGCGGGGTGGGTGGCAGGTCGAGGTCGGTGAGCACGTCCGTGAGGCGCCGGTTGGCCTCCTCGGGGAACGGCTGCGCCATGTCGAAGCTGCGCAGCCCCGCCTCCACGTGCGCCACCGGGATGCCCTCCAGGAACGCCGCCAGCGCCACGCAGAAGGTGGTGGAGGTGTCGCCGTGCACCAGCACGTAGTCGGCGCGCAGCTCCTTGAGGGTGCGGGCGGCGGCGGGCACGATGCGCCCGGTCAGCTCGGCGAGCGACTGGCGCGGCGTCATCACCGCCAGGTCGGCGTCGGGGGTGAGGCCGAACGTGGCCAGCGAGCCGGCCAGCTGCTCGCGGTGCTGGCCGGTCACGAGCGTCACGGCCTCGAGGCCCTCGGTGCGCTCGAGCGCCTGCACCACCGGCGCCATCTTGTTGGCCTCGGGGCGGGTGCCGAAGGCGGCCACCACGCGCGGGCGCCGGCCCTGGGGCGGGGTCAGGGGGAGGAGCGGGCTCACGGGGTCAGCTCGCCGAGCCGCCTCACCTCGGCCAGGCGCAGCAGCGACACCGCCGCGATGAGCACCACGGTGGAGACGAGCGTGGCGAGGGTGAGGACCGGCGGGGTGCTGGAGAGCAGCATGCCGATCACGCCGAGCACCATGGTGGCCATCCAGAGGATCACCACCGTGAGGCGCTTGGAGCCGGAGCGCTCGCGCAGGATGTCGTGGATGTGGTCGTTGGCGGCGAGCGCCGGGCTGGCGCCGCGCCGCAGGCGCCGGAGCGTGACCTGGGTGATGTTCAGCACCGGCAGCGCCAGCACCAGGATCGGCGCCACCACCGACACGGCCGCCGTGACCTTCAGCGCGCCCAGCACGCTGACCGCGGCCAGCACGTAGCCGAGCAGGTAGGCGCCCGAGTCGCCCATGATGATGGTGGCGGGGCCGAAGTTGTAGCGCAGGAAGCCCAGCGAGGCGCCGGCCAGCCCGGCCAGCAGCAGCACCGCCGCGCCGCGGTCGGGGAACTGGATCGCCACCGCCAGCAGGCTCATGCTGGAGATGGCGGCGATGCCCGACGACAGGCCGTCGAGGCCGTCGATGAAGTTGAAGGCGTTGGTGAAGCCCACCACCCACAGCACCGTGAGCAGGATCGAGAACGTCTCGGGGATGAACAGGAAGGTGGCGTCGCCGAAGTAGTCGGTCACGAAGCCGATGCGCACCCCGTTGACCACCAGGATGCCGGAGGCCACCACCTGGGTGGCGAGCCGCAGCGCCGGCGGCACCTCCCACATGTCGTCGATGAAGCCCACCAGCGTCATGAGGGCGCCGCCCAGGGCGATGGCGAGGAGCTCGACGCGGTACTCGTCGATGGCGTCGGGCGCCACCAGCGAGCCCACCAGCACCGCGAGCAGGAAGCCCCCCAGGATGGCGATGCCGCCGATGTTGGGCACCGCCCCCCGGTGCTGGCGCTGGCCCTGGCCGTGCGCCCCGCCGCCGTGCTGCACGGCGCGGATCTTGAGCGCGAAGGCGCGCACCCGTGGGACGAACCAGAGGACGGCGCCGAAAGCGATGGCGAACGACACGAAGGCCAGGGGGAAGAAGGAGATCAACGTGCTGCGCACGGGAACCATCATATGAGCGAAGATGCGTGCCGAATGAGACGCGCGGTGCCCCTCGCGCGGTCCGCCGCGGCCAGCACGGCGGCCGCGGGCCGCGCCGGCCTCACCGGGTGCCGTACAGGCGGTCGCCGGCGTCGCCGAGCCCCGGCACGATGTAGCCGCGCTCGTCGAGGCGCTCGTCGCGCGCCGCCAGGATGATGTCGACGTCGGGGTGGGCGTCCTCCACGACCTGGATGCCCTCGGGCGCGCCGATGATGCACAGCAGGCGGACGCGCTTGGCGCCCTCGTCCTTCAGCACCTGGATGGCGGCCGCGGCGCTGCCGCCGGTGGCCAGCATGGGGTCGAGCAGGAACACGTCGCGCTCGGCCACGTCGTTGGGCAGCTTCGAGTAGTACTGCACGGGCTGCAGCGTCTCGGGGTCGCGGTAGAGGCCGATGTGGCCCACGCGCGCGTTGGGCACTAGGCTGAGGATGCCGTCGACCATCACCAGGCCGGCGCGCAGGATGCCGATCAGGGCGAGCTTCTTGCCGGCCAGCCGCTTCACCTTGGCCTCGGCCACCGGCGTCCTGACCGTGGCGTCCTCGAGCTCGAGGTCGCGCATGGCCTCGAACGCCATCAGCATCGTCAGCTCCATGCACAACGAGCGGAACTCGCGCACGCTCGTCTCCTCGTCACGCAGGATCGAGAGCTTGTGCTGCACCAGCGGGTGGTCGACGACGGTGACTGCCATCTTCTGCTCCTCTGCGGCCCGCGCCTCGGGCCGCGGGCCAGGCCGCGAGGCACGAAAGAAGGCCGCCCTTCAGGGGCGGCCAGGTTGGCGGAGAGGGTGGGATTCGAACCCACGGTGCAGCGTAGCCACACAACGGTTTTCGAGACCGTCCCGTTCAACCACTCCGGCACCTCTCCTCGGTCTGTAGGCTCGGAAGCGGGGCGCCGAGGCGCCGCCGACGTGAGCCTGCGAAGTATACCCTAGCCGCGCGCGGCTTGACTAGCGGGCGCGGTCGTCCGGCCTCGGCGTCGTCCGGGTACCCACCGGCGGCGGTTCTCGGTTACACTAGCGGTCGCTCGCCGCCGGCCTTGACGGCCGTCGGCGCGGGGCATACACTCCCCTGTGCGTTGGCCCATCGTCTAATGGCAGGACAACGGATTCTGGTTCCGTCGGTCTAGGTTCGAATCCTAGTGGGCCAGCCAACGCAAGCCACGGCAGCGCCCTCGGGGCGCGCCACCCGCGCCCGCGAGGGCCCGCTGCCGCCGGTGGCCCATCGTCTAATGGCAGGACACCCGGTTTTGGTCCGGTCGGTCGGAGTTCGAATCTCTGTGGGCCAGCCAGAACGCCCCCTCCTCGCGAGGGGGCGTCCTTCTCTCGTTCGCCCTCGCGGGCCTCAGCCGCGCTCGGGGTAGTCGTAGAAGCCCTTGCCGCTCTTGCGCCCCAGGTGCCCGGCCTCGACCAGCTTCCTCAGGGTCTGCGGCGCCCGGAAGCGCTCGCCGAGCGCGTCGGTCATCGACTCGGCGATCATCAGCATGGTGTCGAGGCCGATGTAGTCGGAGAGCTCGAGCGGTCCCATGGGGTGGTTGAGGCCGAGCTTGACGGCCGTGTCGATGTCCCGCGGCGACGCCACCCCCTCCTCCAGCATGCGCACCCCCTCGAGCAGCAGCGCGGCCACGGCGCGCGTGGTCACGAACCCCTGGCGGTCGGCGACCGTCACGGTGGTCTTGCCGCAGCTGCGGGCCAGGGCCTCGGTGCGCTCCAGCGTGTCGTCGCTCGTCTGCACCGCGCGCACCATCTCGACCAGCTCCATCCGCTCGGGCGGGTTGAACCAGTGCATGCCGACGACCTGCTGCGGCCGCCCGGTGGCGCCGGCGATGGCGGTGACGGAGAGCTCGCTGGTGTTGGTGGCCAGCACCGCGTGGGGCGGGGCGCCGGCGTCCAGCTGCGCGAACACCTCGCGCTTGAGCTCGAGCCGTTCGGGTACCGCCTCGATGGCGAAGTCGATGCCGCGCGCCGCGGCGGCCAGGTCGCTGGTGAGCGCGAGGCGCTCGCTCAGCGCCTCGGCGTCGTTGCGCTTGGCGGCGCGCGCGCGGGCGCGCTCGAGGGCCTCGGGCGCGGGGTCGTAGAGCGTCACGCGGTGGCCATGCATGAGCAGCAGCGTGGCGATGCCCCCACCCATCGTGCCCGCGCCGATCACGGCCACGTGCAGGCTCGGGGCCGGGCCGGTCGCCTGTCGGTCCGCCTGCCGGTCCGCCCGTCGGGTCGCCTCGCGGTCTCGGTCGCCTTCCATCCTTGCCTCCCGGTGGCCGGCGCTGGAGCCGGCCCGATCGCTAGCGGCTCGCGCCGCGCACGCCTCCGAGCTTACGGCCCTCGGCGGCGCGGCGCGTAGAGGTCGTAGCGCGTGGTGGTGCCGCGCAGGCTGCCGCTGGGCTTCACGCCCGCCAGCGGCGGCGCCTTCAGGGGGCGCTTGACCACCACCCGGCGCGCGGCGGCACCCAGCGCCACCGCCAGCAGCTCGCCGACGTCGGGGTCCTCCCCCACCAGCTCGCGGAACAGCGCCATCCCCTTGCCCGGCAGCGCCGCCTTGCCGCGCTGCGGGTACATCGGGTCGAGCAGCACCACGTCGGGCGGGTCGGCGGCCGCGGCGCGCTGCGCCAGGTAGGCGCGCGCGTCGCCGACCGTGAGCGCGAGGCGCGCTGCGGCCGCCCGCGCCTCCGCCCCCAGGGCGCCCCCGCGCGCCCGCTCGAGGGCGTCCTCCAGGAGCGCCGCCACCAGCGGCACGCGCTCGACCATCGTCACGCGCGTCCCGCCGGCGGCGAGGTGGAAGGCGTCGGCGCCCAGGCCGGCGGTGGCGTCGACCACCTCG
>Ga0123333_10001840_pt1 | contig 22182 bp, 21 predicted proteins | sample BioC12SIPDNA_3_FD_89957 | JGI IMG/M metagenome (GOLD analysis project Ga0123333, IMG submission 89957) | Anaerobic biogas reactor microbial communites from Washington, USA - Biogas_R2_B C12 SIP DNA | ecosystem: Engineered > Bioreactor > Anaerobic > Unclassified | place: Washington, USA... | reverse complement strand
GCGAACGACCTCGTCGCCGCGGGCATCGTCCAGCGTGCGGGCGACCACCCGAGCATCGTGCTCGGCTCGGGCCCGCGCTGGAGCAGGCTCACCGCGGGCGGGGAGGAGAACGCGGAGTTCCTCGAGGTCGTCTACGCCCCGCGCACCCCTCGCCCCGCGGAGGAGATCCGCCACGGGGGCCGCGAGTACGGGATCGTCATCTCGGGCGAGCTCACGGTCGAGGTCGAGGGCGCGACCGAGATCCTCGGCCCGGGCGACTCGATCGTCTTCGACTCCACGCGCCCGCACCGCTTCTGGAACGACGCCGACTCCGAGGTGCGCGCGATCTGGTTCGTGCGCGACACCCTCCCCGGTGAGAGCGTCCCGCATGCCTGACCCCGCGCGCGGCCGAGAGGTCAGTGCTCGCCGCGCGCCCGGGCCTCGATGAGCCGCTGCTGCGAGCGGGCGATCTCGGCCTCGGCCTCGGCGCGCCCGACCCAGTGCGCACCCTCGACGCTCTTGCCCGGCTCGAGGTCCTTGTAGACCTCGAAGAAGTGCTGGATCTCGAGGCGGTGGAAGTCCGAGACGTCGTCGATGTCCTGGCGCCACGCGGCGCGCTGGTCGCCCGAGGGGACGCACAGCACCTTGTCGTCACCGCCCGCCTCGTCACGCATGCGGAACATGCCAAGCGCGCGGCAGCGGATGAGGCACCCGGGGAAGGTCGGCTCCTCGAGCAGCACGAGGGCGTCGAGCGGGTCGCCGTCCTCGCCGAGAGTGTCCTCGATGAAGCCGTAGTCGTCGGGGTAGCGGGTCGAGGTGAAGAGCATGCGGTCGAGGCGGATGCGACCCGTCTCGTGGTCGATCTCGTACTTGTTCCGCTGACCCTTGGGGATCTCGATGGTGACGTCGAACTCCACGGCCGTCCTTCCCGCGCAGATGCAGATGATTCGAGGTGCTGGCAACTAGTGTGACGCACGAGCGCGCCACGCCGGGCGCGGGAGCAGGCTGGAAGGAGCACGAGTGCGGGTCCCCCGAGGTACGGGTGCGCTCTCGGTCGTGCTCGTCGCGACCCTCGCCGCGGGCTACGCGGTCGGCGACCTGTTCGACCTGCTGCCCGGTCGCTTCACGCTCGCGCCCGTCCCCGCCGAGCCCGACCCCTTCCCGACGGCGCCCGGGGCCCAGGGCCCCGCAGAGCTCGCGACCGCGCTCGAGCCGTTGTCCGAGGCCGCTCCCGTGCCGCTCGCGGACGAGGTCGCCGCGCTCGTCGCGGACCTCGTCGCCGACCCCCGGCTCGGGGGCGAGGACGGCGTCGGTGTGCTCGTGACCGACGTCGCGACCGGGACCGTCCTCGCGGAGCACCGCGCGGACGAGGCGCGCGTGCCCGCCTCGACTGTGAAGATCCTCACAGCGGTCGCGGCGCTCGACGCTCTCGGACCCGAGTCGACGCTTCCCACGCGGGTCGTGCAGCGTGCCCCTGACCGCATCGTGCTCGTGGGCGGCGGCGACATGATGCTCGCCCCCGACGCGGGCGACCCCGACGTCGTCGACGGGCGCGCGGGCCTGGGTGACCTCGCGCGGGCGACCGCGAGCCAGCTGCGCCTCGCAGGCCGCACCGAGGTCGCGCTCGACTTCGACGACTCGCTGTTCTCCGGCCCTGCGTTGCACGACACGTGGGAGAGCTCGTACCTCAACGGGGGGTACGTCGCCCCGATCACCGCGCTCGGGGTGCACCTCGGGGCCCGCCGCACCGACGTGCCCTACCCCCCGCGCTACCTCGACCCCGCGCGGCACGCCGCGGACGTGTTCGCCGAACGGCTCGCCGAGCAGGGGATCGTCGTCGTCGGCTCCCCGCGCCGCGCGGCCGCGCCCGAGGACGCCGAGCAGATCGCCGAGGTGCGCTCGGCAACGATCGCCGAGATCACCGAGCTCATGCTGACTGCCTCGGAGAACACCGTCTCGGAGGTGCTCGGCCGGCTCGCCGCGGTCGCGACGGGGCTGCCCGGGAGCTTCGACGGCGCGGCCGAGGCGATGCGCAACGCGGTCGTCGCCGCGGGCATCGACCCCGGGAGGCTGCGAGTGGTCGACGGCTCGGGGCTCTCCGCCGCGGCGGGCGTACCCCCTGCGGTGCTCGTCGCGATGGTCGAGCGCATGACCCGCCCCGAGCTCGGCTCGGGTCTGCGCGAGGCGGCGCTCGGCCTGCCGGTCGCGGGCCTCGAGGGCACGCTCGGCGACCGCTTCCTGAGCTCCTCCGGCAACGCCGTCGTCCGCGCGAAGACGGGTTCCCTGCCCGGCGTGACCTCGCTCGCGGGTCTCGTGCTGACCGCGGACGACCGCGAGCTCGCCTTCGCGGTCCTCGCTGACGACACGGGCGAGGGCGGGCAGTGGGGGCCACGCGCCGCGATCGACCCGTTCGTCGACGCGCTCGCCGCGTGCGGCTGCCGCGGCGAGTGAAGCAGCCGGGCCGTCGAGCCGCGGCGGTTACCGTGGGGGCATGACCGACGAGCGCCGCGTGCCCACCGTCCCCGTCGACTGGGACGCCGCGGGTACGCTCGCGGCCCGCATCGTGCGCCCCGGACCGCGCGGCGATCGCGCCGAGCTCACCGAGCTCGTCGCCTCGCTCCGCGCGGCGGGCGAGGACGCGGCGGGCCACATCGCCGAGATCACGGCCCTCGAGCCCGCTGACGGGCTCGGTGTGACCCAGGTCCCGCTCGCCCAGGTCCTCGTGGTCGACCGCGCCTCGTGGGCGCGCGCGAACGCCGAGATCTTCTCCCATCTCGTGCCAGGCCCGCTGCGCGCCGAGCGCCCCTCGCCCGCGGGCTACGCGGGCGCGACGCAGGTCGCCGGCGTGCTCGCGCTGCTCTCGGGCAAGGTGCTCGGTCAGTTCGACCCCTTCTCGAGCCCGGGGCCGCGCGGGCGCCTCCTGCTCGTCGCCCCGAACATCCTCGCGGTCGAGCGCGAGATGGAGGCCGACTCAGCCGACTTCCGCCTCTGGGTCGCGCTGCACGAGCAGACCCACGCGCTGCAGTTCGCCGCGGCCCCGTGGCTCGCCGACCACCTGCGCGCCCGGGCCGAACGCCTCCTCGAGCTCACGAAGGGTCAGGGCGAGGACGGCGTCCCCGAGCGGTTCGCGGACCTCGTCGAACGGGTCACGGGAGTGCTGCGCGACGCGCTGCGCGACGGCGGGGCGCCCCTCGACTCAGGTCCCGCGCTCGCGGGGGTGCTCGGGCGTGAGCAGGCCGAGGTCGTCAAGGAGGTCGGTGCCGTCATGGCGCTCCTCGAGGGGCACGCGGACGTCACGATGGACGCCGTCGGCCCACGGGTCGTGCCCTCGGTCGCCTCGATCCGGGCGCGCTTCGACGCGCGGCGCGGCGCGGTCGGCTCGCCCCTCCAGCGGATCCTGCGGCGCCTGCTCGGCCTCGACGCGAAGCTCGCGCAGTACCGCGAGGGCGCGGCGTTCGTGCGAGCCGTCGAGAAGGAGGCGGGCCGCAACGCGGTCAACGCCGTGTTCTCCGGTCCCGACTCGCTGCCCTCCGCGCGCGAGATCGCCGACCCGCGGGCCTGGGTTCGCCGGGTCCTGGGCTGACGTGGCCGGTCCGCACCCCGACGTCGCCGCAGCGCGCCTCGCGGTGCGGCGCAACGTCGAGGACCTGCCGGGCGGCTCGCTCGTCCTCGTCGCGTGCTCGGGCGGGCCGGACTCGCTCGTGCTCGCTGCGGCGGCCGCGTTCGCGCTGCCTCGCGCGGGGCTGAGCGCGGGCGCCGTCGTCGTCGACCACGGGCTCCAGGAAGGCTCTGCCGAGGTGGCCCGGCGGGCGGGGGAGCAGTGCCGCGAGCTCGGTCTCGACCCCGTCGAGGTGCGCACGGTGCAGGTCGGGACGGCGGGCGGGATGGAGGCCGCTGCGCGCGAGGCGCGGTACGCGGCCCTCGAGGATGCCGCGCGCACGCTCGGGGCTGCCGCGGTGCTGCTCGGGCACACGCTCGACGACCAGGCCGAGACGGTCCTGCTCGCCCTCGCGCGCGGCTCGGGCGCGCGGTCGCTGTCGGGCATGGCGCCCGTGCGAGGGCTGTGGCGTCGCCCGCTGCTGGGCCTGCGCCGTGGGCAGGTCCTCGAGGCGGTCGCGGCGCTCGGCCTCGAGCCATGGCACGACCCGAGCAACTCCGACCCGCACGGTCCGCGTCGCTCTGCGCTGCGCACGCGGGTGCTGCCCGTGCTCACCGAGGTGCTCGGCCCGGGCGTCCCCGAGGCGCTCGCGCGCACTGCCGAGCAGCTGCGCGAGGACACCGAGGTGCTCGACTCCCTTGCGCGCGAGCTGCTCGAGCGGGCCGCTACGGGCGCGTCCGCCGCCGACGCACGGTCCGACGACGACGCGCGGTCCGACGACGGCGATCGGCCCGCCTTCGAGTTCCTCTCCTCACCGACGACGGCGCGCTACGCGGTGCGCGAGCTCGAGGCGGCTCCGGCCGCGCTGCGCCGTCGGGCGCTGCACCTCGCGGTGCTCGCCGCGACACCCCTCGCGGGCGCCGTCTCGCGCGAGCACGTCCTGGCCCTCGACGCGCTCGTCGCGGACTGGCGCGGGCAGGGTGAGGTGGCTCTCCCGGGCGGGGCGAGGTGCCGACGGGATCGTGGCATGCTGATCTTCTCCGGGCCGTGAGGGCGGCCCCACGGCACCCGAGGGAGACACGCGTGCACCAGCCCGACGCCGCGACCGACATCGAGAAGGTCCTCGTCACCGCCGAGCAGCTCGCCGCGCGGCTCGACGAGATGGCCGCCGAGATCGAGGACGACTACCGCGGCAAGGACCTCCTGCTCGTCGGGGTCCTCAAGGGCGCGGTCATGGTCATGGCCGACCTCGCGCGGCGGCTGCACCCCGGTGTCGAGATGGACTGGATGGCGGTGAGCTCCTACGGCTCGGGCACGAAGTCCTCGGGCGTCGTGCGCATCCTCAAGGACCTCGACACCGACCTCACGGGGCGCCACGTGCTGATCGTCGAGGACATCGTCGACTCGGGGCTCACGCTGTCCTGGCTGCTCGCGAACCTGCGCTCGCGCGGGCCCGCCTCGGTCGAGGTCGCCGCGATGCTGCGCAAGCCCGACGCCGCGAAGGTCGACGTCGACGTGCGGTACGTCGGCTTCGACATCCCGAGCGAGTTCGTCGTGGGGTACGGCCTCGACTACGCCGAGCACTACCGCACCCTGCCGTACGTCGGGACGCTCGCGCGGCACGTCTACGAGCACTGATCCTGCCCTGGGCGAACATCGCGTTCGGGCCCAGGACCAGCGTGTAGCGTCACGGTGAACCCCTGTGGCCGTGCGAAGGGATGGGGCCAAGCCCGATGAAGCTCAAGCGACTCACGCGTGGGCCGATCCTGTGGATCGTGCTCGCGGTCATCATCCTCGCGATGGCCGCCTCGAGCCTCACGGCCCCGAGCGTGCAGCGCATCGACACCTCGGCCGGTCTCGAGCTGCTCGCGGGTGACACCGTCGAGCAGGTCAAGATCACCGAGGGGCAGCAGCGCGTCGACCTCACGCTCACCGAGGACTTCATGGTCGGCGAGCAGAACAAGGGCAAGAACGTCCAGTTCTTCTACGTCGAGCCGCAGGGCCCGATGGTGGTCGAGGCGGTCACGGCCGCGGACCTCGACAAGGGCTTCACCTCGGACGTCCCGCAGACCACGTGGTGGGCGGCGCTGCTGCAGATCATGCTGCCGTTCATCATCATCATCGCGCTCTTCTGGTTCCTCATGAGCTCGATGCAGGGCGGCGGCTCGCGCGTCATGCAGTTCGGCAAGTCGAAGGCCAAGCTCGTCTCGAAGGAGTCGCCGCAGGTGACCTTCGCGGACGTCGCGGGCGTCGACGAGGCCCTCGAGGAGCTCGGCGAGATCAAGGAGTTCCTCCAGGAGCCCGCAAAGTTCCAGGCGGTCGGCGCGAAGATCCCCAAGGGCGTCCTGCTCTACGGCCCGCCCGGGACCGGCAAGACGCTCCTCGCGCGCGCGGTCGCGGGCGAGGCGGGCGTGCCCTTCTACTCGATCTCGGGCTCGGACTTCGTCGAGATGTTCGTCGGCGTGGGTGCCTCGCGCGTGCGCGACCTGTTCCAGCAGGCCAAGGAGAACGCGCCCGCGATCATCTTCGTCGACGAGATCGACGCGGTGGGTCGGCACCGCGGCGCCGGTCTCGGCGGCGGGCACGACGAGCGCGAGCAGACGCTCAACCAGATGCTCGTCGAGATGGACGGCTTCGACGTCAATGCGAACGTCATCCTCATCGCCGCGACCAACCGTCCCGACATCCTCGACCCCGCCCTCCTGCGTCCCGGTCGCTTCGACCGGCAGGTCGCGGTCGAGCCGCCCGACCTCAAGGGCCGTCACCGCATCCTGCAGGTGCACGCGAAGGGCAAGCCGATGGCGCCCGACGTCGACCTCGAGGCGATCGCGCGTCGCTCGCCCGGTTTCACGGGAGCGGACCTCGCGAACGTGCTCAACGAGGCTGCCCTCCTCACCGCGCGCCAGGGTGGCCAGGTGATCGACAACGCCGCGCTCGACGAGGCGATCGACCGGGTCATCGCGGGCCCCCAGAAGCGCACGCGCGTGATGAACCCCAAGGAGACCAAGATCACCGCGTACCACGAGGGCGGGCACGCCCTCGTCGCGGCGGCGCTGCGGTACACCGACCCGGTCACGAAGGTCACGATCCTCCCGCGTGGGCGGGCCCTCGGCTACACGATGGTCATGCCGACGGAGGACAAGTACTCCACGACCCGCAACGAGCTGCTCGACCAGCTCGCGTACGCGCTCGGCGGGCGCGTCGCGGAGGAGCTCGTCTTCCACGACCCGACCACGGGCGCCTCGAACGACATCGAGAAGGCGACCTCGATCGCCCGCAAGATGGTCACGCAGTTCGGCATGAGCGCGACCGTGGGCCCGGTCAAGCTCGGCCAGGACTCGGGCGAGGTGTTCCTCGGGCGCGACATGGGCCACCAGCGCGACTACTCCGAGCAGCTCGCCGCGCGCGTCGACCTCGAGGTGCGCGAGCTCATGGACCACGCGCACCACGAGGCGTGGGAGATCCTCACCGAGTACCGCGACGTGCTCGACCAGCTCGTGCTCGAGCTGCTCGAGAAGGAGACGCTCAACCAGGCCGAGCTCGCCAAGATCTTCGAGCCCGTCGTCAAGCGCGAGCCGCGCGAGGTGTGGCGCTCGAGCGAGGAGCGGGACGTCTCGGACCGCCCGCCCGTGCTGACGCCCGCCGAGCGCGACGCGCTCGAGCACGGTCCCGTGCGCGACGGCGAGAGCGAGCCCTCGGTCGGGCCGGACGGTCTGGGCGAGGAGACGAGCCCGCCACCGACGATCGTCGAGCCCAAGGACGAGGTGTGAGCAGCGAGGTGGGCGGGCCCACCCCGCTCGACCCGCACGCGAGCCCGGGACGCGGCTTCGACCCCGCGCGGGTCGAGGCGGCCGTGCGCGAGCTGCTCCTCGCGGTCGGGGAGGACCCGGACCGTGAGGGCCTGCGCGAGACCCCGGCACGGGTCGCGCGCGCGTACGCCGAGACCTTCTCGGGGCTCTGGCAGGACCCGCGCGAGGCGCTCAGCACGACCTTCGACATCGGCCACGACGAGCTCATCCTCGTCAAGGACATCGACGTGTACTCCACGTGCGAGCACCACCTCGTGCCCTTCCACGGCGTCGCGCACGTCGGGTACATCCCGTCCGAGGGGCGGGTCACGGGCCTGAGCAAGCTCGCGCGGCTCGTCGACGTCTTCGCTCGCCGTCCCCAGGTCCAGGAGCGCCTCACGGCACAGGTCGCCGACGCGCTCGTCGAGGTGCTCGCCCCGCGCGGGGTGATCGTCGTCCTCGAGTGCGAGCACCTGTGCATGTCGATGCGCGGGGTGCGCAAGCCCGGCTCGAAGACGGTCACCTCCGCGGTGCGCGGGCAGATGCGCGACGTCGCGACACGCGCCGAGGCGATGAGCCTCATCATCGGCTCGTGACCGACGTTCCCGGGGGTCCTAGGCTGTGGCCGTGACCTCGAGGCCGGCACCGCTGCCCAGCGCGCTGCAGCACCCCGGGCGCACGCTCGTCATGGGGGTCGTCAACGTGACCCCCGACTCGTTCTCCGACGGCGGACTGTGGTTCGAGCCCGACGCCGCGGTCGAGCATGGCCTCGGCCTCGTCGCCGACGGAGCGGACATCCTCGACGTGGGCGGCGAGTCGACCCGGCCCGGGGCGCGAAGGGTCCCCGTCGAGGTCGAGCTCGAGCGGGTCCTGCCCGTCGTCGAGCGGCTCGTCGCGGCGGGCGCGGTCGTGAGCATCGACACGACCCGGGCACGCGTCGCGCAGGCCGCGGTCGAGCATGGTGCCACGATCGTCAACGACGTCTCGGGCGGGCTCGCCGACCCCGACATGTACGCGACGGTCGCCCGGCTCGGGGTCGTCTACGTCGCGATGCACTGGCGCGGGCACGCCGACGTCATGGACGGCCTCGCCGAGTACGACGACGTCGTGACCGACGTGCGCCGCGAGCTCGCCGAGCGGGTCGCGGCACTGCGCGCCGCGGGCGTCGCGGACGAGCAGCTCGTGCTCGACCCGGGGCTCGGTTTTGCGAAGCCGGGCTCGGACAACTGGCCGCTGCTCGCGCGACTCGACGAGCTCGTCGCGGACGGGTTCCCCGTGCTCGTGGGCGCCTCGCGCAAGAGGTTCCTCGGGCACCTGCTCGCCGGCCCCGGCGGCGAGCCGGCTCCGCCGCTCGAGCGGGACCGGGCGACCGCGGCCGTCACGGCGCTCGCGGCGCAGGCAGGAGCTTGGTGCGTGCGCGTGCACGAGGTGGCAGGCTCTGCAGACGCGGTGCGTGTCGCCGCAGCGTGGCACAGGGGGGCGCCGAGCCGGCGCAGCGACTTCATCCCTCCAGGAGGACCGGCATGACCCACCTCGGCCCCGTCACGGGCGACGACGGTCACGTGCTCGACCAGATCCGGCTCGTGGGCCTCGAGGCCCGCGGCTACCACGGCGTGCACGAGCACGAGAAGCAGGAAGGACAGACCTTCCGTGCCGACGTAACCGTCCACCTCGACAACCGTGCTGCCGCGCGCAGCGACGACGTCGCCGACGCGCTCGACTACTCGGTGCTCGCCGAACGTGTCATGAGCGTCGTGACGGGCAACCCCGCGGACCTCGTCGAGACGGTCGCCGAGCGCATCGCGGCGGTCGTGCTCACGTGGCCCGCGGTGCACACGGTCGACGTCGCGGTACACAAGCCGCACGCGCCGATGCTGCTCGCCTTCGAGGACGTCGTCGTCACGGTGCGCCGCGACCGGTGGCACGTGCCCGTCGTGGGCGCCGACGACCACCTCGCCGAGCGCCGCGTCGAGCCGCAGCCGGACGAGCCGGTCGAGGTGCCTGCGCTCGAGCCCCTCACGGGCGGCGAGCCGGTCGTCGCGGCGCCCGTCGCGCCCCCCGCCCCCGTCCCGCCCTTCGTCCCCTCGCCGGCCGCGGCACCCGCGTGGTCGCCCGTGACCGCGACCCCCACCTCGCCCGACGAGCCCGTGGGCGAGCGCGAGCCCGACCGCCTCGACGAGCGCCCCGAGGGGCCCGTCGAGGTCGTGCTCGCGCTCGGCTCGAACATCGGCGACTCGCAGGACGTCCTACGCTCGGCCGTGGGCGCCCTCGCGTCCGTGCCCGGTGTCGAGGTGCACGAGGTCTCCCCGCTCGCACGCACGGTCGCCGTGGGCGGGCCCGCGGGGCAGCCGGACTTCCTCAACGCCGTGGTGCTCGCGCGCACGACGCTCGCCCCGCGCGAGCTCCTGCACACGGTCCAGGGGATCGAGGAGAGCCACGGGCGCGTGCGCGCCGAGCGGTGGGGCCCGCGCACCCTCGACATCGACATCATCCAGTTCGGCTCGGTGCTCGAGGTGACCGACGACCTCGAGCTGCCCCACCCGCGCGCGCACGAGCGGGCCTTCGTGCTCCAGCCGTGGGCCGCGGTCGACCCGGGCGCCGTTCTCGCGGGCCTCGGCGGCGGGCCTGTCGAGGCGCTCGCGGCGACCGCACCGGACCGTGAGGGCCTGCGCTGGATGGCGCTCGACTGGCTGACCGGGCCCGTGCGCGAGAAGTGATGTCGGCGACCCGCTGGCCCTCGCTCGCCCTCGCCGCCCTCGGCGCGGGCGTCCTCGGGTGGGTCGTGTGGCGCGCCGTCCTCGGGCAGGGCGGGTCGCCGCCCGAGGTCCCGTGGTCGGTCACCGCGGTCCTCGTGCTCATCGCGGGGATCGTGCTGTGGCTCGGCCTTGCGGTGCGTGCCTACCAGCGCGGGGACAAGCCCGACCTCGACCCGATCCGGGCGGCCCGCACCGCGGCGCTCGCGAAGGCCGCGAGCTTCGCGGGGTCCCTCCTGACCGGGTGGTACGGGGCGCAGGTGCTCGTGCTCCTCGCGGACCTCGCGAACGAGCCCATGCGCCGTGGCGCGCTCAGCGCGGGTGCTGCGACGCTCGCGGCCGTCGTGCTCGCCGTCGTCGGGATGATCGTCGAGCGCTTCTGCCGGCTCCCTCCGCCCGAGGACGGCGAGTCGCCCAAGGAGCCCGAGGCAAGCCCCGCGTGAGACGGGCCACGGTGGACCGTCGGGGTCCGGTGGCAGGATGGTGACCATGACTGCTGCCGAGGTGTCGCCGTTCGCACCCCCGGAGGTCGAGTTCACGGGGGTCTCGCCCGCCCTGGTCCGGGTCCGCGTGATGTTGTCGGCCATCTGGCTCGGGCTGCCCGCCCTTGTCGCGGCCGTGGTCGCGCTGGCCACGAAGGCCGCGTGGGTGTGGTCGTTCACGGCGCTCTTCGCGGTGCTGCTCGTGTGGGCGCTGTGGCTCGTGCCGCGCCAGGTGCGTGCGATCGGCTACGCCGAGCGGGACGACGACCTGCTCGTGCGCAAGGGCATCCTGTTCCGCTCGCTCGTCGTCGTGCCCTACGGGCGCATGCAGTACGTCGACCTCTCGGCCGGTCCGCTCGCGCGAGCCTTCGGGATCGCGAGCGTCCAGCTGCACACCGCGTCCGCCGCGACCGATGCCGCGATCCCTGGGCTCCCCGCGGCCGAGGCCGCTCGCCTGCGCGACCAGCTCGCCTCACGTGGCGAGGCGCGCCGGAGCGGGCTTTGAGCGAGCACGTCGAGGGGGGCGGGGCACGCGCTGCGGACGCGGCAGCCGGCCCCCCTGAGGCTCCCGTGCCCGTCGACCCCCCGCGCGCGGGCGAGGACGCGCCTGAGGAGCTCGAGTGGCGGCGCGTGCACGCCGCGACGCCTGCGATCCGCAGCTGGAAGGCCTTCGTCGGCATCCTCGCGATCATCGGCTGGCAGCTCACGGACAACGTCGGTGACCTGCGCGACTTCGTCGTGGGCGGTGGGTGGCGGTGGATCCTGCTCGGGATCTTCGCGGTCGTGCTCGTCGCGGCGATCTACTCCTACCTCGCGTGGCGGTTCACGCGCTACGCGGTCGGGGAGTCGGCCGTGCACCTGCACACCGGGATCGTGTTCCGCCAGCAGCGCCAGGCGCGGCTCGACCGTCTCCAGTCGGTCGACGTCGTGCGCCCGCTCCTCGCGCGGCTCGCGGGCCTGTCCCAGCTGACGCTCGAGGTCGCCGGTGCGACCGGCTCGAACGTCGAGCTCGCCTACCTGCGCGACGAGGACGCGGTCGCGCTGCGCGCCGAGCTGCTCGCAAAGGCCGCGGGGGTGCGTCCGCGCGCCGGGGCGACCCCGGCCGCCGTCGGCGAGGGTGGCCAAGTCGAGGGCGCGCCCGGCGAGGAGCCGATCCCCGCGGGCTCGCCCGGGGCTGACGCGGCCGCGGGCGCCGCCGCGTACGCCGCGATGCGTTCGACGCCGGCACGTCCCGTGCACGAGGAGGCGCCCGAGCGCACCGTGATCGAGCTGCCCCTCGGACGGCTCGCCGGGTCGATCGCGCTCTCGGGCACGACCCTGTTCTTCCTCGTCCTCGCGGGCGTCCTCATCGTCCTGCCGATCGTCGCGCTCTCGGGCGGCTTCGGCCGGGACGCGCTGCGCGAGATGGGCGGGATCGGCGGGCTGCTGTTCCTCCTGCCGGCCCTGCTCGGCCTCGCGAGCTTCGTGTGGACGCAGTTCTCGACCGGCTACGGCTTCCGCGCCGCGATCTCCCCCGACGGCATCCGCCTCTCGCGCGGCCTGCTCGAGACGCGCGCCCAGACGATCGCCCCCGGACGCGTCCAGGCCCTCGAGATCGTCCAGCCCCTCCTGTGGCGCAAGCCCGGGTGGTACAAGGTCCGCATGAACGTCGCGGGCTACGGCGACCCGGCCGACGTCGCGGGCACCCAGACCACCCTCCTGCCCGTCGGGGACCTCGACCAGGCGCTCCTCGCGTGCTGGCTCGTGCTGCCCGACCTCGGCACGGACGACGCGGTCGGCGCACTCACGAACGCCCTGCACGGCACGGGACCCGACGGCGGGTTCACGATCATCTCGCGCAGGGCGCGCCCGATCGCCCCGTTCACCTACCGCCGCGAGGGCTTCCTCGTCACCGCACGCGCTCTCGTGCTGCGCCTCGGCAGGGTCACGCGGCGCGTGCAGATCGTCCCGCACGAGCGCACGCAGTCGCTCGGGATCGAGCAGGGCCCCCTCGCACGGGCGCTGCGCGTCGCCTCGTTCACGGTCCACTCGGTCACCGGGCCCGTGCGCCCGGGCGTCGCGAACCTCGACCTCGCGGTCGCCGCGCGGCTCATGGACGAGCAGTCCGCCCGGGCGCGCGCCGCACGCGCGCAGGACCGCACCGAACGCTGGATGGACCCCGAGGCATGACCACCCGTCCGGGCCGGCTCGGGGTCGGGGTCGTGGGCGCCGGTCGCGTCGGCGCCCCGCTCGCGAGCGCGCTGCGAGCCGCAGGGCACGCCGTCGTCGGCGCCTCGAGCGGCTCGCCCGCGACCCTCGAGAGGATCGAGTCGCTCCTGCCCGCGGTCCCCGTGCTCGACGTGCCCGAGGTCGTGCGCCGCGCCGAGCTCGTGCTCCTCACGGTCCCCGACGACGAGATCGAGCCGCTCGTCGCCGGGCTCGCCGCGACCGGGTCGTGGCAGGCAGGGCAGCTCGTCGTGCACACCGCGGGGCGCTACGGCTGGCGCGTGCTCGAGCCCGCGCGCGCGGCCGGGGCGATCCCGCTCGCGATCCACCCGGCGATGACCTTCACGGGCACCTCGATCGACGTCCAGCGCCTCGTCGACTGCGTCTTCGCGGTGAGCGCGCCGACGCCCGTCCTGCCGATCGGCCAGGCGCTCGTCGTCGAGGTCGGCGGGGACCCCGTCGTCGTCCCCGAGGAGTCGCGCCCGCTGTACCACGCGGCCCTCGCGCACGGCGCGAACCACCTCGTCGTGCTCGTCGCGCAGGCTGCGCACGTGCTCGCCGCGGCGGGCGTCGAGCGCCCCGGGCGAGTCCTCGAGCACCTCATGGCCGCCGCGCTCGACGGCGCGCTGCGCAACGAGCGCCTCGAGGCCCCCCGCGAGGGCGAGGACCCGGGCCCGGGGGCGATCGCCGCGCTCACCGGCCCCGTCGTGCGCGGGGACGTCGGGACGGTACGGGAGCACCTCGCGGTGCTCGACGGGCTCGACCTCGCGACCACCGCCGACGTCGCCCCGACCTACCGTGCGCTCGCCCGCTCGGCCGCCGCGCGATCGCTCGCCGCGGGCCGCATCGGGCCCGACGTCGCCGCGGCGCTGCTCGACGCGATCGAAGGAGGGGAGCAGTGAGCGCCCCCGTGCTCGTGACCGACCGGGAGGCCCTCGCCGCAGAGCTCGCACGACGGCCTGGCCGGCGCGCCGTCGTCATGACGATGGGCGCGCTGCACGCGGGGCACCTCGCGCTCGTCTCGCGCGCCCGCGAGGTGGCCGACGTCGTCGTCGTGACGATCTTCGTCAACCCCCTGCAGTTCGGGCCGGGCGAGGACCTCGACCGCTACCCGCGCGACCTCGAGGGCGACCTGGCCCGCCTCGCCGAGGTCGGCGCCGACGTCGTCCTCGCCCCGGCGCCCGAGGTCGTCTACCCCGACGGCGAGCCCGCGGTGCGGGTCAGCGCGGGCCCCTTCGGCGAGGTCCTCGAGGGGGCCTCGCGCCCCGGGCACCTCGACGGGGTGCTCACGGTCGTGCTCAAGCTCCTGCACCTCACGGCGCCCGACGTCGCGCTGTTCGGCCGCAAGGACGCCCAGCAGCTCGCCGCGGTCGAGCGCATGGTGCGCGACCTCGACGTGCCGGTCGAGGTGCTCGGCGTCGAGACGGTGCGCGAGCCCGACGGCCTCGCGATGAGCTCGCGCAACGCCTACCTCGCCCCCGAGGAGCGCGAGCGTGCGCTCGCGCTGTCCCGTGCGCTGCGGGCCGGCGAGCAGGCCGCGGGGGAGGGGGCGCGCGCGGTCCTCGCGGCGGCGCGCGCCGAGCTCGCGCAGGCCGAGCTCGAGCTCGACTACCTCGCGCTCGTCGACCCCGCGACCTTCGCCGAGGTGGACCCAGGCGCCCAGGGACGGGCGATACTGGCCCTCGCCGCGCGCGTGGGGAGCACGCGGCTCATCGACAACGTCGAGGTTCGACTTGGAGGCTGACACGGTGCGCCTGCGCACGATGATGACCGGCAAGATCCACCGGGCGACCGTGACGGCGGCCGACCTCGACTACGTCGGGTCGGTCACGGTCGACGCCGCCCTGCTCGAGGCCGCCGACATCCTGCCCGGCGAGCAGGTCGACATCGTCGACGTCACGAACGGTGCCCGCCTGACGACGTACACGATCGCGGGCGGGCCGGGTGAGCTGTGCATCAACGGCGCCGCGGCGCACCTCGTGCACCCGGGCGACGTCGTGATCCTCATCGCCTACGGCCAGGTGCCCGATGCCGAGGCCCGCGACTTGCGCCCGCGCGTCGTGTTCGTCGACGCCGAGAACCGCCTCGTCGAGGTGTCCGACGACGCGGGCGGCGTGCCCGAGGGCTTCGGCCTGCGCCCGAGCGGGGTCGCGGGCCGGTGACCGTGCTCGCGGCGCGGCTCGCGGCGCCCGCCCCCGGCTGGACGACGCACGCGGACGCCGTCGTCGTCGGCTCGGGCGTCGCGGGGCTCACGGCCGCGCTCGAGCTGCGCACGCGCGTGCGCAAGGTCGCGCTCGTGACCAAGGGACCGCTCTCCTCGGGCTCGACCCCGTGGGCGCAGGGCGGGATCGCCGCGGCGCTCGCCCCCGAGGACTCCCCGGCCGCACACCTCGCCGACACGCTCGCCGCGGGTGCGGGGCTGTGCGACCCGCGCGCGGTCGAGGTGCTCGTGACCGAGGGGCCCGAGCGGGTCCGCGAGCTCGTGGACCGCGGGGCACGCTTCGACCTCGCCGACGACGGCGCCGTGGCCCTCACCCGCGAGGGCGGGCACCACGCCGACCGGATCGTGCACGCGGGTGGAGACGCGACGGGGGCCGAGGTCTCCCGTGCGCTCGTCGCGCAGATCGAGGCGGTGCGCGCCGACCCGGGCATCGAGGTGATCGAGCACGGCCTCGTGATCGACGTGCTCACCGCCGCGCCCGGGCCCGACGGCGCCCCCGGCCCCGCGTGCGGGGTCACGCTCCACGTGATCGGCGAGGGCACGCGCGACGGCGTCGGGGCCGTCCTCGCGCCCGCGGTCGTGCTCGCGACGGGCGGGATCGGCCAGGTGTTCCGCTCCTCGACCAACCCCGCCGTCGCGACCGGGGACGGGATCGCGGCGGCGCTGCGCGCGGGGGCGCGCGTGGGGGACATGGAGTTCGTCCAGTTCCACCCGACCGTGCTGTGGCTCGGCGAGGGCGTGCGCGGTCAGCTCACGCTCGTCTCGGAGGCCGTGCGTGGCGAGGGTGCGGTCCTGCTCGACACCGAGGGCGAGCGTTTCATGCCCGAGGTGCACCCGCTCGCCGAGCTCGCCCCGCGCGACGTCGTCGCCCAGGCGATCGTCGCGCGTGCCCGCGAGACCGGTTCGGACCACGTGTGGCTCGACGCGCGCCACCTCGGCGACGACTTCCTGCGAGGGCGCTTCCCGACGATCCACGAGCGGCTCCTCGAGCACGGGATCGACCTGACCACGGACCTCGTCCCGGTCGCTCCCGCGCAGCACTACCACTCGGGCGGCGTCGTGACCGACCTCGACGGACGCTCGAGCCTCGAGGGGCTGTACGCGGTCGGGGAGGTCGCGTGCACGGGCGTGCACGGTGCGAACCGCCTCGCCTCGAACTCCCTGCTCGAGGGGCTCGTGTTCGGGCACCGGGCGGCGCACGCGGTCGCGGGGCGGGTCACGGCGGGCGAGCTCGAGGCACGCGAGCCGGTCGAGCGGCCCGGACCCGCGGGTCTCGTCGCGGCGGCCGCGCGCTCGCGCATCCAGCACCTCGCCTCGGCCGGGCCGGGTCCCGTGCGCGACGCGGCAGGCCTGAGTGCTGCGGCCGTCGGGCTCGCGGGCGTCCCGACCGACGCGCACGAGAGCCCGCGCATCCTCGCCGAGCCGCAGGCCGCCGAGTGGGAGACCACGAACGTGCACCAGGTCGCGACCGTGCTCACCGCGGCCGCGCTCGCGCGCGAGGAGAGTCGCGGCGGCCACCTGCGTACCGACTTCCCCGCCCCGTCCGAGCAGTGGCGGCACCGCATCGAGCACCACCTCGACCCCGCGGGCGCGCTCGTCCGCACCGACGTCCCTCTGCCTACGCACCGGGAGCCTGCACGATGACCGAACCCCTGCGCCCCCTCGACCCCGTCTGGCTCGAGCGCACCGTGCGCACCGCGCTCGACGAGGACCTCGGCCCCGCGCCGGGCCGCGACGTGACGACCCAGGCGACCGTGCCGCCCGAGGCCCTCGGGGTCGCCCACCTCGTCGCGCGCGCCCCGGGCGTCGTCGCGGGCCTCGACGTCGTCCCCGAGGTGCTCGCCCAGACCGCCGAGCGGCTCGGCGTCGCCGCGCCGGGCCTCGAGCGGCTCGCCGACGACGGCGACCGGGTCGCCCCGGGCGACGTCCTCGCGGTGCTCGACGGGCCCGTCCAGGTCCTGCTCGTCGCCGAGCGCACCCTGCTCAACCTCGTGTGCCGCGCCTCGGGCGTCGCGACCCACACGCGCCGCTTCGCGGACCTGCTCGTCGGGACGGACGCGAAGGTGCTCGACACCCGCAAGACGACGCCCGGCCTGCGCGAGCTCGACAAGCACGCGGTGCGCGCGGGCGGGGGCACCAACAAGCGCATGGGGCTGTTCGACGTCGCGATGGTCAAGGACAACCACGTCGTCGCCGCAGGCTCGGTCACGGCCGCGATCGAGGCGGTGCGCTCGCGCTTCCCCGACGTCGCGATCCAGGTCGAGGCCGACACCCTCGACCAGGCCGTCGAGGCCGTCGAGGCGGGCGCCGACTTCCTGCTGCTGGACAACATGACGCCCGCCGAGCTCGAGCAGGTCGTGACCGAGGTGCGCGAGCGCGCCCCGCACGTCGAGCTCGAGGCGACCGGCAACGTGACGCTCGAGCGGGCCCGGGCGATCGCGCTCACGGGGGTCGACTACCTCTCGGTCGGCGCGCTCACGCACTCCTCGCCGATCCTCGACCTCGCGCTCGACCTCGTCGAGCGCCGCTGAGCCGGCGGGCCGGGCCCCGCGGCGCCCTCGGTACGATGGCGCGGTGACCCAGCCTGAGACTCCCGAGACCGAGCCCGACGAGACCGCTGACGGCCTGTCCGAGCAGCAGCGCATCCGGCGGGCGAAGCGCGAGCAGATGCTCGCGCGCGGCGTCGAGCCCTATCCCGTGGGTGTTCCCGTCACGACGACGATCGCCGAGGTCCGCGAGCAGTACGAAGGTGCGCTCGAGGCGGGCGAGGAGACCCAGGACGTCGTCGGCGTCGCGGGGCGGGTCGTGTTCCAGCGCAACACCGGCCGGCTGTGCTTCGCGACCCTCCAGGACGGTGCGGGCGAGCGCCTCCAGGTCATGCTGAGCGAGGGCGAGGTCGGGGCGGAGTCCCTCGAGCACTTCAAGCACGACGTCGACCTTGGTGACCACCTGTTCGCGCGCGGGCGGGTCATCCGCTCGCGCCGCGGGGAGCTGAGCATCTTCGCCGAGGAGTGGCAGATCGCCTCGAAGGCGCTGCGTCCTCTCCCGGTCCTGCACAAGGACCTGTCGGAGGAGGCGCGCGTGCGTCAGCGCTACGTCGACCTCATCGTGCGCCCCGAGGCGCGCGACGTCGCCCGGCTGCGCGCGAGGGTGCTGCGCGCGGTGCGCGACTACCTGCACGGGCGCGACTACGTCGAGGTCGAGACGCCCGTCCTGCAGGCCCTCTACGGTGGCGCGACCGCGCGGCCCTTCACGACCCACCTCAACGCCTTCGACATGGAGGTGTTCCTGCGGATCGCCCCCGAGCTGTTCCTCAAGCGCGCCGTCGTCGGCGGGATCGAACGGGTCTTCGAGATCTCCCGGAACTTCCGCAACGAGGGCGTCGACTCGACGCATTCCCCGGAGTTCACGAGCCTCGAGGCGTACGAGGCCTACGGTGACTACGACACGATGGCCACGCTCACCCGCGAGCTCATCCAGGCGGCAGCCCTCGAGGGCACCGGGTCGACGCTCGTGACCCTCGCCGACGGGACCGAGTACGACCTCGGCGGGGAGTGGACGACGCTGTCGCTGTACGAGTCCCTCTCGGAGAAGATCGGCGAGGAGATCACCCCCGAGACCTCGGTCGAGCACCTGCTCCGCCTCGTCGAGAAGTTCGACGACGACGTCGACCCGATCCGCCAGACGCACGGCAAGCTCGTCGAGGAGCTGTGGGAGCACCACGTGGGCGACCACTTGTGGGAGCCGACCTTCGTGCGTGACTTCCCCCTCGACACGAGCCCCCTCACGCGGGCGCACCGCAGCAAGCCGGGCGTCGTCGAGAAGTGGGACCTGTACATCCGGGGGACCGAGCTCGCGACCGCCTACTCCGAGCTCGTGGACCCGGTCGTGCAGCGCGAGCGCTTCGAGGCCCAGGCGGCGCTCATCGCGGCCGGCGACGTCGAGGCGATGCGCCTCGACGAGGACTTCCTCACCGCGATGGAGTACGCGATGCCGCCCGCCGGGGGCATGGGGCTCGGGATCGACCGGCTGCTCGGGGCGATCACGGGGCTCGGGATCCGCGAGACGATCCTGTTCCCCTTCGTGCGCCCGCTCGGCTGAGCGCGGGCGGGCGTACGATGGGACCCATGGGCACGTTGGGCGAGGTGCTGGCCGCACTCATCCCTTCCCTCGGGGTCGGGTTCTTGTTCTTCCTTGCTATCCGTGCGCTCGTGAATGCTGATCGCAACGAGCGTGCCGCGGTCGCGCGCCTCGACGCGGAAGAGCGGAAGGCTGCGGAGAATACTCCCGAGGAGGGTTAGCACCCCCTTTCGGTTTGACGCGGGAAGAATGCCGTGAAAGTCTGCGAATTCGGTGGTTCGCACGAACCTCCATCATTTATTCGCGGAGGACATTGATGGCCCAGAAGATCCAGGTCATTCTCATCGACGACATCGACGGCTCGACGGCCGACGAGTCCATCACGTTCGCGCTCGACGGCGTGAACTACGAGATCGACCTCAGCGCCGAGCACGCGGCCCAGCTGCGTGAGGACTTCGCCAAGTGGGTCGGGGCAGCCCGCAAGGTGACGAACCGCGGTGCGACCACCCGGTCGCGCTCGTCGCGTCGCTCGTCCTCGGACGCCGAGGCGATCCGCCAGTGGGCGCGCGCGAACGGCCACAAGGTCTCCGACCGTGGTCGCATCCCGCAGAGCATCCGCGAGGCCTACGAGGCCGCGCACTGAGCGAGCAGCTCGAGAACGACGAAGGGCCGCGCACCTCACGGGTGCGCGGCCCTTCGACTCTCAGGACTAGCCCTGGCCGAGGCGACGAGCGTGCATCTCGCGCACCTCGGCGTACCGCTCGCGCACGTGCGGCGTGGGCTCGGCGCTGAACGTCTCGGTGCCCTCACGGCCCCAGTCCGGCGGCTCGGCGGCGCCCGAGAGGACCCACGCGGCCTGCCGCGCGGCGCCGTCGGCGACGTACTCGCCCGTCGGGGGGACGAGCACCTCGGTGCCGAGGATCGCGGGGGCGATCCGGCGCACCGCCTCGGACTGCGCCCCACCGCCGATGAGGAAGATCCGCTCGGCGGTGATGCCGTGCTCGCGCAGCGCGTCGAGACCGTCCGCGAGCGAGCAGAGCAGCCCCTCGACGGCGGCCCGGGCGAGATGCTCGGGCGTCGTCGTCGCGAGCGTCATGCCGTGCAGCGCGGCCGTCGCGTCGGGGCGGTTGGGGGTGCGCTCGCCCTCGAAGAACGGCACGAGCGCGAGCCCGTCCGCCCCCGGTGGCGCGACGAGCGCGAGCCGGGAGAGCTCCTCGTGGTCGACCCCGAGCAGGCGGCACGCGGCGTCGAGGATGCGCGAGGCGTTGAGCGTGACCCCGAGCGCGAGGAACTGCCCGGTCGCGTCCGCGAAGCCGTTGACGAGCCCCGAGGCGTCCGCGGTGGGTCGCGGCGTGACCGCCGAGACGACGCCCGAGGTGCCGATCGACAGCGCGACGTCACCCGGGCGCATGCCCATGCCGAGCGCCGCGGCGGCGTTGTCGCCCGCGCCGGGACCGAGCACGATGCCCGCGGGCACGCCCTCGATGAGCCCGCCCGCCGTCGTGCCCGCGCTCTCGGCGGGCGGCACGACGCGGGGGAGCGCGACGTCGCCCCGCCCGAGCGCGAGCTCGAGCAGGTCGCGACGGTAGTCCTCGGTGCTCGGGGACCAGTAGCCCGTGCCCGAGGCGTCCGAGCGGTCGGTCACGAGCGTGTCGAGACCCTGCGCGCCCGCGAGGCGCCACGTGAGCCAGTCGTGCGGGAGGGCGACGCCAGCGACCCGGGCCGCGTTCTCGGGCTCGGCGTCACGCAGCCAGCGCAGCTTCGTGATCGTGAGCGAGGCGACGAGCACCGAGCCGCACGCCTCGGCCCACGCCTTGGCGCCCGCCTCGCGGTCGCCGTCGCCGAGCTCGCGGATGAGGTCCTCGGCGGCGCCGGCGCTGCGGGTGTCGTTCCACAGCAGCGCCTCACGGATCACCTCGCCGCGGGGGTCGAGCACCACCATGCCGTGCTGCTGGCCACCCACGGACAGGGCGGAGACGTCGTCGAGACCTCCGGCGTCCTTGACCGCGGCGGCCAAGGCCGTCCACCAGTGGTCCGGGTGCACGGCGGTGCCGTCGGGGTGCGAGGCACGACCCGAACGGACGAGCTCGCCGGTTCTTGCGTCCCGGACCACGACCTTGCACGACTGCGTGGAGGAGTCGACCCCCGCGACGAGTGCCATGATGCTCAGCCCCTCGCGCCGAGCGCGTGCTCGAGAGCGAGCTGGTTGAGCCGCACGAAGCCGTAACCCTTCTTCGCCTCGGCCTCGACGTCGAAGTCCTCGAAGGCGCTCCGGTCGGCGAGGAAGTCGGCGAGCGACTCACCCTCGTTCAGGGTCGGCTCGCTGAGCGAGAAGACACCGGCCTCCTCCATGGCCTCCTTGACCTCGGGGTCGGCGCGGAAGGCCTGCGCACGCTCCTTGAGGATGAGGTAGGTGCGCATGTTCGCGCGGGCCGACTCCCACACGCCGTCGAAGTCCTCGGTGCGCGAGGGCTTGTAGTCGAAGTGGATCGCCCCGGTGTAGCGCGGGCCACCGCCCGGGAAGCCGTTCTCGAGCAGGTCGACCGTCGCGAACGCGGAGAACACGTCGCCGTGGCCGAACACGAGGTCCTGGTCGTACTTGATGCCGCGCTGACCGTTGAGGTCGATGTGGAAGAGCTTGTCGGCCCACAGCGCCTGCGCGATGCCCGTGGTGAAGTTCAGGCCCGCCATCTGCTCGTGGCCGACCTCGGGGTTGAGGCCCACGATGTCGCCGTTCTCGAGCTTGGCGATCAGGCCGAGCGCGTGGCCGATCGTCGGCAGCAGGATGTCGCCGCGCGGCTCGTTCGGCTTGGGCTCGAGGGCGATCTTGAGACCGTAGCCCTTCTCCTTGATGTAGGCCGCGACCGTGTCGATCCCGTCGGCGTAGGCCTGGTGCGCGGCGTAGAGGTCCTTCGCCGAGTCGTACTCGGCACCCTCGCGGCCGCCCCACATGACGAAGGTCTCGGCGCCGAGCTCGGCGGCGAGGTCGACGTTGCGCAGGATCTTGCGCAGCGCGTAGCGGCGCACCTGCCGGTTGTTCGAGGTGAACGCGCCGTCCTTGAAGATCGGGTGGGTG
>Ga0123333_10001838_pt1 | contig 22198 bp, 18 predicted proteins | sample BioC12SIPDNA_3_FD_89957 | JGI IMG/M metagenome (GOLD analysis project Ga0123333, IMG submission 89957) | Anaerobic biogas reactor microbial communites from Washington, USA - Biogas_R2_B C12 SIP DNA | ecosystem: Engineered > Bioreactor > Anaerobic > Unclassified | place: Washington, USA... | reverse complement strand
TGAGTGCATGCGCCATTCCCTTCCGCTCCATCTGGTAGACGAAACGCACGTCGGCCTCCAGTCTTGACCCTCGCCCGAAATACCGTGCGATCTCCCGATCCTCGGGGCTCACAACGAGGATCAGATCGTCGATACCATTCTCAACCAACAGACTCATCACGCGTTCCACCATCGGCTTGCCCGCCACCGGCAGCATCGCCTTGGACCGGTCCAGGGTAAGCGGGTGCAGTCTTGAGCCCTTGCCGGCCGCGAGAACAACGCCTTGCATTAGCTGGCCTCCGCTAGAGGTCTATGATCGTCGCGCGACGCGTCTGCGCCTGCGCCTTCTGCGGGAAAAGCGCCATCATCCGCGGACCTTGTGGATGTAGATAATGTTGCCCTTGGGGATGAGCAGCTCTAGTCCGCTCTCCTGCTCGATAATGATGTCATAGACATCCACACCCACAAGACGCCCCTTGAAAACCTTATCATTACACACCGCCACAAGCACCATCTCGTTCGCCAGTTCTGCAAAGAACGCAGCAGTCCGTCTTCCCCAGACCTGGGGCAGCTTCGATCGTTCTGCCATCTTCCCCTCCTGTGGTAGCGTGCAAGGCCGCCGGTCGAACGCGACTAGCGGGTTAGGGCGAGCCAGCGATACCCATAGCCGGGCAACGACATTGCCCAAGAATCCGAAGCTGGTCTGTCCAGCATCGCCCCTGTGAAGAGATCCCTGAGCTCATATCCCTCATAGCGTCCCAGATCTAGCGTCACATCTCGTTCCTCGGCCGCTAAGTTGTTAACGACCAGGAGCGTCTCCGTGCCATGGCTGCGGATATAGGCCAGAATCGAACTGTCGGCCGGCTCGAGCAGAACGAGGGCACCGCGACCGAATGCTGGATGCTGTCTGCGGATGTACAATGCCGCCTTCATCCAGTTGAGTAACGATGCGGGATCGCCCTCCTGGCGCGCCACGTTGACCACGGCGAACCCATAGTCCTCGTCATCGATGACAGGCAGGTACAGGCGCTCCGGCGGAACCTCCTCGCTGCTGAACCCCGCGTTGACCCTGTCATTCCACTGCATCGGGGTGCGCACACCGTTGCGATCTTCCAGCCAGATGTCATCGCCCATCCCGATCTCGTCGCCATAGTAGATAAAGGGCGACCCGACGAATGTGAGCAAGATCGAGTTTGCACATCGAATGCGAGCCTGGTCATTCTTGAGCAAGGGGGCGAGCCGCCGGCGAATTCCCAGATTCAGACGCATCCGCGGCTCGGGTGCGTAGAAATCCCACATGAACTCCCGTTCCTCGGCCGTCACCATCTCCAGGGTGAGTTCGTCATGGTTACGCAGGAACGTGCCCCATTGGCACACCGGCGGAAGCTGCGGCGTGCGATTGATGATCCACTCGATCGGCGTGCGGTCGGCCTTTGCCAACGCCATAAAAACCCTCGGCATCAAGGGAAAATGGAAGTTCATGTGCATCTCGTCGCCGTCGCCGAAGTAGGGTCGCACGTCCTCAGGCCATTGGTTGGCCTCAGAGAGCAACATCGTGCCCGGCGCGTAAGCATCCACGAGGGCACGGAGCCGCTTGAGGTAAGCATGGGTCTCCGGCAGGTTCTCGCAGTTCGTCCCCTCACGCTCATACAGGTAGGGAGGTGCATCGATACGCAGGGCGTCGGCCCCCGCATCGAGCCAGAACTGCACAATTCGCATCATCTCGCGCTGTACTTCGGGGTTGTCGAAGTTCAGATCGGGTTGATGGTGAAAGAAGCGGTGCCAGTAGTATTGCCCGCGCAGTTCATCGTAAGTCCAGTTCGACGGCTCGTAGTCAATGAAGATGATCCGCGCATCGGCATACCGCTCGTCGCTATCGCTCCACACATACCAGTCACGATACCTGGCGTGGTCTGGATGGTCCGGGTCCCGCGAAGCCTGGAACCACGGGTGCTGGTCGGAAGTGTGGTTAGGAACCAGTTCCACCAGAACCCGCAGCCCCCGCTCGTGGGCTTCATCAACCAAGTTGCGGAAGTCATCCAGCGTGCCGTAGTCGTGATGAATGTTGCGGTAGTCGGAGACGTCGTAGCCGTCGTCACGCAGCGGTGAGGGGAAGATCGGCAACATCCATACGGCGTCAATCCCCAACGCCTGGAGGTAGTCCAGCTTCGAGGTCAGGCCCGCCAAGTCGCCGATTCCGTCGTCGTTGCCATCGGCATACGCGCGTACTGAGACCTCGTAGAACACCGCATCTTTGTACCAGTCACGGTCCATCGCGCCCCCTTCCGGGTATCTTAGCATCGAGGGGGTCTTTTGAAAAATGCCGGAGCTTGCACTACAATCAAAGCATGGGCACCAGTACAACAGACCGTCTGGAACGTCTCCGCCAGCGCTATGCCACCTTGGCCCCAGCCTGGACTTCGTCAACCGCACGGCTTGAGCGGCGGGTTGCAGCGCATTTGGCACCAACATCGCGGGTTCTGGACTTGGGATGTGGTCGAGGCGGCATCGTGGAGCGGTTGGGATACTCCGGTCATTGGATTGGCATAGATCCCGACTTCGCCTCTCTATCCGATCATCGACTGCCGTTGCTGGTGCGTGCGTGCGCCCCTTCGGAGCATCTGCCGTTCGCGCCCGAGAGCTTCGATCTCGTCGTGGCCTCGTGGGTCCTGGAGCACCTTCCGTATCCGCAGGCGACCTTTTGCGAGATCGCTCGGGTGCTCAAGCCGGGCGGACGATTCGTCTTCCTGACACCCAATGCACGGCACCCGCTTCCGCGACTCAGCACACTGTTGGCGTCTCTGAACCGTTTGCAGGCCCGTCTTGTTACGATGCTCTACCAACGCACGCCTGCAGACACGTTTCCGGTCGCCTACCTGGCCAACACACCGCAGGCCATTGAACATCTGGCGGTCGCAACCGGCCTCAGGTTGCGCGAGTTGACGTTTGTGGAGGACCCGAGCTATCTCGCGTGGGATGATACAAGTCTCGTCGTTGCTGCTTGCTGCGCACTGCTCTTGCCTGCGGGTTGGCAAGTTCATATGGTCGGCGAACTGCATAAATGCGGGGGACAGATGGCACAACACAGGAGGAAAACATCATGATCATCAGCGATGTACTGGTCTCCCTTTTGGTGCCGCTATTGATTATCCTCGGCGGCATCGTCTTGGCCCTTGCAGGTTGGCTCGTCTGGTCGTCGTCACGCAGGAAGAAGGTGCGCGCACCCTCAGAACCGCCCTCAGCCACGTCCGCCGAGGTTACAGCCCCCCAGGACACAGCACCGCACCCCTTCCTGGCGGTCGAACGCGCCACAGATGGCTGGGCAATCTACGTGGAGGGTGAGCACTACGATTCGCTAGAGGCAGTGCCCGATCCGCAGGTCCGCACCGAGGTGGTCGACGCCCTGCGCACCTTGGCAGGATTTGCGCGAGACTATGTGGTCAGACAGAAACGCCAACCGCAGTCCGCAGCACGGCCATCGTCGGTTTCTACAGAGAAGCCGGATCACGCGACCAGCCAGTCTCCGTCACCCCTATCCGAAGGAATCATGCGATCCGAAGGTCATGCGCCTGCAGCATCCGCAGCGTCCGCTTTCCGAGCGCCTTCCGAACCCCAGGAGCCGCTGACGCGGCGCGTCACCGCCCTGGACGCGCTGCTCCCCACCATCGACTTCGCCCACGAGATCAGCGCCATCATAGATGAACTACAGGGCCAGGCGCCTGACCTACAGGACCACAGCGTACGCCTTACGAATCTTCCAGGAGGCGGCATCAGCTTCGCCGTGGATGGCAAGATCTACGGGGAAATCGACGAGATCCCCGACGCCGCGATGCGCGATCTGATCCGCCGGGCAACGCGGGAGTGGGAGCGGCGGTAGGACAGTCGCACGCCAGCGCGGGGCCAGGAACCCGCCGACCACGGCACTACCCGACAAGCGTATCCTCGCCAGTCGACCTCAGCAACCGCGGTCGCCGGCCCCGCCCAGCTGAACGGCTGTGCGTTCTGGGCGACCATTCAGGCCGAGCTAGTGGAGGGGAAGACCCAGCAGTGCCAGGATCGCCAGCCCAACCTTGAAGGCTCTGACATCGATCAGACGTCGCGGTGGGGTCAGGGCGATCCGCTCCCGCTTCCGATCGTGCAGCTTCTCCTTCGTTGCCGCCTCGATCTCCGTTCTCGTCATCCAGGTGTTCATCGCATCTCTCTCCTCTGTGTATGGATCTCTCTCTTGATTTGTGCCCTCATAGAAGCGGCCTGCCGCCTTGCCGGCGCCAAAGCATCCCTTGTACGTGACGTACCGTCTTCTCGAGTGTCTGGTGTTGGCCAGATAAGGGCAGACCCTGGTCACCACTTCCGCCAGCGCGACCAGGGTCATGTGAGTTGCCGCCCGATCCGGTCAGCATACGGCTCGACCTAGCGCAAGATCACGCTCAACATCGCCAAGAATGGTATGGGCTGTCCCAGGTCGAGCTCCCGGAGCCAGCGACGCTTCGGGGTCAGGTTGAACCGTTCCCGGCGCCGGCCGCCCATACGCTCCGCCATCACCATCTCCACCTCTGAAGGCCTCACCCAGTTGTTCATCTCACTCTCTCCTCTGTGTTCTAGGTCTCCCAACTTACGCCATCAGTATAGCCACCGTGCGTTGTGTGAGCGTCGACTGACGCGTCGTCCGCAGCGTCTTGTATAGCGTCTTCCTGGAGGTGTTCTCGATGCTATAATAGGGATGGAAAGGATAGAGCCATCTCATGCCGCGCTTGATCCTCTACCTGCTGGGGACGCCCCAAGTCGAGTACGACCGTGCACCGGCCAAGGTCTCTCAGCGCAAGCCCCTGGCGCTTGCGGCCTATCTTGCCGTCACTGGCCGCCCCCACACCCGCGAACGTCTGGCCACCCTCCTATGGCCCGACACCGACGCCGGGCGTGCCTTCGCCTATCTCAGGAACGCCCTCTGGCAGCTAAACCAAACACCAATTGGCAACTGGATAGAAGCAAACCTCGACAGCATCGCGCTGCGGCAGGACGGCGGCATCTATGTCGACGTCGTCGCCTTCAACGACCAGATCGCCGTGTCGCAACGCCACGAGCACGCCTCAGCCGACCTCTGCCCGGCGTGCGTCGCCGCCCTTGAGGCAGCAGCCGACCTGTACCGGGGCGACTTTATGGCCGGGTTCTCACTGGAAGACAGCGCCGAGTTCGATGAATGGCAGTTCTTTCAGGCGGAAAACCTCCGCATGGCGGCAGCGGATGTGTTGGCGCAGTTGACACACCACTTCAGCCAACAGCCTCCGCAGGCGCTCGGACAGGCGCTCGACTACGGGCGACGTTGGCTCGCACTGGACGCGACAAACGAAGGTGCCCACCGTGAGATTATGCGCCTCTATGCTCTGACCGATCAGCGCGCTGCCGCGCTTCGGCAGTATGACGCCTGCGTACGCACACTCAGAGACGAGCTCGGGACTGTGCCGGCCCGTGCCACGGTGGATCTCTACCAGAAGATCCGGGCGGGCAAGATCGCAGGAGAAGCGCGCGCGGTGGTGTTGCCGGATGTTGTCATTGCCGATGCTGCGGCATTGCCAGATAGGCATCCTGAGCTCCCTACCTTTCCCACGCCCTTTGTGGGCAGGTGGGAGGAGACTGCCGAGGTCCTTCGCCTGTTGGCGCAGGCGAACTGCAGGCTACTTTCCGTCGTCGGGCCGGGCGGCATTGGCAAGACGCGACTGGCCCTGGAGGCCGCACGCCAGGCCCACGACGCTCTCGGGAGCCGCTATCCAGACGGCGCCGTATTCGTCCCCTTGGCGTCTACGACCAGCCCTGAGGCCGCCGTCGAGGCCCTGACCGCTGCGCTCAGACTCAACCAGGGCGGCCAGCCGATCCAGAGCCTCGGGGCTACCGCCATACCCCGAAGTGCCAGTTGGTCCGCGTCGCGGGTCCTGGACTACCTGCGCGACAAGAAGATGCTTGTGGTGTTGGACAACATCGAGCATCTGATCCAAGCTCCTGCAGCCAACGGTTCGAGGCAGGACATGGTGGCGGTCGTGGAAACATTGCTCGATACTGCACCGGGCCTCACGCTGCTGGTGACAACGCGCGAACGCTTGAATCTGCTGTCCGAGTGGGTCTTTGTGCTCTCCGGTATGACATTGCCCAAGGGTGATGTTGCCACGCTTCAAGAGCACGGCGCCATTCGCCTGTTCATTCAGAGCGCGCAACGTGCCGTGGTCGGGTTCGAGCCGACGGCGGAGGAGCTGACCAGCATCGCCCGCATCTGCCGTCTGGTCGAAGGCTTCCCGCTGGCGATAGAGCTGGCCGCAGCCTGGGTACGAATTCTGCCGTGCCACGAAATCGCCGATGAGATCCTCTCCAGCTACGACTTCCTGAGTACTTCGCTGCGCGATGTACCTCTCCGCCACCGGAGTCTGCGCGCGATCTTCGAGCACTCGTGGACATTGCTGCCAGCCGAGCAACGCGAGGCCTTGAGTCGCCTGGCGGTCCTCCGCGGTGACTTCACCCGCGAAGCTGGGCGCGAGATCGCTGACGCTTCACTGGCGACGCTATCAGCCCTAATCGACAGGTCGCTGCTGCAACAGCTCCAGGGAACCTCGTCACGCGGCCCTTGTCGATATGCGATGCACGACGTCCTGCGCCAATATGCCGAAGCCAAACTGCGTGCCTCTGACGATGCCTACGAAACGGTCCGCAAGCGACATAGCCGCTACTATCTGGGCCGGCTGCAGCAACTCTGGCCCGATCTGATCGGAAAGGCACAAAAAACGGCGCTGGATGAGATCAACCTCGACCTCGAGAACACACGTACGGCTTGGCTGTGGGCGGTCGAGACGAAGGACATCGCCGCGTTGGCCCAGGCGATCCTCCCCCTTGAACACTACTGCAACCTCCGCGGGCGCGTCCGCGAGGCCGTCGAGCTCTTTGAGAAGGCAGCAGAAGCCTTGCAGCAGCCAGGAGAGAGTGTCCCGACTCCCGACTATCGCGCCCTGGTAGGGCTGCTGCTGGTCTTGACGGAGGTCTACGCGACTCCTGCAGGCAACACAGATCGCGGAGACCTTGCTCGGCGCGGGCTGAAGTGGCTGGAGCCCCTAGGCTCCCGTGCCGAAACTGCCTATGCTAACGTCTTCGCTGCCGACCTATCCCCTTGGGCGACACAGGAGGAAACCGAGCGCCATCTGCGCGAATCGCTGGCATTCTTTGAGACCCATGGAGACGTGCACGGCAGCGCTAACGCGTTGCGACGCCTGGGCGCCGTCCTTGCAGAGCGCGGGGACGACTACGCAGAGGGCGAAGCGCTCCTCGAACGAAGCCTTGGCCTTTACCGCCAGCTGGGGGACGAATCAGGCACCGCGCAAGCCCTCACGCTACTGGGCCTCGTTGACGACTGTCGTGGAACGCTGATACGGGCCAGGCAACGCTACCAAGAAGCGCTGACGCTCTACCTGACCCTCGACGATCCACGTCGGACGATCCAGAGCTTATTGCAGATCGGCGACCTCGCTCGGCGGATCGGCGATCCAGCAGAGGCAGAAGTCGCGTTCACAGACGCCCTGGAGCGCGCCCAAGCGCTAGGCGATCGGCTGGCGGTTGCGCGTGTTTACGTCGAGCTGGGGATACTCGCCTATGAGGCCGGTGATCTGATCAGTGCACAGCAATACGCCGAAGATGAACTGGTATTGTGGCAACAACTGCGACTGGAATCGGCCTCAGCCTCCGCCCAGCAGCGTATGGGAGATATTGCGCTAGCGCGCGGCGACCTGGAGGACGCGTACAGATGGTATGCAGCCAGCCTCAAAACCTTTGCAGACAACATGTGGGCTCATCTCGGCGCCGGCCGAGTAGCTGATGAGAAAGGCAACGACGCTCTGGCCCTCGATCACTACCGCCGAGCAGTCCGGCTGGTCCTGCAGAGCAGAGGGCTACGGTTCCAGCCAGAGACCCCAGCCGCACTCAAGGCCCTCATTGGCTTCGCCAGGGTACAGACTAGGCGAGGTGATTTTGCCGAAGCAGCCGAAACGCTAGGCACCGTGCTCACCGACGCCACCCTGCACCGTCATATGCGAGCAGAAGCTGAATCGCTCCTGGCGCAACTGAGAGAAGCACTTCCCGCCGACCAGCTCGAGGTTGCTCTGGCCCAGGGTAGACAGCGCAGCCTGGACGCAGTTCTCGAATCGTTTGTATCCTAGCCTGCCCTTCCCACAAGCCCGGCAACACGCACCCCTACGGATGGAATCCCGGCGCGTCACGCCACCGCGATACGCGGCATCCAGACCGGCTCCTTCCCCATTTCCGCCTGCAACAGCGCCATGGTCAACTGCGCCTTGAGCGCGGCGGCGTCAGGTTCATCCCAAAGATTGTGAATCTCCCCGGGATCACGTTGCAGGTCAAACAGCTCGCCATACTCGCGGCCATAGTAGACCGTCAGTTTGTAGCGCTCGTTGACGAAGGTCTTCAGGTGCAGGGTCGTGGGTTGGTGCCGGTTCTCCACGACAATATGGTCCCGTGCTGATCCCCGCTCTCCAAACCAGACCGGGCTTTGGTCAACGCCTGTCATCGTGCGGGGCGCCTCGATGCCGGCGATGCTGAGGAAGGTCTGCGGGAAGTCCACGAGCGTCTGCAGCGCCGGCGATCTTCGGCCCGGCGGCACGCGTCCCGGGAATCGTACAACCATAGGGATCTTGATCATATCCTCGTAGTGGAATGCGCCCTTGGCAATAAGACCGTGATGACCATAGAAATGGCCATGGTCGGTCGTGAAGACAACCAACGTGTTCTCCGCCAGGCCAAGCGACTCCAGCTGATCGAGGATCTGGCCAATGTACTTGTCCATCAAGCTGATCATGCCGTAGTATATCGCGATGTCCTTCGATAACTCCTCGCGGTCGTGTAGATGCGAGTGGAAGCCATGCATCGCGTTCCCGTCTGGCTCGCGCCAGGCCGAGAAGTCGGGGGAAGGTGTCTGTGTCATCTGGAAGTGTGGGGGATTGAGGGTATGCTCCTCCGGCGAAACCTGTGGCACGGTGAGCTTTGTCGGATCGTACATCGTGTCCCAAGGCGACGGTACGAGAACCTTGGGATGGGGATCAAAGAAGCTGGCCCAGAGCAAGAAGGGCGCGTTCTCCTCGGCATAGCTAGCCATCAGGGCATTGGTCCGCTCTGCGATCCAGGCATCATAGTGGTACCTCTCCGGGATTCCCCACGTACGACGCTGGTCGGGGTTGTTGCCCGTCGGTGGGCGAAAGTAATCCCGCCAGTTGGCACAGCCCTGCTCCTCAAGCCACAGTGCGTAGTGCTGACCTACGTGGGCCTCATCCGTGTGGTTACGCGCCAGCTCCACGTGATCAAAGCCATAGAACGGCCCGTCAAAGCCACGCCAGAAATCTAGATCCTGCAAGATCGGGTAAGCCTCCAGCGAGGGATAGGCTTCGGTGCCGTGCAGCGGCTGGAAGTGAGCTTTTCCGACCAAGGCGGTGCGATAGCCAGCAGCGCTGAAGTCCTCGCCGACGGTGTGCTCGTCCTCCGAGAGCTTGGTCCCCAGCGAGTAAGCCCCGTGCTGGCTGGGGTACTTACCCGTGATTAGCGATGCCCGCGTCGGCGTGCAGGTGGGGTTGGGGCAGTATGCCCTGTCGAAGATAGTGCCCTGTGCCGCCAGCCTATCGAGGTTGGGCGTGCGTACCTCGGGATTATTGTACCCCAATGCGGTCCAATGGTGCTGGTCGCTGGTGATCAAAAGGATGTTGGGCCGATCGGTCTGAGATGTCATGTGAGGATCTCCTATCCATGCTGGCTTCTGACCCACAGTTGGCGGTCCGTGCGCCCGGCGCGGCACGGACCAGTCGGCGGTGCTGGACTCGAACGACACCGGGGCGGGACCACGCGGTCCCGCCAGCTATGTTACTTCAGCCAGCGCTCGCCTGCGCTGTAGCGGGTCACCGCGTCCAGGTCTAGCGTGATACCCAGGCCGGGGCTCTCAGGGATTGCCAGCATGCCCTCCGCGTCGAGCTGCCACCCACCCACCACCAGTTCATCGACGTAGGCTGAGCCGGTCAAGTACTCGACAAGGTCTGTCTCCGGGAGAGCAGAGGCAAGGTGCAGGTCAGCGGCCAACCCCACCGCGGTGTTCCAACCGTGGGGGATGAGACGTGCGCCGTACTCCAGGGCCATCCACCCGATGCGCCGTGATTCCGACAGACCACCAACTTTCGTCGCATCCGGTTGCACGATGTCGAAAGCCCCAGCCCTCAGCCAAGGCAAGAAGCTCTGGCGCCGCGTCAATACCTCTCCCCCTGCAATCGGCACCGGGGCGTGCTGCCGCAACAGCACGTAGTCATCCAGCGCGTCGTGGTTGAGCGGCTCCTCGAACCACGTGACGTCGTAGTCCGCCAGCATATGGGCCGTGCGCAGCGCCCACTTGTAGCCGTTGTGCCAGAACGCATCGCTGCCGCCGGCGTCCACCATAAGCAGCGCCTCCGCGCCGATCGCTTCGCGAGCTGTCCGCACGATGGCCTCGTCCATCGCGGCGCTCACCCGCCCGAACGGCCCCCAACCCATCTTGAACGCCCGAAAGCCCTGACCCTTGAGCTCCAAGAGATGGTCGGCCAGGCGAGCAGGTTCGTCCATCAACAGCGATGCGTAGGGCTTGACGCGGTCACGGTAACGTCCGCCGAGGAGCCGGCCCACAGGCTGCCCGGTGACCTGTCCCAGGATATCCCACAGCGCGATATCGATGCCGCTGATCGTGTGCGTGATGCTGCCCCCGCGCCCCATCCAGAACATGTTCTGGCGCAGCTTCTCGGTGACGCGTTCGGGCTCCAAGGCGTTCTCCCCTGTGTAGAACGGTGCCAGCACCTCCAGGGCAGCCCGTACGAGCCCATCGTTGGTGTAGACGCTGCCGAAGCCGATAACGTCCTCGTCGGTGAGCACGGCAACGAGGGTGTGGACGCAGTCTTCCTGCTCGATCTCCTCAGACCAGCCGCCCTCAGGCGTCTGTCCCCGCAGCCCAACCGCACGGATCTCGCGAATCTTCATACGTTCTCCCACCTCGTTCCTGAATGCCCTCTGTCGAGGGGAATACGATGCGCCCCCTAGATGATCCCCAAGCTCTCGAGAATCCGCGCTGGCGTCATCGGAAGGTCGCACACGCGCGCGCCAACAGCTTGATAGATCGCCTCGGCGATGGCGGCTGGCGGCGGCATGATCGGGGTCTCTCCAACGCCGCGCGCGCCGAAGGGGTGACCTGGATAAGGCACCTCGACGAGAACGGTCTCGATCGCCGGCACGTCCATCATCGTTGGCAGCTTGTAATCCAGGAGCGTAGGATTGAGCATCTGGCCGTTGGAGTCGTAGTCATACCCTTCATAGAGTGCCCAACCGATGCCCTGAGTCGCGCCGCCCTGGAGTTGTCCCTCCACCTCAACCGGATGAATCGCCTTACCGACGTCCTGTACCACCGTGTAACGCAGAAGCGTCACCTTGCCGGTCTCCGGGTCCACCTCGACATCGGCAATGTGGGTCCCGAACGAAGCCCCCCAGTCGCCGACATCGACGTTACCAACGCCGATGACCACGTTGCCAGTATCCGGTAAGAGCCCCGCCAGCTCCACGAAGGTGAATGCTCTGGCAATGTCTCCCGTGGTGCGGAAGACCCCATCCCCGAAGGCTATGCCGTCAACCGGGACCCCCCAGATCTCGGCAGCCCGCGCACACATCTTGGCGATCACATCCTTGGCCGCCTTCACCGCCGCGTGGCCGGTGGCGACAGTGGTTCGGCTTCCGGCGCTTACGTCAGAATAGCCGATAGCGTCGGTATCTCCAACTGTCGCTTTCACGCGCTCCAAGGGCAGACCCAATACCTCGGCGGCCTGCATAGCGATGCTCGTACGGGTTCCTGTAACATCGACCGATCCTGTTAGGAGGGCCACGGTGCCATCGGGGTTCACCGTGATCGTGACACTCGAGCGCGCACCCCAGTTGCCCCAGAATGCGTGGGCTACACCCCGGCCCCGGTTCGCCCCCCCTAGAGGTGCAGTATAGTGTGGGTGGGCTTTGGCAGCTTCCAGGACCTCGACGGCGCCGATGCTTCCTTGCACCGTCCCATCCAAAGCCTCAGAGCCTTCGCTGGCGCTGTTGCGCAGGCGGAAGTCGATGGGATCGACTCCGAGACGATCGGCCAGCTCGTTGACCACCTGCTCCGCCGCGAAACACGCGGGTGTCGCGCCGGGGGCGCGGTAAGAGTCGACCGCCGGACGGTTGACCACGACGTCGTACCCCTCGATCCTGCCGTTGGGAATCACGTAGGGCGAGAACATCACGTGCGCGCCCGAACCAACCGGTGAACCCGGATAGGCGCCGGCCTCGTAAGTCAGCGTCGCCTCAGCAGCCGTAATCCGCCCATCCCGCGTGGCTCCCATCTTGACGCGGATGACCGTGCCAGAGCTGGGGCCCGTGGCCTGAAAGGTCTCGAAGCGTGACATCGCCACCTTGACCGGTCGCCGAGCCTTGCGTGCCAGCAGCGCCGCGGTGCCGTCGACATAGCTGGAGTTCTTGCCACCGAATGCTCCACCGACTTCCATGGGAATGACACGAACCCGCGACATCGGCAGCCGCAGCAGACGGACCACGTGGTCGCGTACGGCAAAACTGCCCTGCGTCGTGGCGTAAATGGTCAGGTCACCGCGGTCGTTCCACGTTGCGGTTGACACGTGGGGTTCGAGATACCCCTGGTGAACCATCTTGGTTCGGAAGACCCGCTCAACGATGACATCGGCTTCTGCAAATCCTGCAGCCGGGTCGCCTTTCACCTGCTCGAAATAGGAGGCGACGTTGGTAGGCGAGTCGTCCTGCCCGGCGAGAGAGCGCGGCCGCAGCCCCTCATGTAGAATGGGAGCATCCTCGCGGACAGCCTCCATCACATCCGTCACCGCCGGGAGTACCTCGTACTGCACCACGATCCGGCTTAACGCTTCGTCGGCGATAGCTTCTGTCCGTGCCACCACCGCCGCGACAGGGTGACCAACGTAGAGCACCTTGCGGCTGGCAAAGGTTCGATCCTGGAAGGTCTGCTCCCCAGAGGCGCGCTTGTCCTCCGGGTCGATTGGGGGCAGATCGGCGGCGGTGACAACGGCAAAGACCCCTGGCAGCGCTTCGGCCGGGCGTGTGTCAATGGACACAATGCGGGCGTGTGCATGGGGGCTTCGCAGGACCTTGCCCACCAACATGCCCGGAAGGGACACATCCATCGCATAGCGTGCTCGACCAACCACCTTATCGGAGGCATCGACCCGTGGTGGCCGTGAACCGACGACGGACAAGCCGGGGCTGGGCGGTCCGGCTACAGTGGGATCAACATCTGCGTCCATAGCTCATCCCTTCTCTGCCACTCGCTCAATCCGGCGGCTAGACTCAAGATGCTGCGCCGCAGCCTGAACGGCCCGCACGATCTTGTCATAACCCGTACAGCGACAGAGATTGCCAGCAAGCCAGGAGCGAATCTCCTGTTCTGTGGGGTTCGGGTTGCGGTCCAGCAGCGCCTTGCTGGCAATCAGCATCCCGGGCGTGCAGTAGCCGCACTGGAGCGCGCCTTCGGCGATGAAGGCCTCCTGCAAGGGATGCAGTCCTTGCCAACTCGCCAGACCCTCCACGGTGACAATGTCACAACCCTCGACCTCCGCCGCCAACACCAGGCACGAATTCACCAGCCGACCGTTCAGCAGGACGCCACAGGCGCCGCAGTTGCCATCGTTACACCCCTCTTTGGCACCCGTCAACCCCAGGATATCGCGCAGACACGTCAACAAGCTCTGCTGTGGTTCGCATAGGAACTCGACCGCTTCTCCATTGATCGTCGCCGAGACCAGCAACTTACCTGCCATACGCCACACCTCCCTTGCAGATTCCCCTTGTCAGCTCACGCCCAAGGCGCGCCTAACGGCCTTCCGTAGGGCACGCTTCACCAGGACACCTACCAGGTGACGGCGCTGGGCCAACGTGCCGCGCATATCATCGATAGGACGCGCCGCTTCTCTGGCCAACGCAGCAGCCTCTTCGAAGGCCACCTCGACAGGGGCCCGGCCCACCAAGGCCGCCCCGGTGCTCTCCACACAGAGCGGCGTGGGAGCGACAGCCGCCAGGGCGATGCGCGCGGCCTCCACGCGGCTTGTTTCTTCAGTGTCGCCGCCTGCACTCAAGGCGACCCACGCGCCCACCCCCGCGACAGCGATGTCCATTTCACCCCGGGGAATGAAGCGCACGTAACTTGCACCCGACCGTGGGTGCGGCGCCGGGACGTGGAAAGCCACCACAAGCTCTCCGCGCCTTAAGACAGTCTTGCCCGGCCCGGTGCAGAACCCGGCAACCGGCACGCGGCGTCCGCCGTCAGGTCCGGCAACAATCGCCTCGGCACCCAGCACGATCAGCGCCGGGATCGCGTCACCACTCGGCGCCGCGTTCCCCAGGTTTCCGCCCAAAGTGGCCCGTCCCTGGATCGCGGCGCCGCCGATGATGGAGGCCGCGTCCAGCAGACCCGGGTAGAGCCCCCGCACCTCCGGGTGCTCGCCCAACACAGCGCAGGTGACGGCTGCGCCCACGGTAAGCCCCTCCGCACGATCATAGGCGATCCTGGTCAGTTCGGGGATGCGCTTGACATCGACGACGACGTCGAGGTCGAACCGCCCCCGCCGCAGTTGTACCAGAAGATCGGTTCCCCCGGCAAGCGGACGAGCTCGTTCTCCCTTCTCGGCAAGCAGGGCCACTGCCTCATCCACCGATGCAGGAGCAACATACGCAAATGGCTTCATAGATCATTGCCCTCCCTCAACCGACGTAGGAACGTGCGCCTATCCTATACCGATTACGAACCGTGCACCAGCCACCAGCACCATGCCCACAATCACCGATCCAAAGAGGCTCCGCGTCTTCCATGCCACAACAAACGTAGGAATCGCAGCCCAAAGGAAGAGATTGTCGAAGCCGAAGCTGGGCCGGCCTTCCACCAACACGAGCGAGGGCAACAGCATCGCTGCCAGGACGGCCACAGGTACAAAGCGCAACCAGGTCGCGACGTGAGGCGGGAGCGACCGGGAGGCGAAAACCCACAAGGGCAGCACTCGTGGCAGATAGGTGACGACCAGCATCCCCAGCATCGTGATCAGAACACCCCTCTGATCCATCAGGCCAGCTCCCCATCCGCTGAGGGCCGAAGCCGTGTGAGCAGGAGGCCCAGCGTGGCGCCGGCGACCGTCGCCAGGATCACGCTCCAATGCCCCAGTCCGAGAAGCGTAAGGCCCACCGCCAACAGGCCGGAGAAGATCGCCACAACAACCTCGAGGCGCGCCCGGATCTGCATAACCAACAAGGCAACGAACATCGCGGGCAGGGTGTAATCCAGCGCCAGCGGCTTGACGTCGGCGAACAGGCCGCCAACCAGCGCTCCGCACAGGGTGCCGGCGACCCACGAGACCTGCGCCGTTGCATTGAGGGCGATGACCTCGGTCTTTGGGGGAACCTCGACCGGGAACTGCGCGCTATGAAGCGCGAACGACTCATCGGTCAACTCATAGGCAAAGGCAGCCAGCGCACCCTTGCGCCAGTCTTTTAGATAGGGTGAAAGGGCCGCGGAAAAAAGCAGGTGCCGCAGATTGACGACGAAGGTGGTCACGATGATCGAGATGGCAGGCGCTGCGGCAGCGAAAAGGCCCACCGCAATCAACTGCGCCGAGCCGGCATAGACGATCACCGACATAGCCACCGCGTTGAAGAGCGACAGCCCCCCTTGCCGGGCCAGTACCCCATAGGCGAACCCGATGGGAACGTAACCCGCCGCAATGGGCAATGCGCGGACCACGCCGCGCAACCAGGCCGGTCTCGCCGCTACAGAGCGCCCCACCCCTGACTCATCCATGATGGGGCCGATGATACCACAATCTCAAGCCCGCAGAGGATCTACGTCTGCAGCAGCTCAGCCCGCACCGTCTCACGCCACGCTGCCGTCTTGGGGAAGTCGGCAAAGCTGCGCATGGGGGCCAGCAGCGGATGGTCGCGAGGCACACCTAGCGTCTGCAACAGCCGGTAATCCTGGAGGCTCTCGCCGAAAACCTCCCAGCGGATCGAGTCGATGGGTCCATCAGGCCCCGGATAGACCTCAAAGGGGTCGCCATAGGCCCATCCGCGCTCCCAGGCCAAACCATCCTGTACCGTGAAGGGGTCGATCAGGGTACGAGTCTGCGACGCATACCAGTAGTTGTATCCCCAGTGCAGGAACCCCTGGAAGGGCCAGCGGTAGAAAAGCAGGCCGTGCATGGCAATCTTGGGCAACGGCGTATCCATCAGCCGGTTGAGATATGGCCCACGCGGTCCACAGCAATAGTAACACCACGAGGGGATCTCTTTGGCAACGAAGTCGAGCGCCGTGCTGATACTGGGGATCGGCATATCGGTCAGCCCCTCACCGGCAAAGTCCACAGCGCTCAGTGCGTCCATCACCTTGATCCAGGGCGCCAGCTCGCGCAGCATCGCGCGATCCGCCCGGTATTGGGGGAGGTGCTCGACATGCGGCTCGTCAGAAACGTGGAAGAACGAGCGTTCCAGAAGGCCTTCCTGGTTCAGAAATCGCTCCAGCGCCGGCAGGAACTGCGCCAGGAAGCCGCGATAGGTTTCGGACGTCGCCGCCGTCTCCGGGGGCCAGAGCAGTCGCTCTTCCTCACCTTGTCCGTTGTAGATCCGGATTGCGTTCGCGGCGCCCCACTGCGTAAAGAAGTGACACCATTCGAAGTGTGTGATCCCGTTCGCCTGAGCCAGATCGACATAGCGCTTGACGTCGCGCCAGTCGAACCGGTAGCTCCCGTCTTGGTCGCGTGTGACGTGAAGCAGTTGGCTTGGCCGCTTTACCCCATCCAACGGCGGGGTGAAGACAGGCACATAGAGCGTGTCCTGCCCGTGGGCCACCACGTCACGGATGTAGGCCGGCAGGATCTCCCAGAAGCGAGCGTCGAACAGATCCGTTTTGTACCAGTCGATCAGTGCATCAACGTAGAACCAGTGCGTGATGTTGAAGCCGGTGCGTGGCGCGAGCACGATATCATACAGCCGCACTGTGAGCTCACGCTCGATCACCTCTCCCCGCTCAGGGAAAACGCGCACGCGGAAAGTATAATCGCCGGGCGACTCGACCGCGGGGCGCAGGGTGATCCAGAAGGCATGCGTCTCTGATCTGGGGAGGACCACGCTATCCTCGTCGAAGAGAGCATCGGGCACATAGCCGGGAAGCGCTCCCAACGTGTCTGCACCCAGGTTGTCAGCATCCAGCGGAGGGTTGTAGTGGCGGACCGGCACATAGCCGACCCGGCGCACGCGAACGTCCCAGCCGGCCTCCGGTGCTGGAGCGTCCACGGTCACCCGAACCTGCTGGCGTTCCTCATCCTCAAGGCGCAGCACGACCTGAAAGCTCGTCTGCTCGTTCAATGCTTGGAGCAGCAGCAGTGCCGCCGGCGCAGAAGCAGGTGTACGGGGATAGTGTCGCACTTGGGTCGAAGTAAGCCATACGTGTAGGGTCATGGTCCATCTCCTGTCAGTCCAAATCGTTCGATCATCCGACGCCCGGATCAAGGAATCGGAAGCCCATCATCAGGATCTCTACCGATAAGGCTCGACCGCACGCTCCAACATCGCTGCCTGGGCTTCGTCCTCGAACGAGGTCATGATGTACATCCCCTTACCGCCAACCGCGTCCAGCAACGGCACCACCTCTTCAGGCCTGACACCGACCGCTTGGACAGATTTTCCGGCATCCAGGATCTTGCGATACATGGGGTACCAGGCAGGGTCGCCACCTGACGGGACCTGCGGATCCGGCGTCCACTCGATCGCGTCCAGAGGCTCGATCGCCAGCAGCAGATCCAGATGCTGGATACACTGATGTCCGTCCAGATGGAACATCGAGTAGTCGAGCCAGGCACACTGCTCGGTCAGCGCCGGCACCACGAACCGCTCGAACATCCGCGGTGAGAACATCGCCGAGGCATCACACTGTACCTTCGCCATTTTCCCAGGCGCCCAAAGGCGGAATGCGCCGAAGGTCGAGCTGTTATCATCCAGCTTGATGGTATCGTAGACCCGCTGGTACACCTCGAAGAACGCGCGATTCACCTCATCGACCTTCTCCACTACCCAGTCTGGTCGCTCGACCATATCCATAAGCAGGCGTTGAGGATCGCGCAGCGCAGCGACGATATCGATGTTCTCGATGATGTCGGGGCAGCCAACGAAATACCGCCCTTGCGCAAGCTCGGCGCAGGCCTCGAGTGTGGCCTCGGTGATCTTCCACCAGTAACTCTCGGGCTGAAAGCGTAGAGGAGGCGAGCTCTCGGGGGCCTCAGGGTCGATGCTCGGTAGATACCAGACGGTATCATCAGCCAGGCGAGCCTCGCCGCCGAGGTAGAGCGCCAAGGATCCTGGGCCTACATCGGTGGCGGCAATCGGCAACACGTCCGCCGGAAAGCGCTGGCGTGCAAGCTGCGCGTGCGCGCTGCGGGCGCGCCACTCGGGGTGCGTGTAGAAGAAGGTGATGTCAGGTGCTGGGCCAGGGTCGACGACCGCAGCGCGCTCATCACCCTGAGCTTGCGCCAGGCCATCCCAAGCCACCGGGTTTCCGCCGAGCACCAAGCCCCGGCGATGCCACCAGTCAATGAAGTGCTGTTGTGTGTCCTCCCAGTTGGCCTTCCACCCGCACGCCATAGTTACCTTGTGCCTCCTCGATCCCGCAGCTATGTGACCGCCAGCCACTCGGCACCAACCACAGTCTTGTTCGCGCGCCGGCACTCAGGTCGCAGATTGGCGGCAACATGTCCAGCGTTGCACGTGCACACCGCGCGCTACTCCCGCAGCCGTGCTACGCCATCGCGGAACGCGACATAGGCCGGCTTTGGCGTTTGGTCGATGCCCACGAGCCCCCAGGCAGTCTCCGCCGGACAGTCGGGCGCGCCGCACTGCCAGCACTTCTCCTGGTCTTCCCAGCGGTAGAAGAACGCCCCCAGGAGTTTGTCGCGTTGCTCACGGAACCCCTCGAAGGCCACGCGCACAAACTCGGCCTGGACCTCAGGCGTGTGACCTGCGTCCCATGCGTGATACCACTTCTTGTGTTCACAAACGTAGGGTTGTGTTGCACGCTCTTCATCGGTCAGCAGACCGCCCGCCGATGCGTAGCCCCACTCGTTCACGAGCACCTTGGTTCCAGTCAGCTCATATAGCTCCGCGATGCGGTCCGACCACATCTCCGGACCACCCTCCTGCCAGGTGCCATAGTAGGCGTCGACGCCGCAGTAATCCAGCAACCCCTCCTGCTCGGCATGCAGCCGTCCGTAGAGGAAATAGGCTTTATCGCTGCCAGCCGTGTTGGTGCCGACAATCAAGCCCGGATCGCCCATCTTGAGCCCGCGTGCACCGTCGAGGATCAAGTCGGAGGCCTGCCGGGGATTGAGCGGCCCGGCGAAAATCGTGATGTCCAGTTCATTGGCGATCTGCCACATATCCACGATCCCATGCAGATCCTGCGCCAGGAAACGGCAGAGCTCGCGGTAGTTGCGCTGGAACTCGGCGGTGCCCGGCACGCCCATGTAGCCCGGCACGTGATCGTGCCAAACCATCTGGAGCTTTCCCTCGGCGTCGCGCTCCCTCAGACCAATGCCCAACAGAGGCGTCACACCCATGATTCGAAAGCCCTTCTCGACCCAGTGCTTGGCATTCGCCTTGGCCCGCTGGTACTCATCCGTGGTCGTCCCGCCCAGGCGGTCCGAGAAGGGATACTCAAATCCCTGCCGCACCCAATCGATGCCCCCGCCGCGCATAAGGTCAACATCTGCGTTGGCGTAGGCGCTCGTGCCGATGATCATCCTATCCATCGTCTACCTCCTCAGGAATCAGCCTAATCCTAGCCGCGTGAATTGCTCCGGTGGTGCGTCGCAGGCCCGCAACAACTGGATGAGGTGCGCAACCATCCGCGCTTCGACCCCAGGGTCGACCAGGGGCCTAAGCTGTTCGGGATCATCCTCAAGATCGAAAAGCAGCGTGCCATATTCAACCGGGCTTCCAGGGCCTGGGATGGCAATGCGAAGTACAGGCATGCCTTTGCTGAACGACAGTGGCTCGACCAACGTCACATCCGGGATCTGACCCCGGAGCAGGTCCTGACGGTGCCGGCTTGTCTGTAGCGTGTAGGCATAGAGCGGCGCATTGGCCGTTAGCGGGGCGCGATAGTAGGCGTAGCGCCCATCCGTCACGTTCACGTGGTGGCCGAAATTGCCAAAGAGCCCGGCCTCCCGGACCGGCGTATCGGACGCGATCGTGTCGGTCAGAACATGGCCCAGCATATCCGGTGTACGTGCCACACCGAAGTACTCCAGAAGCGTAGGGCCAAGGTCCAGCGCCGGCTGCACCAGCGCAGCGCGCCGTTCGCCAGATCGGCCACTACGGGGGTCCCAGATGAACAGCGGCGTGTGCGAAAGCTCCTCGTACCAGGGCTGATAGTTCTTGGCGAAGAGGTCATGCTCGCCCAACATGTGCCCGTGATCCGTCCAGACCACGAGCAGCGTATCCTTCCACAGATCGAGTTCGTCCATCAGGTCGAGGACCTCGCCCAACCGTGCATCGCACGCGCTGACCGATGCCGCGTACTGAATGCGCAGATGGCGAATCTGCTCGTCAGTCTCGTCGGTGCGAGGCGCATACACAGGCCAGTCGAAGACCGGGCCGTCGTAACCGTCGTCGTAGAGATCCACGTACTCCTGAGGCACAAAGAACGGTTCGTGCGGATCGAAGGCCTCGATATGTAGCATCCAATTGTCCGCATTCCGGTTACGTCGTACGAAGTCCAACCCGGCCCGGATTGTCCGCGCCGTCGGCATGGCGTCCTCGTCGGCAATGTGCGGGCGATTGACCCAATCCTGACGCCGGCCCCGCTTGTTGAGATTCGGAGGGATATCCGGCTCGGACACCTGGCCAATCCAGGGATCACCCTCCTGCCCGCGCAGAAACTCCCACGTGGAATACCGGGTGTTGTAATAGTGCCCGGGGTCCTCCCAATAGTGGTAATGATCGGTCACGAGATGGGTATAGACGCCGCTCTGCTTGAGCAGCTCAGGCACGGAGTCGTCAAAGGGTTCCAACCCCACCCAGGGCGCGTGAAGGAAGTTCGGGCGCGCTGTGTGAAAGTCGCGCCGGGCGGGCATACATGGTGTAGAGCAGACATAGGATGTGTCGAAGGTGACGGCTCTTTCAGCCAGGCGCTGGAAGTTGGGCGCGTGCACCCAACCATTGCCGTAAGGTGGCAGGAAGTGCCGGTTAAGCGAGTCGAACATCAAGACAATCGCCTTCATATCACCGCTCCTGATAAACACGCACGTAGTCTATGACGTACTCCTGTGGGAAGATGTCGTCGTCTATCCCCTGCTGTCCTCCCCAGCTACCGCCGATGGCAGCGTTGATGATCAGGTAGAACGGCTGATCGAACGGCCAGGTCGCGGCACCGCGACCCTCATTCTCGAAGGTGAAGTACTGCGTGTCGTCAACAAAGAAGTCGATGTGGTCCGCGAACCACTCGACAGCGTAGACATGGAAATCCTCAAACGGGCGGGGAACGGTCAGTCTGTTTCCTTTATTGGTGCCCAGGAGGTGATTGTAAGCCTCTGTGTGGATGTTGGCATGGATCACGTTGGGATCGTACCCCACGTTCTCCATGATGTCGATCTCGCCGCTCGCAGGCCAGTCCACCTCGTCGATATTCATCCCCAGCATCCAGATCGCTGGCCACATACCGGTACCCGTAGGTAGTTTGGCCCGCACCTCAATACGACCATACTGCCAACTCGCGGTCCCTTGGGTCTGCAAACTGGCCGAGGTATAGTCAAACCCTTCGTAGGGCTCTTTGCGCGCGGTGATGATCAGCGTTCCATCCTCGACCCTGGCGTTCTCCGCGCGCCCTTCCGTGTAGTACTGGCGTTCGTCGTTGCGCTGGTACCCCACTTCATATCCCCAGCGCTTGGGATCCGGGAGCCCCTGGTAGTCGAAGTCATCCGACCAAACCAGTTCCCAGTCGCGTCCTTCGCCCGTGGTGAGGCTATGCGGCGTCGGCTGAGCCGATCTACAGCTCACAACCACTACCGCCAGGAACAGCGCGCCCCACCTCAACGCCCCCGCCAGTCTGCTGGCGCCCAGTCTGCTGGCGCCC
>Ga0123333_10001836_pt1 | contig 22221 bp, 14 predicted proteins | sample BioC12SIPDNA_3_FD_89957 | JGI IMG/M metagenome (GOLD analysis project Ga0123333, IMG submission 89957) | Anaerobic biogas reactor microbial communites from Washington, USA - Biogas_R2_B C12 SIP DNA | ecosystem: Engineered > Bioreactor > Anaerobic > Unclassified | place: Washington, USA... | reverse complement strand
TCGTGCGCCTTGCCCAAGCCTTCACGAGACCCGATCGCGTAGTAGGCGTGGCTCGGCCCCGAGCCGTACTCAACGGTGTCGAAGGCGTAGAACTCGAGCTCCACGAGCATCTGAGCGCTGTCGGCAATTCCCGTTTCCCTGAGATACGCCGCGGCTCGCCTGGCCACAGAGCGGGGATACTGGTCGAAGTCGCGCCGCTCTGTGGAGATCACATCGCAAAGAACGTGAGCGATCGTGGATCCGTCGCGCTCCTCAATCCACGCGGCATTGCAGTCGGGAATGGCGACCATATCGGATTGTTCGACCTTAGCGAAGCCATAGTTGGAGGCATCGAAGCCGATGCCATAGCGGAATGTGTCCGCCGAGACATAGGCCCGGGGCAAGCTCACCGAGCGCAGGCCGCCGTCGATGTCGACCAGCAGCAGGTTCAGGACGTCAGCTTCGAGGGTGCCTTCGTCGAACGCAGCGCACGCCGATAGCCTCATCGTTGTACCTCCCAGATCTCAAAGGATGAAGTTTGAAGGATGAATGATGCAAGGCGCGTGTCGGTCTGCCGAGAAGAGCGCTCGGCTTACTCTGTCTGTATCTAGGTCATTGGGAGCGCGATGAGTGTGTACCCAGCCTAGCACATCAAGTCCAGGCGCGCAAGCGGCCTGTTGCAGCCTGGCGCCTTTGTGGTAGAACACAGGGCGATCCGGCTGTGACTCCAGATATTGAGGATCGCAAGACCGGTGTGTTGACCCTATGAGGAAAGACAGTATGCGAACCAGGCACGTTGGCGATCCCGAAGTGGACATCTCAGTGGTGCTGCCCGTCTACAACGAGGCGGGCAACCTGAGAACTTTCGTCCCTGAGCTGTCAGCGATGCTTCAGGGCCTGGGGCGTTCCTATGAGATCGTGGCGGTGGATGATGGCAGCAACGACGACAGCTTGGCAGTCCTGCGTGCCCTGAAACACGGCGAGCCCGCCCTGCGGATCATCCACTTCCGGCGGAACTTTGGGCAGACCGCAGCGTTTGCGGCCGGGTTCGACCTCTCCCGGGGCATCTACGTCGTGACGATGGATGCCGACGGCCAGAACGACCCCGCCGACGTGCCCCGGCTGCTCCAGGTGATGGAGGAGGGCCAATACGATATCGTCAGCGGCTGGCGGCAGGATCGGAAGGAGCCCTTCTTGTCGCGCCGGCTGCCCTCAATGTTGGCCAACAGGATTATCGGCGGGTCAACCGGCGTCAAACTGCACGACTATGGGTGCTCGCTGAAGATCTACCACCGCGATGTCGCCAAGAACGTGAAACTCTATGGCGAGTTGCACCGCTTCATCCCGGCGCTGGCCTCGGGGCTTGGCGTGCGCGTCGCGGAGGTCCCCGTCAACGATCGCCCCCGCCAGTATGGGAAGTCCAAGTACAACCTATCCAAGACGGTGCGGGTCATTCTGGACCTGGTCACGGTCTCGTTCTTGCTCAGCTATATGGCCCGCCCGATGCAGCTCTTTGGCCTTGCCGGGCTTGTCAGTGGAGGGGTTGGTTTTGGTATTGCCGCCTACCTGGCCCTGTGGAAGTTGATCACCGGGGGCGATATCGGCAACCGACCGCTGCTCTCACTCGCGATCCTGTTGATGATCCTGGGCGCGCAGTTTCTGGTGATGGGTTTGATGGGCGAGCTTCAGACGCGCACTTACTTCGAGGTGCAGGATAAGCCGATCTACACGATTCGGTTCGAGGAGTGATGTGACGCGCCGCACCACCGACGGGTCGTCCCCCCAACTCCGAGCTATCAGCGCCGCGATCTTCATCGTGGCGCTTTTCGTACGCCTTCTGCCCCTGGGCTTCTATGTCACGCCCGATGAGCCCATATGGGTGCACCGGAGCGTGCAGTTTCTGCGGGCGCTGGAGTCGGGCGATGTGGCAGCGATACCCCAGACCGGGCACCCTGGCGTCACAACGATGGCCCTGGGGGCCCTTGGGGTCTGGCTCACACGCCTGGCCAACCCGCATGCAGCGTCCATCCACCTCGGCTGGATCGATCGTATCGTGTGGCTGGCTCCGGAGAACGGCCCGGCGTTCCCGCACCTGGCGTTCTTCTTGCCGGCGGGCAGGGTGCTCGTGGCGCTGGTGACGGCTGCTGCGACGGCCCTTGCCTATGTTCTCGGGCGGCGACGTTTCGGCGAGCGCGGGGCACGCCTGGCGGCGCTCTTCCTGGCTCTCGATCCATTTCTGGGGGGACACGCTGGACTCCTTCATACGGACGCCCTCCAGGCGACCTTTATCTTCCTGGCCGTGCTGCTGGTGCTCCCGGTTCGCCCGGCGGAGGCAGCGTCGCGGCGGGGGGCCCGCGGTGACCGCTGGATCCTTCCGTGGGCCGGCGCAGCGCTGTGTCTGGCCCTGGCGGGTCTCACCAAGACCCTGGGGCTGCTGGCGGCCCCGGGTCTGGCGTTGGCCGTGCTGTTATGGCACCCGGGATCGTGGCAGCAGCGGGCGGGCCGTGTGGCTGCGCTCACCGGGCTCACCGTCATCCTGTTGCTGGCGCTCTACCCGCCGTTCTGGATCGGCCCCCGCGTTGCGATTCGGTCGCTGATCGATGCCGTGAGCTACCACGAGGGCATTGGCCTGCGCTCGGTCTTCTTTGCCGGCGAGACACGGGCCGACCCAGGCCCGGCTTTCTATCCCGCTGTCCTGGTTTTCCGCATGACCCCGCCTGTGCTGGCGGGCCTGTTGGGATACGTCGCCGGTCGCCGCCGGCATGCGGCGCGATCGCCGGTGAGAGCGGGCTGGTTTCTTCTGCCGGCTGCCGTCTACCTGGTTGCGCTAACGGCTGCAACGAAGAAGTTCGATCGCTACGTGTTGTCGGTGGTTCCGCTACTGACCGTGGTGGCAGCGCTGTCCTGGCGCGGTTCGCGGCGGTGGTGGCGGTGGGTGCTGCTGGCAACCTTGGGTCTGCCCTGGGCTTTGGTCGCGGTGGCGCCCCTACACTATGCGACACCTCTGTTGGGGGGCAGTTGGGTTGCCCAGAGGATCGTGCCATTGGGGTGGGGCGAGGCCTCTGGGTTTGCCGCTCATAAGCTGAACCGCCGGTTGCCTTCCGCAGAGACAGCGACCGTACTGACACGGGACGTGCCGGGCACGGCTTCGATCTTCGCGGGCGAGGTCTGGCCGTGGCGCGAAGAGGCTATCGGTTGTACGGAGGCGCTCATCGCGTGGGATGAGCGAGCCCCGGCGCCCTATACGCAGTCCACGGACGTGTGGGTTGCAGGACGGCGCCTGGCGACCGTGTCGACCTCTACCGCGAGCTATCCCTCGGAGATCGTGCTGGTGGCTCCGGGCCCGCTGCCCGGCGTTCCGCCCGCGGCAGTGGCGCCCATCGCGAATACCGCGCAGCTGCAGTCGTGGTTAGCCGATATGTTGGAGCCCGGGGTGAGTTTCAACTGGATTCACGCTCCGCAGTGCTATCCCCTGACCGAGCGCCAGCTCCAGGATCTTCTGGCGCAGGCTGCGGTAACGTGCAAGCCGGCCAATGCGCAGGGGGCGTTCGAAGTTGAAACGTGCCAATGGCAGCCGTCGCCACAGGCCGCGTCGCCCTATCTCGCGCGCTTCCAGGGGGCGCTCGACCTGGTCAGCGCCACCTGGGCGGAGCTGGCCCAGGCGCCTGGCACCCTGACGGTGCGTCTGCGCTGGCAGCCTGTCGCGCCGCTGGGAGACCTCGATGTCTACCTGGCGCTGCACAGCGCTGAGGAGCCGCAAGAGCTCGTGTGGGCAGAGGGAGGACGCTTGCTGCTCAGCGATTGGGGCTGGTCTGTGACGGACTGGGGAACAGGCGAGCTCGTCGACGCCGAGGCCTACATACCCTTGCCTCTCCACCTCGCGCCCGGACGTTACCGCCTCATCCTGAGCCTGGCCGAGGCGGGGCGCTGGCTGGGCCTGTCGTTGCCCGACGGTACGTTCGGCGGGACACAACTCGAGTTGGGGTCTCTGGAGGTGACTGCTCCGCCGTATTCCGCCGGTGAACTCGATCTGGGTCGTGCGCTGGACATCCCTCTGGCAGGCCTGCGCATCGTTGGCGTCACGCTCCCTGCCGAGCCGTTATTGGCCGGCGAACGCGTGCCGTTCAGTCTTGGTGTGCAGCGCGAGCCCGGCACGCCGCCGCAAGCTCTCGCCTGGGCGCTTGTGTGCGACGGTGTTGTACGCGATGCCGGCGAGTTGTCCTGGCCTAGCTCCGAGCCTGCGACATGGCCCTCAGGACATCGCTATGTCCTGCGCTATGCGCCAAGGACCGACCCCGGCCTGGTCGAAGGACCATGCCAGTTGGCCGTGACCGCGAGTCCAGAAGAGTCTGTGGATCCATCAGAGTATGGCGTGTTGGGAGATATCCAGATCGCGCAGCGCCCGCGCCGCTTTGGCCTGCCCAGTGAGCCCGAAAGACCCCTGGAGGTATGGGCTGGCGAGTTCGGTGGGCTCGCCGGTGCCGACGGTCCCGCGCAGTCACTCCGTGCGGGTGATGCAGCGACGGTGACGCTCTATTGGCGCGCCGCGGCGGCTGCGGATCGGAACTACGCGGCCTTTGTGCATCTTGTGGGACCCGATGGCCAGGTGTGGGCGCAGTCGGACCACGAGCCTGCCGGCGGGCAGGCGCCGACGATGACGTGGGTCGAGGGCGAGTTTGTGGTGGACTTGCATACACTGCAGCTTGCTGCGGATACTCCCCCGGGGCGTTATGAGGTCTATGTGGGGCTATACGCTCCCGATCGCGGGATGCGGGTGCCCCTCTATACGCGAACGTCCGCGACCGCGGGCCTGGCTCCCTTGCCAGAGGCCCGTGTGCGCATCGCCACCGTCGACGTCACACCTTGAGCGCGCGACGTCGGCTTACGTTGTTGCCGCGGGTGGGTTGGGCGGCGGCTAGTTCTGGGAGCGTGCGGCACGCCGGGCCGTGCGGAACTTGGCGACGGCCTCGTCGAGTTGCTGCTTGCGCGTGTAGAGCCGGCCCAGGAGCGAAAGCACTTTGCCGTGCTCTGGCCCCCGCAGGTAGTCGTAGTGCTCCAGCGCCTCCTCGAGCACCTGGATGGCCGTCTCGGTCCTACCAAGCTTCTCGAAGAGCAATCCGATCTCGGTGAGGCTGTCGGCGATGCACTGCTGATCGCCCAGGCTCCGGCAGATCTTCAGCCCCGCGGTAAACCGCGCCAGCGCGCTTTCCAGCCGACCGAGTTCCTTCAATATCTGGCCCTGCTCCCGCTCGACCGCGGCCAGGCCATAGGGGTAGCTCAGTGCCTCGTAGCGCTCCTTCGCGGCCTGGCTGGCAACCAGGGCTTGTCTGAGATCCCCGGCTTCCCGGTAGGCCGTCGCTAGCCGGTAGAGGCATTCGGCCTCGCTTCTTGCCTCGCTGGCGCGCCGCGCGATCTCCAGTGCTGAGTGGAAGTGCCTGATGGCCTCGGCGTAGTTACCCAAACGCTCGTGTACCCCTCCGGCGCGGATGAGGACGTGGGCGCGTTGAACGAGGTCTGTTTGTGGGTCGAGAGCGCCCAGGAGTTCCTCATAGACGCTGAGCGCTGCCGTCAGGGGGCCCTGTTCGAGGCCCATCTTTCCCAGGTATTCCACCGCTGCTGCGCTCTGATCGTTCTCGGTCCTCGCGATGGCGCGTTGCAGCAGGCTCTTCGCAAGCTCCCGTTGTCCCTGCCGGTTCAGCTCCGGTACAATGGCTTGGACTATTTGCAGCGCCGCCTCGAACTGCCCGGCTTGCGTGAGGTGGTGTTGCCATGCCAGGGCGCGCTGGAGGGTCTGTTCGCGCTGGGACGCCGCGTCTCTGGCACGATCCTGAGCAGGTAGTCCGCCATCGTCGCCCTTGCGTAGCCACAATCCGAGAATGCCGTTGGCATCGCGCGCGAGCCAGGCGATCCGGTCCTCCGACCAGGAGGTGATGTTGCGGGCGAGCACCTGGCGGCGTGCGGCATCGATGAAAGGCGCGCCATAGAAGGTGGCCACCTGGAGGTGTTGTGCCGCGGCCTCGGGCGGACTTAGCCGCGCGGAGATCATCGCTCTGACGATGAAGTCGACGGCGTATGTTGGCTCGATGGCCGACCAGTCGCCAGCTCGCTCGAGGAGGCCGAGCGACTCCCATCTATCAGCTAATGGCGCTGCGTGTTGCGTGGTGATGTGGGTTAGCTTCGCAATGTCGGTGGCGGAGAAGGCTGTCCTGAGGAACGCGACCGTTGTCAGAGCCTTGAGCTCGCCGGGGTCGAGGCGATCCAGGATTTCCCCTGCCAAATGCGCGATCCAGGCCTCGGTCGAGCGATCGCCGACGGGCGCCGCTTCGAGCACCGCGGTGAGGCTATCCCCAAAGCTCAGCAGGCCCGCCAGGAATTTGTACGCTTTGGGGTGCCCACCGACATGCCAGTGGACCGCGCGTTGTTCCTGTAACGACAGCGTGCGCAGAGGTTGCCATGTTTGCATGACCTGCAAGGCCGGGCGGAGTGTCAAGAGCGGGAGGTAGATCTCACGCCGATGGCCTGGGCTGAGTGTGGCTAGATCCGCCCACCTACGTTCTCCGGTGAAGAAGAACACCGTTCTGGACGGCTCGCTCACCAGACCTATGAGCACCTTGCGGAGGACGTCATCGTCAATCGTGGCCAGGTCGGGGTCCTCATCCGTTGCGCGAAACCAGGCGTCGATGCCTTCGAATAATACAAAGAATCGCTTCTTGGCGATCAGGCGCTGCGCGTCGCGGGCGCGTTCGAAGGGGTCGCGGTGGGCATTGAGGAGCAGGTCGGCGGCCTGGTCGTTCGGGCTCTGCGCCTCAGATCGCCACAGGCCGGCGATGCTGGCCAACACTGTCAGGGGCTCGGGCATCTCAAAACAGCGAATCACCAGCGTTCCGGCGGGCTTAGGCCCAACCTGCGTCAGAATGCGGGCCATCAGCCTGCTCTTGCCCACGCCCGCGCTGCCGCGCAAGTGGAAGACATTGGCGCCTTCACGGAGGGCCCTGCGCGTGGCTTGCAACTCGCGATTTCGGCCCACAAGGAGGGCTGTGGGCGCGCTCCTGCGCTTCCCCTGCCCGGCGGGCCGGTCCGACGACTCCGGCGCTGCCAGGGTGGCGGCATCGATGGGCCGTATGCGCGGCGAGCGCTGGTACAATGCGGGCACGCCCCAATCATAGACGCGTTCGGTCTCCGGCAGCCGCTCATCGGCGTGCTTGAGCGCCGCGCGACCGGCGTGGAGGCTTTCGAGCAGCGTATAGCCCCGTGAGAGATGGCCATATAGGGCCTGGTAGAACGCGGTTGCCGAGGCAGTCGATAGGCTGACGGGAATTGTGAGGACGCCAGGGACGTCCGACTGGAGCAAATCCGCCGCCACCCCTTGGAACGCATCGAGGATTCCGACCTGCGCACTGGGGCAGGCAGTCACGATCAACACGCCTGGGGTCGCGCTCTCCAGAAAGCGCGGGAGTTGCGCACCGCTGATCAGTTCGCTGCGCCCCATATCGTCTTCGAAGCACAGAAAGCCCTGGCGATCTGTGAGGTGGTAGGTGCCGTGGCCGATGAAGTGGACGACGTGGGGCGCCTTCTGCTCCAGACACTCCAGGAGTGCGCGGGGGGTAGGCTCGCTCACCATATCCAGCTCCAGCGCGCCAAGCCTGATCAAATCGCCGAGCGCGTCCTGAAGCACACCCAACGCCTCGTCGGTGCTAAAGCCGGGGAGATCCTCGGGGGCAGCTATGATCGCCAACACTCGCAATGGGGCAGCCGATGGCTCCAGCACCGGTCTTTCCAGACCTAGGGGACGGCGACTGAGCAGCAGGTCACCCTCCAGACAGGGGAAGCGCCTACCGTCATAGAGGTATTCCCACGGCAGGCGCCACAGAGACTCGGAGCTCTGGCCCAGAGTCAGGGTCAGGGGGATTCTCTTCCCGCCCGAAAACGGCTTCAGATAGCCGGTGAGCGCCTTGCCATCGCCGAATAGATAGCGGAACAGCAGCTGTCCCTGGCTGGCTGCCTGCGCCCTTTGGTAGCCGATTTGCGGCGCCCTATTCAGACGATGTCGATCCTCGGACCCGAGTCTGTCCTGATCCACCAACCAGAGCGGCCCCAGGTAGGTGAGGCCTGTGGTCTCGTGCTGGAATTCGTGGCTGAGGATCTCTCGACCCCGTTCGTCTTCGGTGGTCGCCACGAAGCGGTTCCCTAACTGGCGAACCTCCACGCGCAGCTCAGGCTCAGTGTCTTGCATATGCAGAAGCCGATCGGGACTACGATCTCTCGTCTCTGCCAGCTCTGTGGCTCCGGAATGTCATCAAGATGGGGGTTCCGGGAAAGGGATAGACAGCGCGGATGCAGTTTTCCAGATAGCGCTGATATGAGAAATGCACAAGCTTGGGGTTGTCCACGTAGAAGACGAACTGCGGAGGCGCAACGCCGGTCTGGTCCACGTAGAAGATTCGTAGCCTCCGGCCGCCTTTGCTGGGCGGGGCATGCTCGATGAGGGCCTGTTGCACGAGGTCATTGAGCTGGGCCGCGGGAAGCCGCTGATAGCGCGCCTCGACCACATCCTGTGCGGTGGGGAGCACCTGATTCACGTTGAGGCCGATGAGGGCGGAGATGAAGAGCACCGGGACGTGACTTACGAACTTCAACTCTTCACGGAGGTGCGCCTCCATGTCTGCACGGTGTCGACGTAACTCAGGATCGACGGCATCCCATTTGTTCACCAGGACCACGACGCTAACGCCTTCGTCGACGATCATTCCCGCAATGTGGGCGTCTTGCGCGGTAACGCCATCGGCTGCATCGATGAGCAACAACGCCAGATCGGTGCGCTGCAGCGCGCGCGCTGTCCTGAGCACACTCCACTTCTCGACCCCGCCTTCAATCTTGCCCCGGCGCCGGATGCCGGCAGTATCGATCAGGACGATCTTCTGCCCCTCCCATTCCATGGGTGTATCCAGAGTGTCACGGGTCGTCCCTGCCACCGGGCTGACAATCGCACGTTCCTGGCCCAGGAGCCGGTTGAGAAGCGACGACTTGCCCACGTTGGGACGTCCGAGGATCGCGATGCGAATAGCCTCTTCCTCTCCAAGATCTTCGTCTTCTTTCCAGGGGAGGGCCTCAACGACGACATCGAGCAGATCGCCAACCCCGCTGCCGTGGATGGCCGAAACGCTGAAGACCTCACCCAGACCCAGCTCGTAGAACTCATAGGCTGTTTGCTCTCGGGCGGCGCTTTCGGCTTTGTTCGCCACGACCAGCACGGGCTTCTTTGATCGCCGTAGGAGATCGGCGACTTCCCGATCGGGAGCGGTCAGCCCATCTTGTGTGTCGGTTACGAAAAGGATCAGGTCGGCTTCCTGGATCGCTAACTCGGCTTGCGCCCGTATGAGCGGGATGAATGCCTCTGAATCTACGAGGAGCGGCTGTTCATCAAGGGCGCGCTGCCCCGACTCGACGGTGGCGGGCAGGATCTCTATACCACCGGTATCGACGACCAGGAAAGCCTTCCCATTCCAGTCCGCTTCGGCGACGATGCGGTCACGGGTGGTGCCGGGGACCTCGCTGACCACAGCCTGGCGCTCCTCGATGATGCGATTGAACAACGTCGACTTGCCGACGTTGGGGCGGCCTACAATGGCCACAAGAGGTTTGGGCATCGCGCTACACTCTCCAGGATCTGGGGATTCCCCAGGCATATGTATGAAGGCTCAAGATCACTACAAGTATACTCAGATTCGTTCTGAATCGCAATCTGTTGCTTTGCTTTTTCAGGCGGTCTGTGGCAAAATGGTTTTCCAAACTCACGTCCATAGTCGAAAGGCGCGTCACAGATGAAACGTGACATCGATGCGTTGATGGCTTCCCGGCATCTGGATGCGATGATGGTCAGCGGAAAGGTGCTCGGCAATCCTCCGTTGAGCTACTTGCTCAATGGTGTACACGTCACTCATGCGCTGCTGGTTAAGAAACTTGGCCAGACGCCGACACTGATCGTTGGGCCGATGGACCGTGAGGCCGCGGCTCCAGCGGGCTATCCGGTTGTCTTGACGACGCGCTACGACTACGGGGCTCTGTTGCTACGCCACGGTGGCGATCCGCTTGCCGCATCGGTCGCTTACTATAGGCGCGTCTTTGAGGACCTCGAGGTCGCCGGTCGGGTTGGCGCGTATGGGTATGTGGATCAGGGATATGCTTACACTCTGCTGCGAGCACTCGACACAGAACTTGAGGGAATCGAGATCGTGGGCGAGCTACAGGGAGATCTGATCCGCACGGCACGGGCGACCAAAGATGCTGATGAAGTCGCTCGCATTCGCGATGTAGGGCAGCGGACGGTTGAGGTGGTTCAGCAGACGCTGGCATTTATGCAGTCTCACCGCGTGGGGCGCGATGAGGTCCTGGCGAAGGCAGACGGCAGTGCTTTGACCGTGGGGGATGTGCATCAGCATATCGCGCGCTTGATCGCGTTACACGGGATGGAGGATCCGGAAGGCTTTATCTTCTCCACCGGCAGGGACGCCGGGATACCTCATAGCCGCGGCAACCGTGACGCCGTGATGCGCCTGGGGGAGCCGATCGTGTTCGACATCTTCCCCCGGGAGACAGGCGGGGGCTATTTCTTCGACTTGACACGCACCTTCTGTCTGGGCTATGCGCCCGAGGCGGTACAGCGTCTGCATCGCGACGTCGTCGAGTGTCTGGACACACTCACGGGGCAGCTTCGCGCGGGCAGGGCGGCACGTGAGTATCAGCAGCTGGCATGTGCGTTCTTGAGCGCGCGGGGGCATCCAACGCTGAAGGATGACCCGGCGACGCAGCGCGGCTACGTCCACGGTGTGGCGCATGGCGTGGGCCTGGATATCCATGAAGCCCCCGGCTTTCAGGATGAGCCCGGCAACACGACAGAGTTGGTGCCTGGGCATCTTTTCGCTATGGAGCCTGGCCTATACTATCCCGATGAGGGCCTGGGGTGCAGGGTCGAGAACGTGTATTGGATCTCCGACGATGGGCAGATTCAGAATCTCACCGACATGCCCACCGATCTGGTTGTTCCGGTTGGTGAGGGGGTTGTATGACGATTCGCATTCTGGGTATCGAGACTTCCTGTGACGAGACGGCCGCGGCCGTTGTCGAGGCTGGAACGACGATCCTCTCCAACGTTGTGGCTTCGCAGGCCGAGGTGCACGCCCAGTATGGGGGCGTCTTTCCGGAGATGGCCTCGCGGATGCACGTGGAATCCATTATCCCGGTGGTCGACCAGGCTCTAGCGGCGGCCCATCTGGGGTGGGATGATCTCGATGGCATCGCCGTTACATACGGGCCCGGCCTGCCCGGATCTCTGCTGGTCGGCGTGAACTACGCCAAGGGCGCGGCCTTCGGCAAGGGACTGCCACTCATCCCGATCAACCACCTCGAGGGGCATCTCTATGCTCACTGGCTCAACACGGGCGCGGAGGGAAGCGCGAACGGCAACCTGCGGTTTCCCCTGATCGCGCTGATTGTCTCCGGCGGCCACACGCAGTTGATCCTAGCGCACGATCACGGTCAGTATGAGTGCCTGGGTTCTACGCTCGATGATGCGGCTGGAGAGGCGTTCGACAAGGTGGGGCGCATGCTCAAGCTAGGCTATCCCGGTGGGCCAGCTATCGAACAGGCGGCCAGGAAAGGCAACCCCGCGGCCTTTGACCTGCCACGAGCCTGGCTTCCCGGAACCTATGACTTCAGTTTCAGCGGGCTGAAGACCGCCGTCTTGCGCATCTTGCAGAAGTATACAGGACCGGTGCCCCCCACTTTCTACGCTAACATGGCCGCGGCGTTCCAGGAGTCGGTCATCGATGTCCTGGTGGAGAAGACGGCTCGCGCTGCCAAGGAGTTCGGGGCATACGCCGTATTGCTTTCTGGGGGCGTATCGGCAAACGCGGCCCTGCGCGAAGCTGCGAAGCGCCGGGTGCCAATCCCCGTATACACCCTTCGCAAAGTGCTATGCACGGACAACGCAGCGATGATTGCGGCAGCGGGGTACTATCGTTTTCAGGCTGGGGAACGCGCCGGGTGGGATCTGGATATCGAACCTGGTCTGCAACTTGCCTGAGACCGGCCATCTGCCCGACCCCGCATGGGATGGGGTGCCGCGACTCGGTTAGGGGGCGCGGAACGTGCCGGGGATGAAGACCCGCCAGGGCATGATCTCCACGGCGTACGTGCGATTCAGGAAGTCCGTGCCACTCCAGCCACCGGTCGCGTAGATCGATGTGTCCCACGCGACGGCGCTCAGGTTGCGCCACTCGCCCACAATTGGCGTCTCTACCACCGTCCACTCGTCGGCTGCGGGTGTATAGCGTTCGTTGAAGCCCAGCGGCGTGGTCCAGCCTCCGCCGATTGCATAGAGCCGGCCCCCATTGGCGACCAGACTGAGCCCGCCGCGGGGTTGCAGCATCGAGGCGCAGCTTTCCCAACGGTCGCTCGCCGGGAGGTAGACCTCGCATGTGGCCCACTCTCTCCGCCCATCGAACCCGCCGACGTAGAAAATGTGGTCTATCAGCGTCGCAGCCGAACCGAAACCGCGCGCCTGATCGGGCGCCGCCAACGCCTGCCAGACGTTCTGTTCGGGATCGTACACATAGGCCAGCGCGCGGTATTCCTGCCCGTCCCACCCGCCGAACAGGAAGGCGCGCCCCTCGTAGGTTGCCAATCCGTAGGCACAGAGCGCGACCGGCAGGGGGGCCGCTTCTGACCAAGTGTCTTCCACAGGGTCGTAGAGATGCACGAGCGAGGATGGCGTCCACTCCTGGTCGCAACCCCCAGGCACGAGAATGCGATTACCCAATGGCGCGGCAGCCACGTGCGCCAGCTCGACTGGCCGTGGCAGCCCTTCGGTCCACTCGTTCGATTCGATGCTGTAGATATCGACGCGACCACTGGGCCCGCCATCCCCCATGCCGCCGATCACAAAGAGCGTACCATCCAGGGATGCGCTCGCCATACCCGCCTCCCGCACCGGGAGGGGCGCCAATTCGTGCCAGACGCCGTTACTGTTTGGAGGGGGCAGGCTCGAGACCGTGCCGGGCACACCGAAGACCTCGCCAGGTCCCGTAGCGGTCACAGGCGCCAAGCGTCGCTGCGGCAAGATCAAGATGCCGATCGCCAGTAGGAGCCCGGCAGCGACCGCCGTCCAGCGCTGCCAAGGCCAGATGGGGAATATACCTCGCGTGCTCTCTGCTGCAGGCTCAGCGTCTGCGGACGTGCTGGGCGGGCTGAGGTCTGGCGCGTCAAGTCCTTCGGACACGCCGGGCACCGTAATCCAGCCTTCCTGGATCGCCAACATAGATAGTTCAGTACGCGACGCTACCCCGGTCTTGCTGAAGACGTTGCGCAGGTGCACCTTCACCGTGTTGGGGCTCAGGAAGAGCTGTGCCGCGATCTCCCGGTTGGTCAGACCTTCAGAGACCAACCGGATGATCTCGAGTTCGCGTTCGCTGAGGGTCTCCCCGTACTCAGCTGCCAAGTGGCTCCTCCAACTGCGGAAACTCGACGAATTCCTTTCCGGCTAGCTTGTCCCTGACGCGATCGGCGATGATCTCGAGGTGCTCCGGGTAGCGCACGAAATCGAGCGCGTCGCCTGGCACGGTCAGGACCGGGCAGAGATCGAAAGCCGAAACCCACTCTTGGTAGAAGCGCCCCAGCAGCGCCAGGTAATCATCACGGATGCCCGCCTCTATGTCGCGCCCACGTTTCACGATTCTGGCGCGGAGCGTCGGCACGCCGGCCTCGATGTAGATGAGCAAGTCGGGGCGCGGCAGTTTGCGGGTGACGATGTCGTAGAGCTCGCGGTATGACCGATAATCGCGATCGGACATGTTGTTCATCTCGTGGAGCGCGCGCGCGAAGATATGCGCGTCTTCGTAGATGCTGCGGTCCACGATGACCGAAGAGGGGTGCGCCGCCAGTGCCTCGTGCTGGAGTGCTCGGTGGCCCAGGAAGAAGATCTGCAGGTGAAAGCCCCAGGCGCGCATATCGGCGTAGAAATCGGCCAGGTACGGGTTATTCTCGACCGACTCATAGGCCACTTCCCAGCCCAGCCGATCCGCCAGGCGCGTGGCTAGAGAGGTCTTGCCCGCGCCGATATTGCCTGCCACCAGAACGAGATACTTTGCCACAGTTCTCCCTATATGCCGTTGCTACACCTTAGGCAGCGGCGCGCCTTAGTGTTGGTCTGCCAACCGAAGTGCGAACGCGTTGAACCTATGCTTGTACCTTACCGTATCCGACAGCTAGGGCAAATCCGGTCATGTCCTGCAGTGCCCTAGGACATGCTGAAGCGCAGGTGGATGACACGGGAAGTGTCTGGCTTGATCAGAGCCTTCTCGCTCACCCTGATTCCCGCCACCCACAGGATTTGCTCCCCAGATACCAAGAGGGGTAGATGATCACGCCATGTGCGTGGAACCTTGGTGTTGATGAGGAAATCGCTCAGGCGTACTTCGGCGCCTCTCAGCCCCTGAGGACGGAACCGGTCTCCCGTCTCGCGCGTGCGCAGCGCCGGTCGAGCACCAAGAGCATTGGCATCGATCCAGGCAGCCAGGGGGTTGGGGTTTTCCGCTATGGTCTCGAGATCCCAGTGGCTTACTTCGCGCGCGTGGAGCGACCAGCCCTGTCGCAATAGGGTGACGCCGGGTATGTCTACGGGGATGACCTGACCGGGTTCGAGCCAGGGGCGTTCGCTGGGGAGATGGACGGCGTCTGCCTCCGAGATCGTTAGCGTCGTGTAGCCTACTGTCAACTCCAACCCGTGAGGCAAGACAGCGCGTGCGCCTGTCTGCCCGTCGCGAGCTATTTCGACGGCTTGTTCGATGTGTTCGAAGTCGATGTTGCGGAGCGTCCGCCGAAGCTGATAAGCCGCCCACCTTATCACGGCGCGCTGAACTGCGAGGGGCTGCTCACGCCAGCGCGCCAGATCCATCGTCAGTGTGTCCGAATGGACTGCAATGACCAGTGTGTCGATGGCAACTCCGACGAATTCCTGGAGCAGCTCGTAGTCGGCTCGCACGACCTCGGCGAGGTTGCGCAATCGTTCGGAGATACGGGGGTTGATGCCTGCCAGATAGGGAAGGACCTCGTGGCGTAGCTGGTTGCGGAAGTACGTCGTGTCAAGGTTGGAGCGATCGAAGCGCGGTGACAGGCCTTCACGCTCACAGTATGCCTCGATCGCTTCTCGGGGGATGCCGAGCAACGGGCGAATCAGCGTGAGATCGGCCCGTGCAGCTTGGCCCGGGGGCAGCAAGCGATAGTCGCGCATGGGGGTGGCCGGCAACATACCCCGCAGCCCAGCCGGCCCTGCGCCCCGCAGAAGGTGCATCAGCACCGTTTCGGCTTGGTCGTCGCCGTGATGCCCGACTGCGATGTGCCGAGCGCCGATCTGGTCGGCGACCCGGGCCAGGAAACCGTAACGGGCCTGCCTGGCGGCCTCCTCCAGGGCGAGATTCTGCTCACGCGCCAACGCGGGTACGTCGATCCGCGCGATAGTACAGGGCAGGTGGTAAGCCTCTGCTAGCGCTTCGACGTAGCGTTGATCTTCGTCGGCTGCCTCTCCGCGGATTCCATGGTTTAGGTGCGCAACGTGCACGTCCGGCCGATACGTCTCATCGAGGCGCGTGAGCAAGTGCAACAACGCGATGGAGTCGGGCCCTCCAGAGACGCCCACCACTACACGGGCGTCCGGCTCCAAGAGCTGGTGCCGTACGATGTAGGCCTTGACCTCACGCAAGAGATCCATCTTCGAGTTGTCCCCGCAAGCTCAGCGCTTCTCCCGGGGCTCCCCACCACGCTAGACGTTGATCGTCATCCCGCAATAGTCGCACGTTACCTGCCTCATCCCCTTGAAGATCGCGGGTAGAGGGGCGTTGCAGTTGGGACAGCGGGTTGGCAGCTCCTTCGGAGGGGCGGTCTGTTCCTGCTCGATCTCGGCGACAAGCTGCTGCTCGGACGGGGCCGCTCCAAGGCGGTCACTGTCGAGTTCGCCAGCCTTCGCCTTACGAATCAAAACGCGCCATGCGTCATTGTCGACGTTCTTGAGCTGGAGCGTGACATCGCCAGGTGTCTCGCGGGTTCGCTCGCTGAAACGTAGCGTGAGCAACTCCTTACGCCGCAGAAACGCTTTCTGGTCCTCGGCTTCCGTCTCTTCCACCGCACCAATAGGGGACTCCCAGAGTTTCTCTTTGATGAGCTCTTTCTCGGTGGTGATAAAGAGGATCTTCTTCTTGGCGACTTCCTGACGTTGTTCGAAGACTAACCGCGCGTCGGTGAGGAAGAGAAGGCCCTCGGGGGATTGGGCATCACTAACCCACGTGGCCTCGCAGGCCGCCACAGGATGCTCATCAGGGAGCAGCGGAAATGAAGCGGAGTCAAGAGCATCCAGCACGTATTTGGCTTGCTGAATCTCAGCCTGAAGCGCATTGGTCTGCTGTTGCACTCTGTCAAAGGTGCCTCGCACGCGCATTTGGGCCTGGCGGACGTTGCTCTCGAGTGCACTGATACGGCCCTCGGCTGCGGGGATCAGACTCGCGTCGCGGCTGGCCCGCTGAACCAGCAGCTCTACATCTCGCGCAGCGCCCTGCAGGACGCGACGTTCGTTGTCGAGTAGTTGCAGCGCTTGAGCGTGCTGCTGCGACCAGCGTCCACGCAGAGTCTCCATCTGCGACTCCCATGCACGGCCAAAGCGGTAACCGCGGGCGCGTACGTTAGCAACGTCGTTCCCGACCTGATCGATGTTGCTGGTCACGTTTTCGAGTGTGTCAAACAGCGCTGCCAGGGCTACGGTGCCCGCCACGCGCTCCCAACTGGAGCGCATGAAGCTCAAACGTGCGGCAACGTCATCAGCCTGGGTTACGGTGGAGGTCGTGCCCGTGGGCTGTGTCGGTTTGCTGGTAACCTTGCTTGCCTTTGGGGAAGGCGCAGAGGTGCTCGATACCTTGGAGGTGAGGGTGCGACCTGGCTGTGATGATGTCGGGGCCGGCCGCCTGGGGGATTTGGATCCTCCTGAGCTTACTGACGGTTTCTTCTGTTTCGTCGCCATCGGGTTGCCTCCATCTAGCTTAGTGGGCGGGTCTCAGGGCAGCTGCCGGCAGGCGAGCAAGACAGCCGCTGTCAATCCTTCCCCAGTGTGTCGCGCAGATAGGCCTCCATAAAGGGGTCGAGATTGCCATCCAACACAGCCTGTACGTTTCCCGTTTCGTAGTCGGTGCGATGATCTTTGACCATCTGATACGGGTGGAGCACATAGGACCGGATCTGGTTGCCCCAACCGGCATCGACGTGCTCTCCCTTTAGCTTATCGATCTGCTTGCGCCGTTCCTCTTCCTGAAGCAGGATCAGGCGGGCCCGTATAATGCGCAGCGCGGTTTCTCGATTCTGGGTCTGAGAGCGCTCATTCTGACAAGCAACGACAATCCCACTGGGAATGTGTGTGATCCGCACGGCGGTCTCGTTCTTCTGCATGTGCTGACCGCCCGCTGACGACGCCCGGAAGGTGTCGATCTGGAGGTCTTCCGGGTCGATCTCGACTTTGGCTTCCTCTCCCAGATCGGGCCAGACCTCGACGAGCGAGAAGGAGGTGTGACGCCGGTGGGCAGCATCGAAGGGTGAGAGGCGGACGAGCCGGTGGACGCCGCGCTCGGACCTAAGGTACCCAAACGCATACTTCCCCGCGATGCCCACTGTGACGCTCTTGATTCCGGCGCCTTCCCCCTCCATCGAGTCAAGGATCTCGGTCTTGAACTGGCGTTGTTCCGCCCAACGCAGGAACATGCGAAGGAGCATCGCCGCCCAGTCCTGCGAGTCGGTTCCCCCCGCGCCCGCGTGGATAGCCAGAATGGCATTGCCCCGATCATAAGGGCCGGAGAGCATAAGCTGGAACTCGGCGTGGTCGAGCTCTGCCTCGAGTTTATCGGCCTCGCGCTCCAGATCTGGCAACAGCTCTGAATCTTCCAGGGCCGCAAGCTCCTGTGCGTCGTTGAGTTCCTGGCGCAGTTGCGTCCAATAGCCGATGTCTTCCTGGAGAGCGGCGAGACGCTGGAGTAGCTGGCGCGCGTTCTCTGGGTTATCCCATAACGTGGGATCGCTGCTCTGCCTTTCTAGCTCAGCAGCTTCCTCAACACGTTTTGGGAGGTCAAAGACGCCTCCAAGTGGCTTCCACGCGGGTCACCAGGTTTTCGAGACGGCTAGATAGCTCACTCATTATGTTATCTCGCTTCCATTTTAGGTTCGGGTTAGCTAATACCTAGCAACCCATCAACGAATGTTTGGCGGTCGAAAGGGGCCAAATCATCGATATGCTCTCCAGTTCCCACGAATCGAACCGGCAAGCCGAGTTGGTGTCCAATCGACAACACCATTCCCCCTTTGGCGCTGCTATCGAGTTTGGCCAGGATGATGCCGCTGACCTTGACGGCTTCAAGAAACTGGCGAGCCTGGATGAGGCCGTTCTGGCCCGTCGTTGCGTCCAGCACCAGGAAGGTCTCATGGGGTGCCCAAGCCACCCGCTTAGCGATCACGCGCTGGATCTTCTCCAGCTCGGCCATAAGATTGTGTTGGGTGTGCAGGCGTCCTGCGGTGTCCACGATGAGCGTGTCCAGAGCGCGCGATGCTGCGTACTTCATCGAATCGAACGCGACTGCACTGGGGTCGCCACCCTCGGGGCCGGCGACCACGGGGACTCCGGCCCGGGTTCCCCATATCTTCAGCTGGTCCATCGCCGCAGCCCGGAAGGTATCCGCCGCCGCCAAGACCACCTTGCGCCCATCGGCCTTGAGGCGCGCTGCGAGCTTGCCGATACTGGTTGTCTTGCCCGATCCGTTGACGCCAACGATGAGGATCACGGCCAACGGCCATTTGAGATTGAGCGGTTCTGGCTCCGGCAACAGAGACAGGATCTCTTCCTGCAGAATCCGCTGGAGTGCTTGCGTGCGGTAGATGCCCTCATCCTCGACCCGTGCTCGGAGACGCTCAATCAGGGTCATCGTTGTCTCGACGCCGACATCGCCCTGAACGAGCATCGCTTCCAGGTCCGCCCAAGTCTCGTCGTCAATCTCGCCCGCTCCCAGTAGGTTGACGATCTGGCCGAATACTGAGTTGCGGGTCTTGCGCAGACTCTCAAAGATGCCTTTCATCCGATAGGTTGCTCCTCCGTCCATTGGCTCGGAGGGATTATAGCTGTGGCGGCGGGAGCGTCAAGAGACACGGGTATCTCATCCTGGAGGCAGATACGCTCGCGTGTTACACTACAGCGCAGCGCACGTACCCCAACGCCCGCACGGGCCGCGCTGCGCAGGGCGTCCGCGAACGAGGGATCTGTCGCGGCGTTGGGGCTGAACTGCCTTGCATCGCTGCGTTGGACGATGAAGATGACCTCCGCGCGATCTCCCGCCTCTACAGCAGCGATCAGCTCCTGAAGATGCCGGCGTCCGCGGATGGTTGGCGCATCGGGAAATCGCGCGATGCCTGCCTCAACCAAGGTGACCGATTTCACCTCGACCCAGCAGGCTTGCCCGTCGTCATCAGTCAGGCGGAAGTCAAGCCGGCTGTGACCCAGAGCAACTTCGCGCTGAAGCTGGCGGAACTCCTCGAGGCTGGGCAGCAAGCCCCTGGTGAGCGCCTGTGTTACCAGCAGGTTGGGTAGATGGGAGTCCATAGACACGAGCTCGTCGCCAGTGTCGACTAGCGTAAGGGAGTAGGGTGTTTTCCGGCCCAGTCCCGATGCAGGTGTCATCCATACTGTCCGACCAGAGGTGAGTAGCTCCTCCAAGCGCCCGGGGTTGGCTATGTGTGCCGATACACGGTCCTGTCCCAGGCACACTCGAACGCGGAAACGATTCTCCCTCTCAATCAGGCGCGCCCGAAGAAGGGGGCCGAATGCCACACAGGCAGTTGGGCCTACGGTGCAGTTGCCGGTGATCATAGCGCCATTCTAGGGGCCCTGAAGGTCGCGTCAACTCGATGTGTCCATCGTCCTCCCGCTTGGTCCCGGTGTTCCAGCAGGTTGCGCGCACACGTTGCATCTCCGGGGCGTTTCTGTAGTTGCGCTGGTATTCCTGGTGTGATACAATGATTTGTGACCCAGCCGTGAGCCACACTTGCTTGCCAGCGTGCTGGGATTCATATATTCCACTGAATTTCCGTTAGAATTCGCTGTGCAACTCGTTAAAAATCGGTTATAATAGGTTGAGTTGTGCTCTACATTGACTTCAGTCGCGCCGTGTGCCGGATTCCATTCTCTCGGTTAGAAACGGTTCAAGCCCGGTCCAGAGGAGGTTTTGATGCGCGGGAACAGAGGTCTGGTCATCATCGCATTGGTATTGATCGTGGTGGTTGTCATCGCCGCGGCCGCCTACTTCTACATGCAACAGCTCGGCAACCAGGCTGAACCAGCCGTCGAGCCGACGCCGGAGGTGCCTCCGCTGGAGACAACTGCAATCGTGGTCGCGGTGCAGACTATCCCGCGCGGGATGCAAGTCAGCGTGGAAGACAACGCCATCGTCCTGCAGGAATGGCCGGTCGACAGCCTGCCGCCCGAGTACTACACCACACTGGAAGAGGTCGACGGCAAGTTTTCGCGTATGGAGATCCCCCGAGGGATGCCTGTTCTGCCTGAGATGCTGGGACGCCCTGGGGGAATGCTGTCGGTATCGGGTTCGGCGGCGGCGCTCTTCGAACCTGAGGATCGGGTAGCGTACGCGATTCCGTTCGACATGCAGGGAGCCGTTGGCTGGGCGATTCAGCCGGGCGACCGCGTGGACGTCCTTGCGGCGCTCAACATGGTGCCACGCTATACCGAGTTCATCGAGAGTGGCGTCAACCAGTTCACCTATCTGCAGAGCGGCGGCGAGGAGGATGTTGCGCAGACCAGCCCCTTTGGCCGATTCGAGCAACTACCCAATGGGCAATGGGCTGCGATCCATCCCCTCGAGAACCCGGTGCCGGTCGAACCGATGCTCCTGGTGCAGATGACCGTTCAGGATGCTGTCGTCTGGCACGTCGGAACTTGGGAGGAGACCGAGGAACCTGCACCGGTCGTGCAGGAGGTCGACACCGGCGATGAAGCCGGCGTTCTCAGCGGCGGTATCGCACCTCAGGCTGCACCAACACCTATGCCAGTCGCCGAACCAGTTCGCGAGGCCGACCTTGTGACGCTCCTGGTTACACGCCAGGATGCACTGATCTTGAAGTACCTCCATGAAATGGGGGCTGATCTGGACCTAGCGCTGCGGCCTGCCGGTGTCACCGGCACCGTTCTGGACACGCAAGCGATCTGGTTCCGGTTCATTGTCGACAGGTACCAACTGCCCGATACCATGCCCGATGACCCCGTAGCTCCTGCACCCATTCGTCCTCCGTTGGAGGTACTGCCGGAGCCTACACCCACGCCGGTGCCATAGTGACTGCGTAAGGAAGGGGTATGCCCGAACGTATTCGCGTCATGATCGTGGATGACATCGCGGAGACGCGGGAGCAGCTACGCAAGCTGCTCTCGTTCGACTCGGATGTCGAGGTCGCTGCCCTGGCTTCTACTGGGGAGGAGGCCGTCCAGATAGTTGAGCAGGCCCGTCCCGACGTCATCCTGATGGATATCAACCTCCCTGGGATGGACGGCATTGCTGCCACAGCGAAGGTCATCGAGATCATACCGACCGTGCAGGTCATTATGCTGTCGGTACAGGGGGAGACGGACTATCTGCGCCGGGCGATGATGGCGGGTGCCCGGGACTACCTTACCAAACCCCCCGGCGCTGACGAACTGGTCGATGCCATCCATCGCGCCTTCAGACTCAAACAGAAGATGGTGACCGGTCCGTTGGGGCCGTTACCTGTCGGCGGCGCACAACAGGCGGCTGCCCAGTCGCGAGGTGCTCTGGAGGCGAAGGTCGTAACGGTCTACAGCCCGAAGGGGGGGACCGGGTGTACTACATTGGCCGTCAACCTGGCTATCGCGCTCCAGGACATGCTGGGGCCCGAGTCCAAGATCTGTTTGATCGACGGCAATCTGCAGTTCGGCGATGTTGCCATCTTCATGAAGCTCCAGCCCTCCAGAACCTTGGCGGATCTGGCGCCACACGCGCAAGACCTGGATCCGAGCCTGCTTGATACAATCGTGGTGACCTATGGTTCGGGCGTCAAGGTTCTGGTGGCGCCGGCTTCACCCGAGGAGGCGGAGATCTTCCGGGAAGGGGGGCTGGAGGAGAACGGGTCCAACAGCCGATT
>Ga0123333_10001833_pt1 | contig 22245 bp, 16 predicted proteins | sample BioC12SIPDNA_3_FD_89957 | JGI IMG/M metagenome (GOLD analysis project Ga0123333, IMG submission 89957) | Anaerobic biogas reactor microbial communites from Washington, USA - Biogas_R2_B C12 SIP DNA | ecosystem: Engineered > Bioreactor > Anaerobic > Unclassified | place: Washington, USA... | reverse complement strand
GTGCGGGCGGGGCGTGTTGTGTTCCAGGTAGATCGCGGGCAGCCGCTGTTGTTCCTCGCTGAGGATCTCCAGCCGGTCCTCAAAGTAGTTTCTGGGCGTCTGGTAGATAATCAGGTCGAGGTCTAGATCGCGTACCCGGCCGAAGGGCACCTCGCGCACGTAATCGGGCAGGTCGAAGGTGGGCCCGCGCCCGCCATATCCTTCAGGGCGCCCCGGTCTGGTGGGCAGGTGCCAGTTGTGCTCGATACGGGCCATCGTATTCAGGTAGCTACCGTGGATGTGCCACATGAGGATGTTCAGGCGGCCCATGCAGCCTCCGTGCTGGCCCGCCCGGTCGCTGGGGCAGACGTAATCAGCCGCGCGGCGCGAGCGAGACCATCGGTCATGTAGTGCGGCAGGCGCTGGGGCGTGATCACCCACTCGGTCTCGCCGCCGGTGTTGACCAGAACGGTCCGGCAGCCCGCGCGACGCCCCGCTTCCACGTCGTCGAGAATGTCGCCGACAAACCAGGAGCGGCTGAGATCGATGTTCAGCTCGTCCGCGGCGCTGAAAAGCAGGCCGGGCTCCGGCTTGCGGCAGGGGCAGCGCGTGCGGTAGATCGGCACGCTGCCGTCTGGATGGTGGGGGCAGTAGAAGAAGCCGGCCAGCCGGGCGCCCCAGGCCTCAAAACGGCGCCGCAGGTGCTCCTCTACCTGGACCAGATCTGCCTCGGCAAAGTAGCCCCGGGCGACGCCCGACTGATTGGTGATGACCACCAGCTGGAAGCCCGCTTCGTGCAGGCATTGGATCGCCTCGCGCGTGCCGGGAAGAAAGCGGATCAGCGCCGGGTTCACGTTGTAGGGTACGTCGTGGATAAGCGTGCCGTCTTTGTCGAGGAAGACGGCGGGGCGCCGCTGGTTGTTCTGGGTCGATCGCATAACCTCTCCATCAGGATAGCTATCCAATCATGTGGTATTGTCGCCGTCAGGGAATAGGCCCGTGCCCGGCCGGCTCTGGTGCGACCTCGCGCTCTCTGCGCGGCTGCAGTAGCCGGCTCACCAGATGCAGGTGGTAATCGACCGGCGGCACGGCGAAGGCGGGCGGAATGACGCAGTGGGAGAGCACGGCGCCGCCAAACTCAGCCGATTGCCCCAGTCGAACGGGCACGCCGGCGAGGTAGCAGGCGTAGGCCGCGCCATAGGGGGAGTGGCCGGGGGCGCTCAAGATGAGGGCCGCGTCGTACCGGCCGTCGCGAATCACGGCCACCGTCTGCGCCAGGTCGTCCAGCCACTCTCCCGGGGCCGGCAGGAGAGCCGCGACGCCGGGGAGCGCCGTGGCGGCCTCGTGCAGCTCGGGCGCAGCCCACAGCGTCAGGTGGACGCCCGGCAGTGCGTCGTGTAGACAGCTCAGGGCCGGCTCGACCTCCTCGGGCAGGGCATCGACGCAGACTAGTAACAGGCGGCGCACGCCGTTCCACGGGTCAAACATAGGCCGGCTCCTCCAACCCGGTCAGCAACTCCTCTACAGCCTGGAGCACCCGGGCAACGGTCGGTACAGTGCCATTGCCTATGCCGACGGTGCGGTGGCGGCGCAGATCGAGGGGCGCCCAGCGGCCGGGCGACGAAGCGACAAAGACGACGACGCTGGGCGTTTTCATTGCCGCCGCCAGATGGGAGATGCCGGTGTCGTTACAGAGAAGGAGGCGGGCGTTCTGCAGGAGCAACGCGGCGACCCCCAGCGTGGTCTGCCCGGTCAGGTCGAGCACCGGCCGGGGCAGCCAGGCCGAGATGGCCCGCCCGAGCGGGGCTTCCTCCGCTGTGCCCGTCAGCACCAGGCGGTAGCCCCGTTCCTGGAGGGCTGCGCCGGCCTCGACAAAGTGCGTCGTGGGCCAGCGACGACTGTCGTGCCCGGCGCCCGGATGGATGCAGACGTAACCACCGGGATGAAGGCCGTGCCGTGCGGCCAGCGCGGCATAGGCGGCGCGGTCGTCGGCGCTCACGGGGAAATCGAGCTGCTCGCCCGGCGACGGAATGCCCAGATGGGCCAGCAGCATCAGATTGCGGCGCACCTCGGAGAGATGCTCAGGGTAGGGAAAGAAGGAGTCCGGATCGGGGCAGAAGTGGTTGGGCAGGTGGAAGCCTGCCGTGCGTTTGGCGCCGAGCAGCAGTGTGTACAGGTTGCTGACGATGCCGCTGCCGTGCATTTGCAGGGCCAGATCGAAGCTCCGGCTGTGTGCCTCTTGTAGAAAGGCCGGGAACTGCTGCACCTGCGGCGGCTGCTCGAGGATGCCGGGGAAGCCGGAGAAGGCCAGGAAGTTGTCAAGGAGATCGGCGTAGCGCAGCGCCAGATCCCTCGCATGCGCCAGCCCCAACAGGGTGATGTGGGCGTCGGGCAGGGCGGCACGCAGCGCGCGCAGCGCCGGAACCGCACAGAGGAAGTCACCCAGCCCCGGCAGGGCGCGCACGACGATAACGCGACCCGGCAGCGGATGGCCGAGCCGCCGCGCCATCTGCTCTGGTCCGGTGGGCAGGTCGCCGAACGTAATCATGGCCTTACTCTAGCGGTTCGGAGCGCCGATTTCATTGGGCAGTTGCACAAGGTTTGCTTCTTCTTCTCCGCCCATTGTTGGTCATCTGCCTAATGTTTTGCCGTTTTGGGGCGGCTAGAGTTGTAGCGTGACGGACTACCAGTAATGTGCGGCTTCGCCCGCGAAGGCTGTATCAGGAGCTAAACAATGAAGCATAAGACAAGCGAAGGGGATTACATCCTGGGCGGCGGCATGACCGGTCTGGCGGCGGGCATGAGTTCCGGGCTGCCGGTTCTGGAAGCCCAGGAAGCGCCGGGAGGCATCTGTTCTTCCTATTACGTTCGCCCGAACGATAGCGAGCGGCTGCTCGAAGCGCCGGCCGACGGCGAGGCCTACCGTTTTGAGATCGGCGGCGGGCACTGGATCTTCGGCGGCGATTCCACCATCCTGCGCTTCATCGAGAAGCTGGCGCCGGTCAGGCGCTACGAGCGCAGCTCTGCCGTCTATTTCCCGGAGGACAGGCTCTATGTGCCCTATCCGCTGCAAAATCATCTGCGCTTCCTCAAGCCGGATGTGGTTACCAGGGCACTGAAAGAGCTGGCTGTTCCGGGCAACGGCTTCCGCACCATGGAGGAGTGGCTGGAGGGCAGCTTCGGCCATACGCTGTGCGAGCTCTTCTTCAAGCCGTTCCACGATCTCTATACGGCGGGCCTTTATAAGGAGATCGCCCCGCAGGATGCCTACAAATCGCCGGTGAATCTCAACAAGGCGATTGACGGCGCTCTGAGGGCCGTAGAAGCGGTCGGCTATAACGTGACCTTCGTCTACCCCCAGGATGGGCTGAACGCACTGGCGCAGCGGATGGCCGCCCAGGCCGACGTGCGCTACGGCAAGCGCGTAACGGCGATTGACGTCGAAGCGCGCGAGCTGCATTTTGCGGACGGGGAAACCATGCCTTACCGCTCGCTGATCTCGACCCTGCCGCTGAATCAGATGATGGAGATGACCGGCCTGAGCGTGGAAGCCCGCCCCGATCCGTACACGTCGGTACTGGTGTTGAACGTCGGCGCGCGCCGTGGCGAGCAATGCCCGAGCGAGCACTGGCTCTACATCCCGCGCAGCGAGGCCGGCTTCCATCGCGTCGGCTTCTACGACAACGTGGACCATTCCTTCCTGCCCCGGTCGCATCGGCCGGAGAGCCGAGAACGGTCGAACGGCTTCGGCAATCAGGCGAGCGCCGCCAGCATTTACGTGGAGCGCGCTTTTGTGGGCGGGCAGACGCCGCCCACGCCGGAGGAGGTGCTGGCCTATGCCGACGCCGTGGTGCAGGAGCTGCAGGGCTGGGGCTACATTGGCGAAGCGGAAGTGGTCGATCTGACCTGGATTGACGTGGCCTACACCTGGTCGTGGCCGCAGTCGAAGTGGAAGAGCCAGGCGATGAAAGCGCTGGAAGCCCACGACGTTTACCCTGTAGGCCGCTACGCGCGCTGGATCTTCCAGGGGATTGCCGATTCGATCCGCGACGGCTTCTACGCGGGCAGCAGCTTCGCGCCGCAGATGGCGATGGCGCAGGTCAAAGAGAGGGCTGCGGTCGAGTAGATCCGGTTTCTAGTCTGACAGCGGGTTGGAAACCGGCCCTACTCGCTCATTACGACGACCTGGGAAGCGTCGTAATGGGCCTGGTAGCGCGCCGCGACCTCTTCGAGGTAGCTTTGAAAGCGGCTCCACGTTGCCGCCATCGTCTCCTTTTCCGGGGCCGGCGCAGCGTTTTCGGGCCTGCGGCGCACGGCCGACCACAGCCGGCGTAAGACACGGGAGGTCTGGCGCACCACCTGCCGGGCCAACGTCGTCAGCGGGCTCTCGCGCACTCCGGCGAGGGTCTGGGCCAGCGCTTGCTCGGCGTGCTGCGCCTGCGCCAGGCTATCCAGATGACCGGCGCGCAGCATGTAGTCGATCAGAAAGGCGCGATGCCAGTAAGCGCTGAGGCTATCCACGGCGTCTTTAACCGTCAGGAAGTAAAGGATCTTTTTGGAGAGGCGCTTCAGGAGCAGGAAGGCCAGCCAGAGCGGGAAGAGCAGGAGGGCCGCCGGGGAGCAGCCCAAGCGGTTGAGCAGGCGGACGACGTCGCGCGGTATTGGCCGGCGGCGGGCGCGGGCAATCGCTCCGGGCATGCGCCGCCGGAAGAGCTGCTCAAAGGCCACGTCCACCAGCGGGATCGGGATAAGGACGGAGAGGCCGGCAAAAGTGGCATCGGCGTAGATGGCCCAGTTGAATGCCGTTTCAGGCCGGGCTGCAGGATGGCTCATAGCAGGGCGCGCAGGGCAGCCAGAAGGAGCAGGACGTTTTCGCGTCGCGCCGAGTAGCCCATCAGGCCAATGCGCCAGACCTTACCCGCCAGCTCGCCCAGGCCGCCGGCAATCTCGACGTTGTATTCCAGCAGGAGGCGGCGGCGCACGGCAGCCTCGTCGATGCCGCCGGGCAGGCGGGGCGTGGTCAGGGAGACGAGCCGGTGTTCTTCGGCGACGTGGGGGGGCATGCCCAGCTCGGCCAGCCCCTGCCACAGGAGACGAGCGGCATCCTCGTGGCGAGCCCAGCGTGCTTCCAGCCCCTCCTCGGCGACCAGCCGGAGCCCCTCGTACAGGGCATACATCGTGGAGATGGGCGCGGTATGGTGGTACTTGTGCGGCGCGCCCCAGTATTCACGGAGCAACAGCAGGTCGAGATACCAGCTCGTCACCGGCGTCTGCCGCTGCTCCAGCTTCTGCACGGCGCGCGGGCGCAGGGTGATCGGGCTGGCGCCGGGCGGGCAGCTCAGGCATTTCTGCGAGCCGCTGTAGCAGACGTCGATACCCCACTCGTCTACGAGAACCGGGACGCCGCCGAGGCTGGCGACGGCATCGACTAGCAGAAGCGCGCCGAAGTCGTGGGCCGCCTTCGCTATGGGCGGGATTGGCTGGGCGGCGCCGGTCGAGGTTTCCCCATGTACGACGGCGACGACCTTTGCCGGGCGGCGCTCCAGTGCAGCGGCAACCTCGTCGCCTGTGAAGACCTCGCCCCAGGGCCGCTCAATCGTCTGCACGTTGGCGCCGTAGCGCCGGGCCATGGCGGCGATCCGCTGCCCAAAGTAGCCGTTGATACAGACGAGCACGTCATCCCCCGGCTCGACGACGTTGACGACGGCGGCCTCCATGGCGGCGCTGCCGGTTCCAGAGATGGGCAGGGTGAGGGCGTTTTCTGTCTGGAAGAGATAGCGCAACAGCGCCTGAATGCTGTCCATTACGGCGACAAAGGCCGGGTCGAGATGGCCGACGACCGGCGCGATCATCGCCCGGTAGACACGGGGCGGCACAGTGCTGGGGCCGGGTCCAAGCAGGAGCCGTTGGGGGACATCCAGGGTATGTAGAGCGTCTTCTGGCGGGGTCATGGCTGCTTCCTCCTCTGGGCACGTTCGTCGGCGCTATCCTAGCATCTTTTCAGCGCAGCGGCATCTGGCAGCCGCTTCATAGGCCGGCGCGGGTGAATCAGTTAGAATACGGGCAACGGATAGATGTGACCACAGAAGCCAGCCTCTTCTACCGCTTCGGCGTCGCCCTCTTTATCGGTCTGCTCATCGGCCTGCAGCGTGAGTACACGGCCGACCAGTACGGGATCCGCGAAGGTCGCCTTTCGATGTTTGCCGGGCTGCGCACCTTCAGCCTGATGGCCCTCGTCGGCGCAGCGGCGGCGATGATTGCCGACTTGCTCGACGCGCCGTGGGCCTTTGTGGGCATCATCGTTCCGCTCGGCCTGCTTATCGCCGTGGGCTATTACGTCACAGCGTCGCGCGGCGATGCGGGCATGACGACGGAGGTCGCAGCTCTCGTCACGGTACTGGCGGGAGCGCTCGCCTACTGGAATCAGGTCGTGCTGGCTGTGGCGCTCGCCGTCATCACGACCGGCCTGCTGTCGCTCAAGCTAGAGCTGCATGGCTTTGTCGAGCGGCTCACCCGCGAAGATATCTTCGCCGTGCTCAAGTTCGCGCTGATCACGGCGATCATCCTGCCGGTGCTGCCCGACGAGACCTTCGGCCCGCCGCCGTTTGACGTGCTGAACCCGTACACGATCTGGCTCCTGGTCGTGCTCATCTCGGGGATCAGCTTCCTGGGCTACGTGTTGATGAAGCTGCTCGACGCCCGCGAGGGGATTACGCTGACCGGGCTGCTGGGCGGCCTGGCCTCGAGCACGGCGACGACGCTCAGCTTTGCCCAGCGCAGCCAGAAGCACGCCGAATTCTCGCCATCCTTTGCCCTGGCGATCATGCTGGCCTGGATGGTGATGTTTGTGCGGGCGCTGGTCGAGGTGGGCACGGTGAACCGCGCGCTGCTGGAAGTCGTCTGGCTGCCGATGGCGCTGGCGGCTGGGGCCGGCCTGCTGTACGCCGTCTACCTCTACTTCTTTGGCCGGCGTGAGGATGATCACGAGCAGGTGGCGCTCAGCAACCCGTTCGAGTTATCCACAGCCATCAAGTTCGCCCTGATCTTCACCGTCGTACTGATCGTCTCGCGGGCCGGGGAGTATTACCTTGGGGAAACGGGCATCTATCTCTCCAGCCTGATAGCCGGTCTGGCCGATATTGACGCCGTCGCCCTCTCGCTTTCGGAGCTGTCGGCGGGCGGCGACGGGCTGGAGCTGACGATGGCGGCGCGCGGCGTGCTCATTGCCGCCCTGGCGAATACAGTGACGAAGGGCGGTATTGTGCTGGCGACCGGCACGCCGGCCCTGCGCCGGGCGCTGTTGCCCGGTTTTCTGCTTATCCTCGTCGTCGGTGTGGTCGCCGGTCTCTTGCTCCTCTGACTTGCTCTCAGACTGCGCCCATCACGCCTGCTATCATCCCTCGCCTGGCGTACGTGGCGGCTCCATCTCTGGCAGGTCGCGAACACGAGGCAGGATTTTCTCCAGCCAGGCGATCTCGTTTTCGTAATGGTTGATGCCGTAATCCAGCGTCAACTGCCAGAGCTGGCGCAGGCGTTCTACGCCGACCTGCCGGTCATTTTCGTCGATGGTCGCCTGGACGATTTCGTATTGAGCAAGCTGTGCACGAATCGCTTCAATCCGTTTTTCTATCAGCCGGGCGATGTCTGCATTGGTCACACCGTGCGCAAAGAAGATCTGGATCAGCCATGCCTCGCGCTTGGCTTCCAGGGGCAGGGGAGTCGATACCCAGCGACGCAGCTCGTCCTTTCCGGCTTCCGTGATTGCGTACTGCTTACGATTGGGCCTGCCCTCCTGGGGGATGAGCTGTGATTGCACAAAGCCCTGTTTCTCCAGATCTTCCAGAGCCTTATAGATGTGACTCTGGGTTGCCGACCAGAAATGCGCAACCGATTGATCGAAATGTTTCTTTAGATCGTAGCCTGTCGTCGGCTGGTATTCGAGAAAGCCGAGGATGGCGTGGGCGAGTGGCATTTGAACCCCTGTTCGGCTACAGCTCTTTACCGGCTGCTATGAGCGCCTGCCTCGCAGCCAGTCATCAAGTGTTGTGAGCGGTGCGGCAGGGATCGGACCGGTCTCACACAATTCGCTGACTTTCGGCGACTTCTCAAAGTAAGCCATCATATCTATGAACTGCTTCATCTCCGCGCTTCTCATCATAACAGCCAGCGCTTTTCCGATCCAGATGGGCAGGGTTGTCACTTTCAGACCCGGGTGAAAGGCATCGCAATAGCGTTGAAGGGCGTCGCTGATCAGCAGCGCCTCCGGACCGTGAAGCACAATCCGTTGATTGGCGGCGGCTTCCATCTGATGGGCTCTGGAGACTGCGCAGGCGTAGTCGGCCAGGGCGAGGAAGTGATAGGGCTGTCTCTGCCGGCCGAAGACAGTCGCCCGCCCATCGCGGACGAACAGGGCAAGGGCATCCATGAACCAGTTGGGTTTCAGAATAGTATATGCTATGCCGCTCTGCACGAGGATTTCCTCGGCTCGAAGTTTTTCGTCGCACAGCGGGTGCCCGCTGTTCTCCGGCAGCACGGTCGCGCCGGAGATGTAGCTGATCCTGACATGCTTGCGCCCCTGCCGGGAGAGAATGGTGACTACGTCTTCGACCACGCGGCGCTCGAACTGCCAGGGCACGCTGATGTGGACGGCGTCGCAGCCGGCCAATGCTGCCTTCAGGGTCGCTTCGTCTTCAAAGGTTCCGACAACAGTCTCGAAGTTGTCGCCCGGAAGCCTGCGGGGATCTCGTACCAGGGCCCGGACGGTGAAACCGTCAGTGTGAAGCTGTCTGGCAACCGGGGCGCCGACAAATCCCGTCGCACCAAGCACGAGTATTCTCTTGTTCATAGCGTCTCTCCTGTCACATGTTCGGGTCTCTGGATGGACCCCAAGATGAAAAAATATATCTATATAGATATAATACTATATAGTTATATAATGTCAAGCAGTTCGCGCAGGTCTGCGTGAACTTTTGCACGGAAGATGAAAGAAACGGAGACTTCTGTCCATGTCGCCGCGTGCCCGCCCTGTCCGGCTCGCCCAACGGAGATTCTTTTTCAACTAATGGAATCGATTCCCCAAACGGAAAACCCCCTGGTGCTGCGGTCCGACTTCGGCGATGAGACAGCTTGGAGGGAAATCTGCGCCACCATCCGCAGGCCCGTCGGCGCCTATCGCTTTCAGGCCTACGTTGATTTTCTTGACGACCCGGCCTATGAAGGCCTCGACATGGTGCGGCTACTTGCGCTCATTCCGGCTGGCTATAGCCACAGTTTCATCGTCGTCGCCGATCACGTGGCGATGACGCATCCGGAGCATCCGTTGCTGGTGATTGACCTGAGTGCGCGCAGGGGCCGGTCGTTCCGGGCCTTACCCACCGGGATTCAGGCCATTGAAAACAACCTGTCAATCGCCAATATGGATTTTGACGAATTCGCCTCCGAAGTGGACGACGACGGCATTTTCCGCGATTTCCCCGACCCATGAGCTATTGCCGCCTCGCCTGCCGTGGGGGCCTGCTGTTTACGTGTCTCGTACTCGGCCTTGTCGCCGGCTGTACTCCGGACGCAGCTCCTGAGCCCACTCGTACGGCGCAAAGCACCCTCCCGGCGCTGGCTCTGGTGGCGCCCTCAGCTACACCCAGCGTGACGGCGGCGCCTCTGGCGCTGCCCAGCTCGACGGCAACGGCGACGCCCGCACCTGCGGCAACAGCAACGGCAAGCCCTTCGCCGCTCCCACCGACCCCGACCTACGCCAGCCACGTGGTGCAGGCCGAGGAGACGTTGTTGGGAATTGCCGCGCTCTACTCGGTTGCGGTGGAAGCGCTCGTAGAGGCGAATGGTCTTGCCGACGCCAACCAGCTCCAGCAAGGGCAGGAGCTGCTCATCCCGCCGCCGGATGATGCCTCCACGCCGGCCTTCTTGCCCGACTTTGACTACGGTTACGCCATTATCGGCTTCTCGGCCGGCGGGCGGGCTATCGAGGTTTTCTCCTTTGGCGATGGGCCCAATCACGTCGTCTTCGTCGGCGGCATCCACGGTGGCTTCGAGTGGAACAGCGTGCTCCTGGCCCATGAGGTTATCGACTACTTCAACGCCTATCGGGAGGACATTCCCGCCCGGGTGACCATCGACATTATTCCTGCCGCCAACCCGGACGGCCTTTTCCGCGTCACAGGAAGCGCCGGGCGTTTTTTGCCGGAATGGGTGGCTGAGCCGACGCAGCCCGGCCGCTTCAACGACAACGGCGTGGATCTCAACCGCAACTGGGACTGCGAATGGTCCCCGTCGGCGCGCTGGGGCGGGCGCAGCGTCGATCCCGGCAGCGCGCCCTTCTCGGAGCCGGAAACGCGAGCGATCCGCGACTATCTGCTGGCGCTCTCACCCCGGGCCGTCGTCTTCTGGCACAGCATGGCGAATCTCGTCGCGCCGGCAAGCTGCGAGGGGCAGGATGCCGGCTCAGGTCTGCTCGCCACGACATACGGGGAGGCCTCCGGCTATCCTGTGGGGCCATTCACCGCCTACGAGGTCACGGGTGACGCCAGCGCCTGGGCCGCCGGCCAGGGCATCCCGGCGATTGTCGTGGAGCTGGAGACGAAGGACGGCAGTGAATCCGGGCGGAATCTCGCGGGCGTGCTGGCCGTGCTCGACAGCTACAGCCGCTAGCGCCGCGCGGCGCGTCCTTGGCGGGCAGCGTCCCCCGATAGATAATTGCGCCCGACACTTATCCACAGAGCAACGGCAAACAATCCAAACTGCCAGCTCCCGTGCCATTTCAGGAGGGAAATCCAATGACCCTATCCGGCTCCGCTGCCCAGTCGCCCAGACCTGGTCTTCGTTTCACGCTTGTCTTATTGAGTATATTTTTCTCCATTTTCTGGGTTGCCCTGACCGGGCGAAACGCCGCCGCCGATCCACCGCTCTGGACAGATGTGGACGAAGCGGACGTCGCCCTGCGGGGAGAGCGGCGAATCGTTCCCGATAGTTACCGCACACTGTCTCTGAATGTCGATGCGCTTCACGCTATTCTGGCTACCGCCCCTATGGAATTCAGCGAGGCGGCCAAGAGCGACGTGGCCGAAATCTTCTTACCGTTGCCCGATGGCAGTATGGCCCGCATTGGTTTTGTGGAATCGCCGGTTATGGAGCCGGAGCTGGCGGCTAAATACCCGGAAATCAAGAGCTACGTAGGCCGGGGCCTGGACGACCCGACGCTGTATGCCCGTTTTGGCTGGACCTACAAAGGCTTCCACGCCATCATCTCCAACAGCGGCCCCACCGTCTACATTGACGCCTTCAGCGCCGGCGATCTTACCCATTACATCAGTTATTCCCGCGCCGACTTCACCGGGCGCCCCGCCGGGCCGTTCGAGCAGCACGAGCCGGAGATCAACCCCGAGGTCGCGGCCCAAATCGCCGCTTTTATTGCCGAAAGACCAGAGGTCAGCATTGGCAGCCAGCTGCGCACCTACCGGCTGGCGCTGGCGACCACCTTCGAATACTCCACCTATCATAGCCAGCCTGGTCCGCCCAACACATCGGATGTTCTGTCGGAACTGAACGTCGTGGTGAACCGGGTCAATATGGTCTATGAAAGAGACGTTGCGGTTCGCATGGTGCTCGTCAACAACAACGATCAGATCATCTTTCTGACCTCCGCCGATCCCTATACCAACAGCAACGGGTCAGCCATGTTGGGTCAGAACCAGACCACTCTGGACAGCGTTATCGGGAGCGGGAACTATGACATAGGTCACGTGCTCAGCACCGGCGGCGGCGGTATTGCCACGCTGGGCGTTCCCTGCGTTGCCGGCTCGAAGGCTCGTGGGGTTACCGGCCTGTCTGACCCGGTGGGCGACCCTTTCTACATTGATTACGTGGCCCATGAGATGGGGCATCAATTTGGCGCCAACCACACCTTTAACGGCAATGCCGGCTCCTGCGGCGGCGGCAATCGGGTAAGCTCTGCCGCTTTTGAGCCGGGCAGCGGCAGCACGATCATGGCTTACGCCGGCATCTGCGGCGCCCAAAACCTGCAGCCCAATAGCGACGACCATTTCCACACGCGCAGCATCCAGGAAATCGTTGCCTATACCACCGCCGGACAGGGCAACAGCTGTGCAAACATTACGGGCACCGGCAACAATCCGCCTGTGGCAAATGCGGGAACAGGCGGCTTCACCATCCCCATCAATACCCCCTTTATCCTGACCGGCTCGGCCAGCGACCCGGACGGCGATACGTTGAGCTATAACTGGGAGCAGTATGACCTGGGTCCGGCCGGCGACCCCAACAGCCCATCCGGCAACGCCCCGCTCTTCCGCTCCTTCCCGTCCCAGGCGGTTCCCTACCGTATCTTCCCCCGAATGAGCGATATCGTGAACAATACGCAGACGATTGGGGAGATATTGCCCAACTACGAGCGGCCGCTCAACTTTCGCCTGACGGTGCGGGACAATCATGCCGGCTGGGGCGGCGTGCATGATGATCTGATCAGTTTTGCGGTCACCGACGATGCCGGCCCCTTCCGGGTTACCAACCCCAATACGGCGCTCAGCTGGACTGGCAATGTCAGCGCCCCTGTCACGTGGGACGTAGCCAACACCGATGACGCCCCGGTTAGCTGCAGCGCAGTCAATATCGCCCTGTCTACGGACGGCGGCTACACCTATCCCATCACCCTGGCTACCAACGTGGCCAATGACGGCAGTCACACGGTGGTCGCCCCCAACAACCCCACCAACCAGGCGCGCGTGCGGGTGATGTGCGCCAACAACATCTTCTTTGACATTTCCGACACCAACTTCACCATCCTGCCGGCCGCGCCGGGCGCCGTTTTGAGCCTCAATAAGACAGTCGCGCCCGCCGGGCCGCTCTCACCCGGCGCCCCTCTCACTTATACGGTTAGCGTGACCAATTCGGGCAACCTCGCGGCGACGACTACGATCACCGACGCCTTCCCCTCCGGCATCGTCAATCCAGTCTGCGATGGTGTGCCGGGCGACCTGGACATCACCGTCAATATCGGCGCCGGCGCCAGTCGAACCGTGCTCTGCAGCGCCGCAATTGTTAGCGGGATTGGACTGGATATCCAAAAGTCGGTAGATCGGACGGAGGTCAGCGCCGGCGAGACGGTTACCTATACCCTCACGGTCACCAACACCAGCGCCGGCTATACCCTGAACAACGTCATGGTCAGCGATCCGGCCGTGAGCGGTTGTTCGCCGGCGTTGGGCACGCCTATCACGCTCGCTCCGCAGGAGTCCCAGACCTACGTCTGCCCCAATGTCGTCATCAACGGCTCCACCACAAACACGGCTACCGTCACCGGCGTGTACCCGATCGAAAACGTAGCCTATGCGTCCGCGCCGGAGGATCCCGCCGGGACGGTATCGGACAACGCCGAGACAGAGGTAGTCGTCAGCGCCAGCGACTCTGTCACGGTAACCGTCCGGGACTCCGGTTACCTCGTCTACATACCTGTCATCAAGAATGACTAAAGGTTAAAGCCTTCGTCCAGCCGTTTGCCTCTGGCCGGGTTTGCTGTTATCCGGCCAGAGGCGCGGCACGGTCCTGACTCTAGACCTGGCCGCCGAAGAGGTAGGTGATGATGGAGCTGTTTAGCTCACCCTGATCTGGGGCAGCCATGGTGGAACTTGCTCGCAATAAGTCGCCCACTGCTCGCCAAACGCCTCTGCCAACGCGGCTTCCTCACGGCAAGCCCGAATGACCAGCGCGGGGACATTTGCGAGCAGAAAGACGAAGGTCCAGGTGCGGTAGAGCAGTAGCCCGCCCAGCGCGACGAGCAGGATACCCAGGTACATGGGATGGCGCACGTAGGCGAAGGGTCCACCAGTGATCAGCCGGTGGCCGGTAAAGAGCTGCGCTCCGAAGCTACCAGAAACGTAATACATCTCGGCGAGGGTAAGCCGGCTCCAGAGCACGAGCGCTAATCCGGGAAAATAGAGCAGTGAGCCGGCGATGAGCGCCGCAGCCCGCAGCGGCCGGGAGATAGCCACAGGCAGGGGCCGCCATAGGCGCCAGCAGAGGGCGAAGTAGCCGGTCCCGGTCAGCAGCAAAAACAGCGGACGCCGCAGCCACACCGTGAAGCGGCCGGCGGTCCCGGCAGCCGGCCGGCGCAGTCCCCGGCCAATGCCCAGGAAGATGGAAGCCAGCGCCAGCAGAATCGCGCCCGCACCAGCCCGCCGCACGTGCTGTTCGGCAAGATTCAGGTTCATCGTTCACTCGGCGCCGGTCCGGCCGGCTTCCTGTCCTAAGGTATCAGGCGCCAAAAATGTGCGTGATGATGGTGGAGCCGCCGCCGCCGACACTCTGCTGCATGCCTATATGTGCCGCCGGGAGCTGGTTCTCGCCGGCTGTACCTGTTAGCTGCCGGACTATCTCGCAGGCCTGGTAGAGCGCTGTCGCGCCGATGGGGTGGCCGCGCGCTTTCAGGCCGCCCAGCGTGGCAATAGGGATACGGCCCTGCAGGCCTATCTCGTCTTCCGCCGCCAGCCGCCATCCCGTCCCCGGTTCGGCAAAACCCACGGCTTCAAGCTGCAGGCAGGCCATGATGGAGAAGGCGTCGTGCAGCTCGAAGAAGTCAACGTCCTCCAGCGTCAGGCCGGCCTGCTGAAAGGCCCGCCGCGCCGAGCGCTCGGCAGCCCGCAGGTGGAGCGGCTCCGGCCGGTCGGCCAGGCGAAAGCGGTCCGTCGCCGCCGTAGACGCCAGAATACGTATGGGCAGGTCGCTATAACGCCGGGCCTCGTCTGTCGGCGCAAGGACGACCGCCGCCGCGCCGTCACAGATGGGCGCGCAGTCGTAGAGGCGCAGCGGCGGGACGATAAAGCGGGAGTTGAGCACCGTCTCTTCGGTAACGACTTTGTCGTGGAAGAGGGCAATGGGATTGTGCCGGGCATTGCGGTGGGCGTTGAGCGCAAAGCCGGCGAAACGATCGGGGGAGATGCCGTACTGATCGCAATAAAGCTGCATGATCTGGGCGTTCTGGCTGAGCATCGTCGCCCCTTCCAGCACCTCATAGCGGGCGTCGAGCGCTTTTGCCAGGGCCAGCACAGGGGATTGGTCGCTCATCTTCTCGACGCCGACGACGACGGCGGTGTTGACCAGCCCGCTGGCGACGGCAAGGTGGCCCACGCGCAGCGCGGCTGCGCCACTGGCCGTGGCTGCCCGGACGAGCAACGCCTCGATCCCTGCCAGCCCAGCCTCGTCGGCGATGAGCGCGGCCAGATGTTTCTGGGACTGCAGCTCGTCGCTGAGCATATTTCCCAGGTAGAGGGCGTCAACCTGTTCCAGCCCGGCCGCCGCCAGCGCGCCACGCACGGCTTCTGCGCCGAGGACTCGCAGGCTGGCATCGTGCCGTTTGCGGATGGGTAGCTGATAGGTAGCAACAATGCTGACAGGGCGCATAGGTGTGCTTCCAGTTGTCAGAAAGAGGGCCAGCGACACCAAGCGTACCAGACTGCCGGCCGGCAGACGAACGTAACCGTGTTTTCGGACTGGTTGCGTTTCATGCTAGAATGACGGCACGCTGATCCAGGTGTTTGTGCCATTCACCGCCGCTTCCCATTCCGCCCGGCTGAAAACGTGGGGTGAGCGTTTCGCTCACCGCTTGTGTGCGCCTTTCGACCAGAGAAGGAAATATGTTACAGATCCATCTGTTGGGCGACTTCCGTCTTCTCGCCGACGAGCGACCTCTGCACCTGCAGCTATCGCCGAAAGAGCAGGCGCTGCTCGTCTACCTGGCCTGGCTGGGCAAGCCCCAGCCACGCACGGCTCTGGGGCAGTTGTTCTGGGAAGGGCGCGTGGCGAAACAGGCGCGCTCTAACCTGCGCACCTTGCTGGCCCGCAGCCGCGAGCTGCTCGGCGACTACCTGACGATCACGCGGGACGTCATCGCCTTCGACGAGAGACAGGAGCACTGGCTGGATGCGCACGAGTTCCTGCGTCACCTTTCTATGGCCGATCATCTGGCCCGGCAGCAGTCGCCGGGGGCAACGGCAGTTGGGGGCCGCCTGATGCGGGCGCTGGCGCTCTACCAGGATGGCTTTCTCGCCGGATTTGAGCTGCCGGGCAACGAGCGCTTTATGGCGTGGGTGGAGGGCGAGCGCGCCGTTCTGCACGGCCGGGCGATTCACGGCTGGCGGCGGCTGGCCCGGTTTCACGAAGAGCGCGGCGACTTCCAGGCGGCTCTCGAGAGCTGCCGCCAGCTACTGGGGCTGGATCCATTCGACGAGGATGCTCATGCTCAGATCCTCCAGCTCTATCGCCGGCTGGGCCAGACGGCCGAGGCGCTGGACCACTATGAGCGCTACTGCCGGCAGCTCCACGCCGAGCTGGGGCTGTCGCCCGGCGATAGCCTGCTTGCGGTCTTTCACGAGCTGCGCCACGGCCATACTTTCGCGCCATCCCTGCGGGCGCCTGCACTCCCTCCTGAGGCCAATGGCGAAGCGCCGCACGATAACCTCCCCGCGCCGGTTACACCGCTGGTCGGCCGGCGGCGAGAGCTGGCCGAATTGACCGGCCGGTTTTTGAACTCGCCTGCCCGCCTCGTTTCGGTGGTCGGGCCCGGCGGCATCGGCAAGACCCATCTGGCGCTGCAGGCGGCGAACCGGCTGCGAGGCACCTTTCTGGACGGCATTGTCTTCGTCGCGCTGCCCGAGGAAGCTGAGAGCGCTCCCATCAGCCGCGAACTGCCGGCCAACGCGCTGGCCCATGCCCTCGACCTGCGGCTGCACGGCCGTCGGAGCACACGCGAGCAGCTGCTGGACCACCTGCGCCCCAGAGAGATGCTGCTGCTGCTGGACAACGTGGAAACGGCGCTGGCCGAAAGCCGCACGCTGATTCAGGAGCTGCTGCACGGCGCACCCGACGTGCGGCTGCTGATCACCTCTCGCGAGCCTTTGGGTATCCCGGCTGAAGAGCTGCTGGTGCTCGACGAGCTGCCGGTGCCCGAGGCGGGCGAGCTGGCGCTATCGGCATTTGAAGAAGAACGATACGCCAGCCTCCAGCTTTTTGTGGAACGGGCGCGGCGCACCTTTGCCGGCTTTACTCTGAACGAGGAGAACATTGGCGACATCGCGCGCATCTGCCGGCTGGTCGGCGGCATTCCGCTGGCTATCGAGCTGGCTGCGGCCTGGGTCGGTCACTTCAACAGCGCCGAGATCGCCGAGGCCATCGAACGTAACCTGAGCTTTCTGCAGAGCCCGCTCCACCGCGAGCCGGCCCGCCACCAGAGCATTACCAACGTCTTCGATTATTCCTGGGAGCTGCTCGTCTCCCACGAACGGCGCGTGCTGGTCCAGCTCGCGCTGTTTCGGGGCAGCTTCAGCCGCGACGCAGCCCAGGCCGTGGCCGGCGCGCCGCTGCCGATCCTCATGTCGCTGGTGAACAAGTCGATGCTGCGCCTGACACAGTCAGGCCGGTACGAGCTGCACGAGCTGGTGCGCCGTTTCGTCCGAATGAAGTGGCCGGACGTGATCGGCCGGGATGCGCGGGCCGAAGCCGAACAGCGCGAGCTGCAGTTACGCTACGGCCGCTATTATCTCGGCTTCATCGCCGCCGAGGCCGATGGTCTGCACGGGCCGGCGCCGGAGAAAACCATCCGGGCGATCCAGGCTGACCTGGGCAACATCAGCCGGGCCTGGGAGATGATGCTGGCGCTCGAGGAGTATAACCTGATCGTGCAGAGCGCCAACGGCCTGTCCCGCTTCTATCACTACACGGGCCAGTACCGTGGGGCGGCGGAGCTGTTTGCTGCAGCGGCCGAACAGCTCCATGCCCGGCTCGGGACCGGCGAGGCGAGCCCGGCGGCCCGCGTCGCGCTGGCCCGCGTGCAGAGCAAACAGGCTTTCTATCTCATCCGGCTGGGACAGTTCGAGCAGGCCGGCCGGGTGGCTCAGCTCGCCGCGGCGACGGCCGAAGAGGTGGGCGATGCCTACGGGCAGGCGGAGAGCTTTCTGCAGTGGGGCGAGGCGATTGAGATACAGGGGCCGCTCGATATTCCCCGCCAGAAGTACACGGCGGCGTTGGAGATTGCCCGGGCGATTGGCGACGACGTTCCAGACGCGGCCCGGCTTGAGGGACGCAGCCTGGCCCTGCTGGGCCGGTTGGCCTGGCGCAGCGGCGAAATAGCCCTGGCCGATAGCTACTACCGGCAGGCGCTGGCGCTGGAACGAGCGCGAGGCGACCTGCTGGCCGAAGGGCATCTGCTCACGGCGCTGGGGGCCAACGCCGGGCTGCGCGGCGAACTGGACGAGGCCGAAGGTTACTTTGGTCAGGCGCAGGCGCTCTACCGGCGGATTAGCAACCGCCATCGCGAGGCCGGCATCCAGGAACATCTGGGCCGGCTGCGCTTCGCCAGTGGCCGTTACGAGGAGGCCGCAGCTCTCTTCCAGCGGGCGGCCCGCCGCTTCCGCGACAGCGGCGACCACTGCAGCGAAGGAGACGGGCTGCGCGCACTCGGCAAGGTCCGGCTGCGCCAGGGGCGACCAGACGAAGCCCGGCGACTTGCGGGACAGGCGCTTGCCATGGCCCAGGCCGCCAACGACCGGCGCCACGCCAGCGCGGCACTGCGCCTGCTGGGCAACGTGGAACGCTTCCAGGGGCGCTTCGTGGAGGCCGGGCAGCGCTTCCAGGAGGCGCTGACGATCAGCCAGGCGGTAGGCGATCAGGCGGCAACGGCGCTGCTGCAGGATGCGCTGGGGCTGAACCACTGGTCCCTGGGCCAGTACGACCTGGCATGGCATTACTGCCACGCCGCGCTGCAAAGCGCCACCGGACTCGTCGATCAGGTGGCCTTCCTCGCCGATCTGGCTCTGGTAGCGCTGGCGCTCGGCGACACGGCTGCGGCGCTGGACCTTGGCCAGCAGGGGTTGCTGCCGGCACGGCGCGTTGGCCTGCCCGCACTGGAGGCGCGGCTCTCGATGCGCGTCGGCGATGCCCACGCTCGCCGGAGCGAACCGGCTCTGGCGACGGCGCATTATCGCCGGGCTATCTCCCTGTTCGAGAGCACCGGCGAACGGGTCATGGCGCAGGAGCCGCGCGCAGCCCTGGCGATGCTCTATCTGGAGCAGGGGGAGGCGCAGGAGGCCTGCCGCCACGCCGAGAAGGTGCTGACTTACCTGCGGGAGAATGAGCTGGCGGGCTGCTACGAGCCCTTCCGTGTCTATCTGTCCCTTGCCCAGGTGCTCAGGGCCGCCGGCGACGCTCGTGCCAACAGAGTGCTGGGGCAGGCCTACGAACGATTGCAGCTTCAGGCGGCCCAGATCGAAGACGCGGCGCTGCGCCGGCTCTTCCTCGAACGGGTGCCGGCGCACAGGGCCATTGTAGCGGCGCTGGCCGGCTGAACGCGCTCAGCCACAGATAGTCTCGCGCAGAGCAGCTTTCTGGACCTTGCCCAGGGCGTTTCGTGGGAGCGCTTCCACGAAGATAACCTGCCGGGGCGCCTTGTAGCTAACGAGACGTTCGCGGCAGTAGGCAATGATCTCCCTGGCTGTGGGCGCGCTCCCAGCCTTTGGGACGATGACGGCTGTTACCCGCTCCCCCCATTGCGGGTCGGGGCAGCCAATGACGGCGCTGGCGGCGACGGCCGGATGGCTGGCGAGTACCAGCTCGACCTCCGGCGGGTAGACGTTGTAGCCGCCGCTGATCACCAGATCTTTGGAGCGCCCTTTGAGGGTGATGTAGCCATCCGGCTCGCGCAGCCCGAGGTCGCCGGTGCGCAGCCAGCCGTCGGCGGTGAACGCTTCGGCCGTCTTCTCCGGCTGGCGCCAGTAACCCTTGCAGACGTTGGCGCCGCGCACCTGCACCGCGCCCACTTCGCCGTCGGGCAGCGGCGCTTCTGTCTCTGGATCGACGATGCGTACTTCCACGCCGGGCAGGGGCAGCCCCACCGAGCCAACGCGCCGCTCGCCGTGCAGTGGGTTGGAGATGAGCATGCCAGTTTCGGACATGCCGTAGCGTTCCAGCAGGGTGTGGCCGAACGTCTCCCGGAAGCGGTGAAAGAGGTCGTCGGGCAGCCGGTCGGAGCCGGACGTCAGCAGGCGCATGTGGCTGAGGTCGTAACCGGCGGCGCCCTCGACCTCGACCAGCCTTCGGTGGATGGCCGGCACGCCCATGAAGACGGTGCAGCGCTCGTCCTGCAGGAGCTGCAGCGTGCGGCGGGCGTCGAAGGAGGGCAGGAGCAGCGCAGTGGCCCCGGCATGTAGCGCACCATGCAGGGCGACGATCAGGCCGTGCACGTGGAAAATAGGCAGAACGTGCAGGAGCACGTCGTCCTCCCGCCAGCCCCAGGCTTCGTGCAGGGCGTCGAGGTTGGCGGTGAGGTTGCCGTGGGTCAGCTCGGCCCCTTTCGGCCGGCCGGTCGTGCCGCTGGTGTAAATCATCAGGCAGGTCGCGTCTCGCTCCTGCGGGATGGGCAGCGAGGCGGCCTGTGCCGGATCATAGGGCGCGAGCAGGGCGGCAAGAGCCGCGCCGTTCGCTGTGTCCAGGTAGATCGTCTCCTCCAGACTGCCGAGATCGGCCAGCAGAGGCGAGAGGGCGGAGCGCGCCGTATCGGCGGCGAAGAAGAGCTTTGCCTGGGCATCGTCGAGGAAATAAAGCAGCTCGCGCGGTGGGTAGCCGGGGTTGAGCGGCAGGCTGATCGCCTCCAGCCGCATCACGGCCAGGTGCAGGATGATAAAGGGCAGCGATTTGGGGAGCTGCAGGGCTACCCGGTCGCCTTTCTCTACCCCTTTCGCCTGCAGGAAGGCCATGCCCCGCCGCACCAGCCGCTCCAGCTCGCCATAGGTGATGGCTTGGCGCTCGGCCAGACGCTCACCGTCGCCCTCTTCGGGCAGGAAGATCAGGGCGACCTTGTCCGGCTGCCGCTCGCAGAGGGCATGCAGCCGTTCGAGGAACGTGGGTCCGGTCATGCGACAGAACCGGCTACTTCTCGCCGGCCACCAGATGCCATATGCGGCTCGGATTGAGCGGGATCTCCAGGATTTCCACGCCGGTGTGGTCGAGCGCGTCTTCGATGGCCTGGGCAAAGAGCGGGCCGACGGGGATGGCGCCGGCCTCGCCTGCCCCCTTGGTGCCCAGCGGGTTAAGCGGGGAGGGCGTGACGACGTGGCCGACCTCCATCCGGGGCACTTCCAGGGCCGTGGGCAGCAGGTAATCCATGAACGAGCCGCTGAGTAGCTGCCCGTCGTCGCTGAAGCTGAGCTTTTCGTAGAAGGCGTTGCCGATGCCCTGGGCGACCCCGCCGTGAATCTGCCCGTCGAGGATGAGCGGGTTGATCACGTTGCCGCAATCGTGCACGACAACGTAGCGCAGGATGCGCAGAGCCATTGTCTCCGGGTCCATCTCGATAATCATAGCGTGCACACCGCTGGCGGTCGCGCCGTATTTAGGTCCGAAATAGTTGGTCGCCTCCAGTCCCGGCTCGGTGCCCGGCTGCACGGCGCCGCGCATTGGGTTGGCCTGCTGGGCCAGCTCGCCAAGAGGGATGGCGCTTTCCGGCACGCCCCTGATGCGCACGGTCCCCTCGACCAGCTCCAGGTGATCTTCAGGAACGTCGTCCAGCCGATGACTGGCGAGCCTGAGAATCTTCTCGCGCACGTCCCGCGCTGCCTCGTTGATGGCGTTACCGGCGACGACCGCGCCCCGGCTGGCAAACGTGCCCGCGCCCCAATGGAACTGATCGGTGTCGCCCGTGGTAATGTCTACGTCCGTTGGGGCGACGCCGAGCTGGTCGGCCACAATCTGGGCATAGGAGGTGAAATGGCCCTGCCCCTGCGTGCCGATGCCGGTGGCGACGCTGACCCGGCCGTTGTTCTGCACCTGAACGCGCGCCCCTTCGTAGGGGCCGATGCCGGTCCCCTCGACGTAACAGACAAGCCCCAACCCCAGATAGCGGCCCTCGGCGCGCGCTGCCGGCTTCGTCTCACGGAAGAACTGCTCGTAGCCGATCAGCTCCATCGCCAGATCCAGACCGGGCTCGTAGTTGCCACTGTCATAGGTCACCGGGGCGAAATCCTGGTAGATGATCTCGTTATCGTAGGGGAACTGGTCGGGCTGGATGAAGTTGCGGCGGCGGATTTCCGTGCGGTCCATGCCCAGCTCGCGCGCGGCAATGTCCAGCAGCCGCTCCATGACGAAGACGCCATGCTGCCGGCCGGCGCCGCGATACGGGGTGACGATCGGCTTGTTGGTGAAGAGCGACGTGAACTCGCTGTAGTAGGCGGGAATATCGTAGCAGCCGAGCAGCGT
>Ga0123333_10001830_pt1 | contig 22254 bp, 9 predicted proteins | sample BioC12SIPDNA_3_FD_89957 | JGI IMG/M metagenome (GOLD analysis project Ga0123333, IMG submission 89957) | Anaerobic biogas reactor microbial communites from Washington, USA - Biogas_R2_B C12 SIP DNA | ecosystem: Engineered > Bioreactor > Anaerobic > Unclassified | place: Washington, USA... | reverse complement strand
GCGGAGCGATTTGAGCGCCCGATGGACGATCACGCGGACGTTTCCCTCGGCGGCGCCGGTGGCCGCGGCAATCTGCCGGTAGCTGAAACCTTCGGACCAAAGCGCGAGGGCCTCGCGCTGGGGCAGAGGGAGCCGGTCGATCAACCGATTGACGCATTCCGACAGGTCCGCCCGCTCGGCCGCGTCGGCCGGATCGGGGCAATCGTCGAGCACGGTTTCATCGCAATTCGATTCGCCGCCGCGACGCCGCAGCATATCGACCGCCTGATTCCGACAGACGGCGAACAGCCACGGGCCGACCCGCCCGTCGAGCCGTTCGGGCGGTTGATCGCAAAGCCGCAGGAACGTGTGTTGCACGGCGTCGCGGGCCGAGTCGTCGTCGCCCAACAGCCGGGCGGCGAAGCGCAGCAGCCGCGCCTCGTATTGTTCGAGCGCCTGCAACACCCATCGCTGTCGCTGGCCGGACTTCGCAACCATCCGAAAAGCTCCCGTCAGGTGATCCCTCTGTAAGTAGAACGGAAATAGGCCGGTTTTGTTACACCCCCCGGATGGAAATTGCGTGGAAAAATGTTACGGTTTACGAAAACCAATAATCGCACCACACCGGCGAAATGTATAGTAGGACAGGTTGGCAACCTGTCTCACATGCTGTGGGGACAGGTTTGAAACCTGTCCTAATTGATGTGGAGACAGGTTTGAAGTCTGTCCTAATTGATGTGGGGACAGGTTGCCAACCTGTCCTAATTGATGTGGGGACAGGTTTGAAGTCTGTCCTAATTGATGTGGGGACAGGTTGCCAACCTGTCCTACGTCTCGCATATTGACATTGCACCGGGTATAGTCCATTATAAACAGCCTCCCTTAACCCCCTTGTTCAGGGGAAATGCTATGACGACAGTATTTATTATCTGTGCCGCGATCGGCGGAACCGTGCTGGTCTTCCAGTTCATCCTGTCCCTGATCGGGCTGGGCGGCGAGGCATTCGACCTCGACGCTTCGGGCGACGTGGGCCACGGCTTCGGCGGCGACGGCCTTTCTCTCGATCACATCGACGTGTCCGGCCAGGATGGTTTTGCTCTCGATCATCTCGACGTGCCCGACGCCGACCACCACGTCAGCTCGACCTGGCTGTTCGGGGTGATTTCGTTCCGCACGGTCGTTGCCGCGTTGGCGTTTTTCGGGCTGGCCGGGCTGTGGGGCCAATCGACCGGGACATCGACGACAAACACGCTGCTGTTGGCCATCGCCGCCGGCGTCGCCGCCATGCTGGGCGTCTATTGGCTGATGCTCGGCATGAACAAACTGCAGGCCGATGGCAACATCCGCGTTCAGAGGGCGATCGGCCGACACGGAACCGTTTATCTCCGCATTCCCGGCAACCGCTCCAGCACGGGTAAAATCCAGTTTAACCTGCAAAATCGGACCATCGAATCTTTGGCCGTTACGTCCGGCCCCGAACTCCCCACGGGAGCTAAAGTTGTGGTGACGGGCATTGTCAACCCGAACACGCTCGAAGTGCGGGCGGAATAAATACAATGCCCCTCGAACATAAAACGACCAAAGAGCAAACAACACCATAACAATAGCGGGAGGCTAACAGCCTCCGGTGATGAATCGTTGTTCGTTGTTTCGAGCACATTCCGGGGGCTGTTAGCCCCCGGCTATTGTTTTCGCTAGTTTTAGTTATTCAACCAGTCCCGCACACATACACATTGAAAGGCACGCCCATGTCCAATTTGCTCTTATTTGCCCAGGACTCATTAAGCCGCGGCCAGATCTGGCTGGCCCTGATTGTCATCCTAGTGGTAATCGCGTTGTTCAGTTTTTTCATTTTGTTGGTCAAGCAGTACAAGCGCTGCCCGAGCAACTGCATTTTGGTGATCTACGGCAAGTCGGGTCACGGCCACGACGCGGCCACCTGCATCCACGGCGGGGCGAAGTTCGTCATCCCCTTGATTCAGGACTACGCCTGGCTCCGGCTCGAACCGATGCAGATCGAGATTCCCCTGCGGGGCGCGCTCTCGATGGAAAACATCCGCGTGAACGTACCCAGCGTATTTACGGTGGCCGTGGGCACGACGCCCGAACAGATGCAGAACGCCGCCATCCGTCTGCTCGGCCTCAGCGCCGGCGAGGTGAAAAAACAGGCCGAGGACATCATCTTCGGACAGTTGCGCCAGGTGATCGCCTCGATGCAGATCGAGGACATCAACCGCGACCGCGACAAGTTTCTCGAAGCCGTGCAAGCATCGCTCGAACCGGAGCTGCGAAAGATCGGCCTGGTGCTGATCAACGTGAACATCACGGACATCACCGACGAGTCGGGCTATATCGAGGCCATCGGGCAGAAGGCGGCCTCGCAGGCCATTCAGAAGGCCCGCGGCGATGTGGCCGATAACGAGCGGATGGGCGAAATCCGCGTGGCCGAGGCCGAGCGCGAGAAATGCGTCAGCGTAGCCAACGCCCACAAGGTCCGCGAAATCGGCACCCGCGACGCAATGCGCGAGCAGGCGGTTCGCGTGGCCGAACTCGATAAGGCGCAGAAGGTCGGCGAGCAGACCGCCGCGTTCGAGCGCGACGCCGATGTGAAGGCCGCCGAGCGGGACATGCGCATCCGGCTGGCCCAGGCCGATGCCCGGGCAGTCGAGGGCGAGAACCTGTCGAGGGCCGACATCGCCGCATCGCAGGCCGCACTGCAAGTCAAAAAGGCCGAGGCCTACGAATTGGGCGAAACCCGAAAAGTCCGCGCCGAAGGCGCCGTGCTCGAGGCCGAACACATCGCCCGGGCGAAAGCCGCACTGGCCGAGGCCGATCGAATCGAGGCCGAACGCCGCGCCGAACTCGAAGCGCCGGCCAAGGCCGAGCGGGCGCGCGTCGAGGTCTACGCGGCGGCCGAAGCCAACAAACGACGCATAGAGGCCGAAGGCGAAGCGGCGGCCATCTACGCCAGACTCGAAGCCGAAGCACGCGGACAATACGAAATCCTCGCCAAAAAAGGCGACGGCCTACAGCGGATCATCGACGCCTGCGGCGGCTCGGAACAGGCCTTCAAACTGCTCATGCTCGAACACTTCGACAACCTGGTCGATGCCTCGGCCCGCGCGATCTCGAACATCAAGTTCGACAAAATCGTGGTCTGGGAGGGCAACGGGCAGAACGGCACCACGCAGACGGCCAACTGGCTGCATAACATGGCCCGCACGCTGCCGCCGATGATGCAAGTGATGAAAGACATCGGCGGCGTCGAGATTCCCGAGACGCTGGCCAACTTCGCCGTGGGCGAGAAGAAACCTTCGCAGGACGGCCGCGATGCGCCGCAACCGGTCGAGGCGTAAAACGCCGTTGTCGAATGGCGCGACTTTTTACGCGCAAGCGTTCACAGGGGACAGTCCCAATTTTTGCGGTTTACCGCGAAAATGGGACTGTCCCCGGCACGTGAACGGTTCCTTTCGCGCGCGATAGTCCCCGTTTTTCTCGGGGACGGCGACCGCTCCGCGCCCTCCCGTTTTTTTCGCGCGGTAATTGCATTTTCAATGCGCTAGTCTTATACTATGGCCAACATGCCCCCCCGCCGGGCTGGCACGCGCAATGCAGATGTTAAACAACAAGAAGGGGGGTAGCGAGACGATCTTACGGAACCGACATGTTGGACGTTATACGTTGTATTGGGCGTTGTACCGTCGTATTTAGCGTTATATTGTCGTATTTAGCCCGCCGTGAATACACGGCGGGGAAGGATTGCATCAGAAATAACCGTGTTGATAAATAACCGCGTTGACCTCGGATGTATTCCCCCGGGACGATTGACTGTCATGTGGTTAACGTTGGGAAACAGGTGGTTAATGTTGGGAAAAACGCCCGCCGGCTGCGACCGGCGGGGTGGAAAATGCCGCAATTCCCCCGCGAGCGCAGTCGCGGGGCGTTTCTTTTCCCCCCGCGAGCGCAATTGTGGGGCGTTTCGATTCATCGACGTTATAAGCTGACTCTCAATAAATACGGATTTGTAATTTCAGGACGAGAGGTTAGGGGGACCGTGACCGCAATCAAATGAGATTGCAAATTGAAAATTGAAAATTGAAAATTGAAAATTGAAAACTGCAAAATACAAAATACAAAATGCAAAATAAAAATTGTCTGATACTTCAGCCATAGGGAGCGAAACCGATGGGTCGCATCGCACGCGTCTGTTGTTTGTGCTTGCCGGTTTTTTATCTTCTTTCGACTGGCGTGTTCGGCCCGGCGGCCCTCGCCGCAGAAGAGCCGAATAAGGCGTTGAAGTACCACGCCATTCTGCAAAAGCGTCCCGAGCCGGGCTATGTGTTCGATCGTTTTTACAATACCTGGCTCGATCAGGCGTCGGCCGAATCGCTTCAGACTTTTCTCCAGACGCGGATCGAGGCGGAAGACTCCACGCCGAACCGCCTTCTGCTGGCCTTCTTTCATTCCAAGCAGAACGACGACGCGGCGGCGATCGACGAGTTCGCCGAGGCTTTGAAGCGCGATCCCGATAGCGCAAGCGGCTGGTACTACAAGGCGCGGGCCGAATCGCGCACGCTAGATTTCGAGTCGGCCGCCGCCGATCTGCAAGAGGCCCGCCGCCGAAACCCCGACCCCAAGCTGGCCGTGAGCATCGAGCGGCTGCTGGGGACGATGCTGATGCGGAGCCAACGGACGGCCGAGGCGCTCGCCGTATGGAAGGCGTTGCTCGACGCCCATCCCGCCGACGAGGAATTGTTCGAGGACGTGATCGAGCTGCATCTCGAGGAAAGCCTGTTCGACGAGGCCGCCGCCTTGTCCGAGCGGTTGATCGCCATGACCAAGGATCCGTACGTGGCGATCATGCGCCGGCTGCGGCTGGGCGACGTCCATCATCGTGCCGGCCGCCGGGACAAGGCCGTCGAGGTCTATGCGGCGGCCTTGGGCGACTCGGGCGATAATTCCTGGCTGGAACGGGAAATCATCGCCCAAATCGAACAACTCTTCCGACTCGAAGACGATCTGACCGGCCTCTCGCGGCAATACATCGACCTGCTGAAGACCTATCCCAAGCGGGTCGGATTGCATCGCCGCCGCTGCCGGCTGCTGGTCGAGTTGGGCGAAAACGACGAAGCCCTGAAGGGCTACCGCAAGATTCTCGAACTCACGCCCGGCGAACGGGGATTCCGCGAGGAATACGTGGACATGCTCGGCCGGATGGGCCGGCACGACGAGGCCGTCAAGGAGCTTCGATCGCTCCGCGAACAACACCCGAAAGACCCCGAAATACTGGTCCGGCTGGCGAAAACCCTGCACTTGTCGAAAAAAACGCCCGAGGCGATTGAAGCCGTCCGGGAATACCTGAAAATTTCCGACGGCGGCGAATACGCCCACACCCGCGCGGCGCGGCTCGTCGCCGGATTCGGCGATCGGGCGAAAGCCCTGGAGTTCCACGAAAAGTTGGCGGCGGCGTTCCCCGACTCGCCATCGGCGCAAGAGGCCCTCGCCGGATTCCTCCACGCCAACGACCGCAAGGAAGACGCGCTGGCCATTTGGCGGAAGCTTGCCGAAAAGGCCGACTTGACGCCGACGCTGAACGTCGCGCGGTCGCTCAGCGCGCGGGGCGAAAACGCCGTCGCCCTGGAATTGCTTGCCGCACGGGAAAAAGATTTTGGCGACAACCCGCTGTTTCTGGGCCAATTGGTCGCCGCCGCCCTGCACGAGAAGCAATACGAGCGGTGTCTGCCGGGCGCGAGACGCCGCGTCGAGACGGCCCGCAGCGCCTCGGAACTCGAGGCGGCGGTTGCGCAAGCCGTGACCGCCTTCAAGCAGAGCGAAAAAATCGAAGAAACGATAAAAGAATTGCAGGCCGCCCCGCAGCGGCCGGTCCAACTGACCTGTCTCTTGGCCGAACTGCACGAGAGCCTCGGCGAGAGCGAGCGTGCGGACGAAGTTCTGAAAATCCCGGCCGAGCAGGGCGAGACGCTGGCCATCGGACAACAAATCCGCCTCCACTGCCTGCGCGGCAACTGGTCGGCCGCCGCCGCCGCCACGAAACGACTCCTGGAGCTTTCCGGCGCAGGAAAGGCCCAGCACGTCCGCCGCCTGGTCGAACTATACGAGCGCGACAACCAACCCGAGGAAGCGCTGAAGTGGACGGAAACCTGGAAGCGTCTTTCGCCGGGGAGCACCGACCCCTGGTTTAGCGAGGCCCGGCTCCTGCAACTGCAAGGCAAGGAAGACGAAGCCCTCGGCGCGCTGCGGAAAGCGGTGCAACGATTCGACAAGGACGACGATCTCCGCGCGGCGCTCGCCCAGGCCTATAACTCGGCGGGAAAATACCGCGAGGCGGAGCGGGTATACCGCCAGCTCTTCGAAAACACCGAAGACGCCGCGGAAAAGCTCCGCTGGGTGGCCGAGCTGGCCGACATCGCCCAATCCGAAGGCACCGTGCCCCGACTGCTCGAAGAGTTCGAACAGCGCCGCCGGACGAACCGCCGCTCGATCGTGCCGCTGCTGGCCTTGGCCGAGATACATCGGGCGACGGGCGAATACGAGGGCCGCCGCCAGGCGCTGTTGGCCGCAACCAATCTCAAACCCGACGACCTCGATCTGTTGTCTCACATCGCCCGCATCGAGGAAAGCGAGGGCGATTGGAAAGCGGCCGCGGCCACGCTCGAACGAGCGGCCAAGCTCGACCCGACCGGCAAAACCCGGCAAAAGATCGCCCGGCTACACCTCGAATACGGCGAACCGGACGCCGGTCTTGCCATTTTGCGCGACATGATCGACGAAAAAACGGCCGATCCGCGCGCCCTCGAGGGCATGGCCGACGCCCTCTGCGGCGTGCAGGAATGGGAGCGGGCGGCCGACTTTCTCCGCGAGCGGATTTCGGCCTTTGCCGGCGATTACCGCCTCCGCTACCTGCTGGCCGTCGCCTACGAAGAGGCGGGCCGATTCGACGAGGCCGCCGGCGAATTCGTCCGCCTGCTGGAAAACCTCGAAGAATTGCCCGAAGTAAAACAGAACGCCGCCAAAATCCCCGCCAGACAATCGCAGTTCGACGAGTTCAAGGACGTGTTTCCGTCCGGAGCAATGCAAATGTTCGAAGTAATGGAAGCCCGGGAATCGGCCTATGCCCACCGCGAAAACAGGCACGCGGCGATCGGTTATCCCGCCGGCCTCGGCATGGGTTCGCTCGGCGGGTCGATCACAATGCCTTCCCGGGTCGAAGAGGTTTTTCCCTTCGCGCTGACTCACCTGCTGACCATGGCGAAGGAATTCGACGAGCCGCGCCAAGCGGCCTTGTTGGCGGAACTCAAATCGCGGGGGGTTCGTTCGCCCAAGATTTTGCTGGACTTGGCCGATCGCCTCGAACACGGCCCGCCGCCAATCGACGAGGAACTCAAGGAAAACCCCGACGACGAATTGCTGCTGACCATAGCGGTGCTTTCGGGCTTCGACGGCGACCGGGCGGTTGACGCCGAGCCTTTGGTTCGGGCCTATGAGAAGTTCCGCCGCAAGCATTTTGAATTTGCGTTCATCGCCGCATTGCAAGCGGCCTCGTGCGACCAAAAACACGCCCCCTTATTGGGCCAAGCACTCGAACAAGCCGCGCAGATCGAGCGCCCCAACCCGCTGCTGATAATGGGCATTGCCACCGGGCTGGGCGGCGAAATGATGGGGCGCGGCCCCGTGGAAAACGCCTTCGAAAAAGAACATCGCGACAAACTGGTCAAACTGATGATTGGCTGGTATCCGAAGATGTCCCAGGGGAACGCCCAATACGGCCCGTTTCTCTTTTACATCGTCGTTAGAGTGCTTCGTTCGGAGGATGATCCGGCGGCGTATTTCGCCTTCCTCGAGGGCGAAGTCGCCCGGCACCGCGAAAATGCCGCGAAAGCGGCGGGGCAAAATCTCGCCGCTATGTTCTTCTCCGGCCGATCGGACTCCCGCCTGCTTGCGCCGTTGGGATTCCCGCCCGAGCAATTGACGGATTTCCCCCCAAACGTCCGGTCGCTTCTCTCGCCCGACGAGGACGGCGATCCCTTTTCCCGCATGATGGCGGATCAAGTGAAATCCCTTTGGGAGCCGGAAAAACTGAAGCCGCTGATCGAGAAAGTTAAGGATCCGACGCTCAGGCTGCTGCTGGCGCACCAATCCGGGCAGACCGAATTGGTTGACGCCATCCTGAAGCAGATGCTCGCCGAACGAACGCCGCGTCTCGATGCTTATCTGCTGGCCGCGGGCAAGGCCGAGGCCGACGACGAGTACGCCGAAACCGTGCGGCTGCTGGAAAAGGCCAGGCATCTGCCCATGAAAAAAGACCAGAAACAGCGCATCGACGCCGCCGTCGTCACCGCCGTCTTCGCCGCAAAGGAAAACGACGCGGCGGACGAAGAACTGTTGAAGGCCGGCCGCGACGCCGCGCTGCGCTTGCGCCGGCAACGCTTGGATAAGTCGCAGCGCGAGCAACTTGTCAGCGTATTGGAGGATTTAGGGCTGAAAAAAGAGGCCGAATCGCTGGAGAAGCGGCTGGCCCGCGCGCTGGGCGGACTCTCCTTTGCCCCGCCGGCGTTCGTCGCGCCCGGCGCCGCAACACCCAGCGACCGCATCGAGAACCTCATCGCCGACGACAAACGCGAACTGGCCGCCCGAATGTTGGCCAACAACCTCAAGCAGATCGGCCAACAGGTTGCCGCCAATCCGGGCGAGAACTACTACATGGATCAGGTGAACCAGTTTCGCGGCCAGATCGAGGCCCTGGACATGCTCGACGAGGTGTTGAGCCAATTCAAGCCCAAGGACGGGGGGAATCCTTTGCGGGTCCGTGAATACGCGCTGGCGTCTGAATTGTTGGGCCGGAAAAAAGAGGCCGTCGAAGCTTACCTTCAGGTTTTGGAGCGGCGTCCCAAGGACGACGAGGCCCGCTGCCGCCTGATTCTGCTGATGGCCGGCGCCCCCGGGACAGACTGGGACGAGCACCTGGATAAACTTAGCGATGCGGCGATCGGCGGCTTCGGCATGACGCTTGCCCGCAAGGTGAACGATTATGATACCGCTTTGGACGAGCGATTCCGCCACGCGGAAATCGCCATGCGGTTGCTGACGAAACTGAAGGAGCGTCCCCGCGCTGAGACGGATTGGGCCGGGGGATTGGCCGATGCGCTGGGCGATGGCATGCACAGCAATCGAACGGGAGCATCGCTCCCTTCGTTATACGCGATTAAAGTCGAAGGCGACGACGACACAAAAGAAAATGAGGACGCGAAGTTCGTCGCGGCCCGGAAACGTATGGAAGAGCTGCACCGAGAGTTGTGCGAGATGATGCTCGATATGCCCAATTTGCAGCGGGAGGGATTCCGACGCCTTCTGGCGGCCGCCGAGGCGCGGGGCGATGTGCCGCGCAGTACCGACCCCGCCGCGCCGGACGGGAAATCGAAGGTTGCCGAACCGCGGGCCGGTAGGGCGGCGCCGCCCCCGCACTCCCACGACGACTTCATCCGCTTTGCCCAAAAAATATTGCTCGACGAATCGAGCCGGCGCTTGCGGCGGACGCCCTCACGGCAGACGATTATTTACAATGTTTTCCTTCCGGAAAGCGACCCAGACAAGGTCCGCTTCCGCTCGCCCGAGGAATATCTGGCCCGCTCCGCCTGGAGCGGAGGCGACTGGCGGTTGCTCGACGAGGAACTGCTGCCGAAACTCGCCGAGGGAGTGGAAAAACAACCGCACAAGTCGCTCGCGCGGCTGGTTCGGCTCTACCGCTGTCCGGCCGAGGAATATTTAGCGGCGGCCGAGGAGGTCGTGAAAGAATTCACCCGCTCGTCGGCGACGTTCGGCCAGGATCAGAACGAAGCAATGACGATCGTGGTTGAAGTTTGGGCCGATCGCTCGTTGGCGGTCGATCTGGAGCCGATGATCGTCGATTTCGAGCGGCGTAATCTTCGCGGGCGGGGGATGCCGACCGAGCAACAGGCGCTGGTACGCTTCCTCGAAACGCTCGTATCCGGCGGCATGCCGGACAAGGTCCGAGCCGTACTCGCCCAAATCACCGAGTTGTACCTGGGGCCGGAGAATGAACGGATCGAATTCGTTCGCAAGCACTACAACCAGCGCAACGTGACATACGGAACGCCCAACGGACGGATTCATGCCTACTTCGCAATAATGGAGTCGCTCGCGCGGAACGAGTCGCTGGTGTTGCCGGCGCTGGCGGCAATGGAGCCGATCGGCGAGTTGGTGCCCTGGGACGAGTTCCACTATTACCCGGTCAACAATCTGGAAAGCCTTCTGACGCGGAAACCGGAAAAGATACTTGCCGCGCTTGAAGCCTCTCCTTGGCTGGGCGACTTGGAGCGGTTTCGCGTCATGCCGAACGGCGGGTCGGCCGGCGATTGGCCCTTGGTCAAGATGCTGAGCCATGCAAATGACTATCGCGCGGAGGAGCTCAAGCCGTTTTGGGCCATCCTGCGAGAGCGGCAGGAAAAGTCGCCCAGCTTCGGCATGGGATTGTTGCTGGCCGCGGCCGCGTCTGAATCGAAAAAAACGGCCCTCCTCGAACATTTCGGCAAACATCTCGACGATATCCGGAAACTGCCGCAAAAGAGGCAAAGCGAACTGGCCGCTCTCGCCGCTGAACTGATCGGCGACGATCCGAAACCATCGACCGACGCCGCGCGGTCTACCTTGGAATGGATGGCCGAACACCGCGCGAGCCGATGCCGGGAGTTCCTCGACAAACTGGACAAGGCCAAACGCCTCGAAGACTTCGGTCCCAGCGTCAGCAGTACTTGGGAACAGCTTGCCGAACTGCTTCCGCTTTTACTTAAAGACGATCCCCAAGCGGCGAAGAACGTCTTCTTCAAAATGCTCGCCTTCGCCGAGGATTACACGAAGCGAAACGGCGCCGAGTACTACTTGGGGGGAGATCGGAACCCGGGCGGTTGTCTGCTGGAAAAAATCATCGACGATAGCGATTCCGCCCATTACCCGCGAATCACGGCTTTTCTGCTCGACGCGACCGCCGCGCCCGAGGGCGAGCGGATCGTGCTGTATTCCGGGCTGCGGCATTCGATCAATAACATGGTGCGTTCGTTTTTCAACGAAGCGGAAGAGGTGGAAAATCCGTTTGTCGCGGAAGGGCATGAAACGGCGGCGCGGTCCGACGAAGCGGACCTGAAGCGGTTTTACCGACGGCTGGGCGCTTGCTTGAATGGTCGCCCCGCCGCCCTGCTGATTCCAAGCATTACGGTCAGCATCCGCTGGAATATTAACTCGAAGGAAGAATTCGCCAAGCTGGCCGATTGGGCGAAAGCGGAAATGGCCTCCGGCGAGCACCCCGCCCTGGTCGCCGACCTGTGCGCCTGCTTGCTGCTGTGCGGCCGCCGCGGGCCTGCCGCGAAGGAGTCGGAATCGGCCGATCCGCCCGCCAAGCGTCCCGATTCGGCGGACGTCTGCGAGCATTTTCGGAAATTGCTCGGCGATGCGAAATTGCCGCTGTCGTGGCGGTACGAGTTGGCGGCGTTCGCGGCCGGCGAGTTGACGGGCGAGGATGTTCCCGCGGAATTGACCCGCAACGTCGCCGCGGTTTACACGGCCGCGATCGACAAGGCCGTTCCCATCGAGGACTCGGAACACGCCGCTTTATTGAACGTGCTCTCTTCGCTCGGCGGGGAGCCGGAGTCCGAAGCCTTGCGCGCCGAATGGAGCAAGCAGTTCGCTCGGCGATACTTGCGCGGCGGCCGGTCGTCGGCCGCCGACCCGTCGTACTCGCTCGACGACGCGGCGGCCCTGAACCATGCCCTCGCGCTCTATCTGGGCGCGGGCGACGAGGAGCGGGCGAACCTTTTGCTGCGAAAGTACGAAGACGAATTGAAATCGAGCACCTCGGCCGTGGCCCAACTCGTCCGCTTCGGCAAGTGCGAACTGGCCTCGCGGCTATTCCGCAAGCAAACCGCTTCGCTCGATTTCTCCTGGTCGTCCTTCCCCGTCGATCATTACCGGCAAGAGATAGCCGACAATCTGCCCGAGTTTCTCGGCCGGATCGCTAACGATGACGAAAGGTTGTTGGCCGAAATCACGCTGGCCACGATGCCGACCGCCGAAGACGCCGCGCGGATGAAAGACTCGGCCGGAGAGTTTCCGTTTCTCGGCGCCGCGGCGAGCGGGACGGAATCGGCGGATGCGTCGGCCGAGCCGCCGCGGTCCGGCCTGCCCGGCCGCGACGCGCGCCTGGCCGCGCTTGCGCCTCGCCTGAAAAGCACCAAGTTCCGCAACAAAATGCTGCGGACCAAGGCCATCGTCGGCCTGATCCAGAGTCGGCCGGCCGCCGCGCTGCTGGTCGACGAGGTGGCGGCGGAATACAAAAATTGCGGCATCGTGTTGATATTGCATGGCGACAACAACGCGCGCTTGCGGGAAATCCAACCCTTGGTGCTGCAACACGTGGCCAACCGCCTGTCGGAAAACGACGTGCAGCCCTTCCTCGACCTCATGGAGAAATTGGCCGCGGCGTCGAGTTCGAGGAGGCACTATCACTACTACACTGGTTCGTTGTTCCACGGACCGCTCGTGGAACTGTGCTGCAAGGCTCTCGACAGGGAAAACGTCAGCCTGACCGCGGGACAGGCCGGGGAAATCGCCGACGCCCTGTTCGGCTTATTGCAGGACGAAGATTCGCATTTTTACGGCCATAACCGGGAATTCAACATGCTGCTTTTGCTCGCCCATCTCCAGGCCGGCCGCCTGGAGAAACTGATAGATGCGTCGAACGAAATGTCCGTGGAAATGCGCGGGAAATTAAGTCGCGGGGTTGTGTCGCCGGACGTCTGGGCGAAAATCCCAAAAATGTCCGCCTTCCCGGCCAAAGACGCGCCGGAACAACGGATCGGTCTGCTCGGCGACGTCCTGCAAATAATTTTCAAGCACGAGTGGTTCCACTGGAGCACGGGCCACCTTTACGGCATGTGCGGCGACGACATCAACTTGTTTGACCGCATCGTCAAAGCCGAAGTCGTTTCGGACGAGGAACTGATCGAGCACGGCCCGGCAATGGTGGAAAAGCTCGAGGATGCACCGTTGGCCAAGGCGTGCCTGGCCTCTTGGCTGCAAGCGAAAAAGGAATTTGCCAAAGCCGAACCGCTCTGGCGAAGCGCAATCGCCAAAACCCCCGCGGATAAAAAGACCATGTTGAATTACTATAATTGGGGGCTGTATAATACGCTTGAAGCAATGGATCGGCGCGATGAAGCCGAAGAGGTGCGAAAACAAGTTGATATTGACAGTATTGAAAAACAACACAGGCATATAAACTAGCACATTAGCCCCACTCGAATGAGGCGCGAAATGTCGTCGAACCAGAAAAACGTCGATAAGTTCCTGGCGGCCGTGCGGCGGCGGAATAATCGCCGGCAGCTTTGGTCCGTGCTGATCGGGGCGGCGACGGCTGCCGCCGCCCTGCTGATCGCGGTGGGGCTGTGGTACATCGTGCGGGGCTATGCGGTTCCCCGCGTTTGGATCGCCGGCGTGTGTTCAGCGGCATTGTCGGCGGCCGCCGTCGTTTGGGCTTTGCGGCGGTCGAACGTCGAGCGCGCCGCCCATTTCGCCGACCGCTTCTTCCGCTTGCAGGACAGCGTAACGTCTTTTTTGCACTTTTCCGCGCAGGGGCGTCGCGAGGGATTCTACTCGCTGCAAGCCCGGCAAACGGCCGAGCGCGTGGCCGGCTTGGATGCGGGCGAGATTCGCTGCCGCCCGCCGCGGCGGCTCGTGTTTCTCGCCGTCGGCTTGGCCGTCGTTGCCCTGCCCGTCTGCCTCGCCCCCCCCAGCGACGAAGTTCTACAGCGGGAACAAATGGAACGGGAGACCCTGCAAGAGACGGCCGCCATCAATCAGGAATTGATCGACGAGGCCGAAAAGCTCATCGAGGAAACCGCCGGAAAGGACGAAGAAAAACTGATCGATCCGGACAAACTCCGCCGCTGGGTCGAGGAACTGAAGGCCACCGGCGACCGCGCCGAGGCACTCCGCCAATACGCCCGGCTGGAACGCAACTTGCAGCAGGCCCGGCTCGCCATGAAACGCTTGAAGGACGAGCAACTGCTCGACCGCATCGCCAAGGAACTGGGGAAAAAGGAGGAAACGCGGCCGCTGGGCAAGCTTCTCGAACAGAAAAAGTACGACCGGGCAGCCGACAAGTTTCAGGAGATGAAGCCGGAAAAGAGCAAGCCGCTCGACGATCGCCGCCGCGAAATGGCGAAGCTGAAGGCGCTGTCGAAGCAGATGTCGGCCGCCGCCAATCGACCGGGGCCGCCGCGAAAAAGCGATAATCCCTCGAGCGACGGGAAGCCCTCCGACGCTTCCAACCCCGACGACATGCCCGACGGAGGCGAGGAACTGCTCGACGCCGGCATTGGGGAACTCGATGGCCAAGACGCGCCGCAGTTGCTCGACGCCGGCCTGGGCGGAATCATCGACAAACTCGACGACGCCCTGGAAGGTTGGGACGATGGCGGCGACGACTGGGAAGAAATCGAACTGTTGCTCGGCGACATTCTCGACGAGTTTGGCGACGAACTGCGCGAGTTGTATCTGCTGCGCCGCGCCGACGACCGCTTGGCGAAGCTGTTGCGCCGCTGCGGCCGCTGCCAGAGCAAGTTGGCCGTTCCCCGGATTGCGCCCAACGCCGGCGGGCACAAGGCCGGCTGGGGATCGAACAACTCCCGCCGCGAAGGGCGCGACGAACTGAAAGACAACGGGCAGAATACCCAACTCAAGGGGAGCAAGGGGAGTGGCCCCTCGCTCTCGAAAATCGAGTCCGCCGACGGCGGTAGCGGCGCCTCGAACCGGCAAGCAACCGCAAAAAAACGGGATTTCAAACGCCAGTTCGAGTCTTTCGTGCAACGCGAGGACGTGCCCGAATCGCTCAGAAACGGCGTAAAACGCTACTTCCAGATAATTCACGACAACCACGAATCCGCGCCGCCGGAGGAGAATCCACAAGAATGAGCACCACCGCCGCCGAAGTCGAACAAGCCGCCGACCGATTCGTTGATGTGTTCAACCGCATTCGGGAAGAGATATCCAAGTTCATCGTGGGGCAGGAAGAGATCATCGAGCACGTTCTGCTGGCCGCCGTCAGCGGAGGTCACGTGCTGTTGGAGGGCGTGCCGGGGCTGGGTAAAACCGCCCTGGTCCATACATTCAGCCGCGCCGTGCGGCTGAAGTTCTCACGCATCCAATTCACGCCCGACCTGCTACCCGCGGACGTGGTCGGCACGCAGGTGCTCGTCGAGCGCGACGCCGGCCGGGAACTCCGTTTCCAGCCCGGGCCGGTCTTCTGCAACATCCTGCTGGCGGACGAAATCAATCGGGCGACGCCGAAAACCCAGTCGGCGCTGCTGGAAACCATGCAGGAGAAGGCGGTCACGGTGGCCGGGCAAACCCATCCGCTCGCCGCGCCGTTCTTCGTGCTCGCCACGCAGAACCCCATCGAGCAAGAAGGCACCTATCCCCTGCCCGAAGCACAACTCGACCGCTTCTTCTTCAAGCTCTTCGTCGACGTGCCCGATCACCGGCAATTTTCGATGATCCTCGACCGCACCGGCGGCCTGCAACCGCCGATGATCGAGCCGGTCGCGTCGGGCGAGGATCTTTTGGAGATGGAGCGGACGCTCCGCGGCGTGCCCGTCGACGGCGAAATCCAGGACCACCTGATTCGCATCGTCCGCTCGACCCATCCCTCCTGCGAAAGCGCGCCGGCGGCGGTCCGCCAATTCGTCCGCTACGGCGCCTCGCCGCGTGGAGCGCAGGCCATACTCGCCGCCAGCCGGGGCCGGGCACTCCTGGCCGGACGCTATCACGTATCCCGCGAAGACGTCGAGGCGGTCGCCGTCTCCGCCCTGCGGCATCGAATCATCTTGAGCTTCGAGGGCGAGGCCGAAGGCGTGCGGACCGACGACATCATCTCGGGAATCATCGAAAATATGCCGTAAAAGACCACCCATGCTCACCGACCCCGCTTTTATCCGCCGGTTGGATTCGCTCTATCTGCTCGCGCGAAAAGTGCTGGGCGGCTCGCTGCAGGCCGACCGCCGCAGCACCCAAAAAGGAACCGGCATCACCTTCGCCGACTATGCCGAGTATTACCAAGGGGCCGATTATCGCGCGATCGACTGGCGCGTCTACGGACGGTTCGAAACGTTGATGATAAAACTCTTCGAGCTTGAGGAAGACGCAACCATCCACATCCTGCTCGATTCGAGCCGTTCGATGGAGAGCAAATTCCTCTACGCCCGAAAACTGGCCGCCGCGCTCGGTTACATCGCCCTGAAAAGCCTCGACCGGCTGGCGGTCTACGGGATGGCCGACTCGCTCGAACCGCTGTTGGAATCCTGCCGGGGTAGCGCGAAAACGCTGCGGTTCCTCCGCGCGCTCGACGGGGCATCGACTTTCGGCGGCGATACGCAATTCACCGCCTGCGCGCGGGTGTTCCAGGCCCGGCACAGGCGCCGTGGAATGGTGATCGTCATTTCCGATTTTCTCTTCCCCGAGGGGTTCGAGGAAGGGTTGCGTTATTTGCAGTACCACAAGCACGAGGTCTACTGCCTGCAAATCCAAGACGAAAACGACACGCGATGCAACCTGAAGGGCGACGTCGAGTTGGAATGCGTGGAGACGCGGCGGCGGTTGCGGGTGACGATCTCCCCGCGCGAGGCGCGCCGCTACGAGCAGGCCGTGGCCGATTGGAACGAACGGCTGCGAAGCTGCTGCGCGCGGAGCGGCATCGGCCTGACGGCCACCTCCACCGCGCCCCCCTTTGAAGCGGTGATCCAGGATCTTCTGCGCCGGGGAGGACTGGTGGCGTGACGTTCCTGCAACCGCACATGCTCTGGTCTCTGGCGGCACTGTTGCCCTTGACGGCCTTATATCTGCTCAAGGTCCGTCCGCGCCGCAAACCGACGACGGCCGTCTTCCTGTGGGAAAAAGCGCTCGACCAGCGGCGCGCCAACAGGCTCTTCCAGCGGCTCCGCGATCTTTGGTCGCTGATGCTGATGCTGATCGTCTGCACGGCCGTCTGCTTGGCGCTGGCGCGGCCGGAATGGAACGATCGCCGTCAAGACCTGCTGATCGTCGTCGACGCCAGCGCGTGGATGTCTGCCCGGCAGGATGGCGCCGCCCGCATCGATCTGGCTAAAAAAACGGCCGCCGACATCGTCGAGGGACTGAACGGCACGCAACGCGCCGCCGTCGCCTCGCTCGCCGACAAACTGGTCTACCGCTCGCATCTCACCGACAATCCCCGCGAGTTGCTCGACGCGGTCGAATCCATTTCGGCCGCGAACCAGGAGTTGCGACTCGACGCGCTGCCGTCTCGCGGCGAGGAGCGCAACCGCTTCGCCCGCGATCATCGCGTGCTGTTCATTAGCGACGGCAATTTCGGGCCTCGGCGCCTGCCCGATCGCGTCGAGCTGCTGAAAATCGGGGGGCGGCTCGACAACTTGGGCATCACGGCGTCCGACGCGGCCTATCTGCCCGGCGGTCCCGACCGGCTGGCCTTCTACTATCAAATCGCCTCGTCTTTCGCCGCGCCGCGCGAAGTCGATCTGATCGTCGCCCGCATCGACGGATGGGGAAACGAGCAAATCGTCCGCGTCATCCCCCTGGAAATCAAACCGGGAACGAACCGGCCGGAAACCGTGGTGATCGACGGCGCGGCGCCGGGCAAGTGGATCGCCCGACTCGCTATCGACGACGCCCTGCCGCTCGACAACGCCGCCTATCTGGCCGCGAGCAAGCCCGATCCGATCCGCATCGCCGTCAAGTCGGAAAACCGGTTCTTTTTGGAAAACAGCGTTTTGGCCTTTTCCGAAGGCGATGGCCTGCTCGCGCTGGTCCCCGACGACGGCGAGGTTGCCCTGGCCGACGGCGCCGATCCCGGCGGCGCCAGGTCGCTCATTTTCCATCCCGATGGCGAGTCTTGTTGGTGGCGAGACCTGGGCGAGCCGGTCGAGCCTGGTCCCGCCCGGGTAATGATCGAAAACCATCCCGCCTTGCGGCATCTCGACGCGAGCGGCATCCCCTTCGTCGGCGCCCGGCGTTTGACGCCGCCGGACGGCGCTCAAATTCTCGCGGCCGACGATAGCGGACTGCCGTTGATCTACCAGGCGCGGCAAGGCGACCGCACGGCCGTCGTCGTAAACATGGACCCGGTCATGGCCGACTTCTATTTCAGCGCCTGGTTCCCCGTGCTGGTGCATGCCGCGTCGATGCACCTCGTCGGCCGTGAAAATCCGCTCGCCGCCGCTTATCGGCCGAACGACGAAGTTCCCGTTCCCGGCGCGGCGGAAGACACCCTCTCGACTTTGGAGACCTCGCCCACGAACAGCGTCGAAGTGCGCGGCAAATGGGCGCGGCTCGGCGACCGGCTCGGCTTCTACGAGTTGAAAAACCCGTCGGGGCGATGGTTCGTCTCCAGCAGCCTGATGGCCGAAGCGGAAACGCTGCTCGACGGCGGCGATGCGTCGGGCAACGCCGAGGCCCTAAGCCGGGGCCGCTCACCCGGACAATGGCTGACCATGCTGGCCATCGTCGGATTGGTGCTCGAATCGGTCCTCTATCATCGGCGAAAGGTGGGCTAGCGCATGTTGGAGTTCGTGTCCTTTCGACCGTTGTGGTGGCTGGCGGCGGCGACCGTGCTGGCGGCGGTTGCGGCCCGCTATAGCCTGAGCGATCGCCCCCGCCTGCTGCGCTGGATGTCCGACGGCCTGAGCGCCGCGGCCGTACTCTGCCTGATCGCCGCCCTCTGCCGGCCGTACCTCGGCGTGCAAAGCGACCGGCTGCACGTCACTTTCCTGGTCGATCTGTCGCAGTCGATCGACCTGCAAAAGGCCGAGGATTCGCTGGGCCAAGTCGACTCGTGGATCGGGGGGCTTCGCCCCGGCGACGGTTGGTCGTTGTTTGCCGTCGGCCGGGGCATCCGCCAGTTCGAGACGACCGAAGAGCTGCGCGGAGTGCTTGCCCAATGGCGGACGGGGCTGGCCGACGACGATTTCCGCAGCGCCACGCGGCTGGCCGAGGGGCTGCTGGAGGCGCGGGCGGCGTTCCCCGCCGGAAAAGCACGACGCGTCGTACTGCTGACCGACGGGCAGGAAACCGACGGCGACCTGGCCGCCGCCCTCCGCCAGGCCCGCGAGGAGGGAATCGACGTCCAGCGACATCCCGTCGAAGGGCTAGCCTATCCCGAGGCGGCCGTGGTTTCCGTCGCCCCGTCGCCGCGCGAGGCCTTTCACGGCGAAGTCGTCCGCATCTCCGCCCGGTTGGCATCAAATCGGAACATGCCGGCGTCGGCGCGGTTGGTCCACAAAGGCGTCGCCATCCAAACCCGTGACGTTCAATTGCAGCCGGGCGACATGAACTACGTCCACTTCGACGCCGACATGATCACGCCCGGCGAAACACTCTGGAGCGTCGAATTGCTGCCTGCCGAAGACCACTTTCCCGTCAATAATCAGGCCGCCTGCGACGTATCCGTGCGGGGGCGGCCCCGTCTGCTGGCCCTGCACGCGAAGCCGAAGGAGATGAGGTCGATCGTCCGGGCGCTGCGCGAGCAAGACCTGGAAATCGAGTTGCGTTCGGAGCACGGTCTGCCCGAAACGCTCGAAGGTCTGGCGTCTTTCGACGCCCTCGTGCTGGCCGACATGCCCGCCACATCGATGACGCCCCGGCAAATGCAAATGATCAAGCGGTACGTCGAGGACTTGGGCGGGGGATTGGTCATGCTCGGTTCGGAAAACAGCTTCGGGCTGGGCGGTTATTACAAAACGCCCGTCGAGGACGTGCTCCCCCTGATTTCGCGGTTCGAGAAGGAGAAGCAAAAACCCTCGCTGGCAATGGTGCTGGTGATCGACAAGTCGGGTTCGATGACCGGGCAGCCCATCGAGCTTGCCCGGCAGGCCGCAAAATCGGCTGTCGAACTGCTCTCCCCGCAAGACTCGATCGGCGTGGTGGGCTTCGACGGCCAGCCCCAGATCATCTGCGAAATGACCAGCGCCGCCTCGAAGGACTCGGTGCAGGCCGCCATCGACTCGCTCCAGGCCGACGGCGGCACCTTCATGTATCCGGCCATGGTCGCCGCCAAGGAAATGCTCGAAACCGCGCACGCCAAAATCCGGCACATGATCTGCCTTAGCGACGGGCAAACCCACCCGGCCGACCACGAAACCCTCGCCCAGCAAATGGCCGACCAGGGCATCACCGTCTCGACCGTCGCCCTCGGCGAGGCCGATCGGCATCTCATGGCCCGAATCGCCGAACTCGGCCGGGGACGCTACTACGAAACCAACGACCCGGCCAACGTCCCGCAAATCTTCACCAAGGAAACCATGCAGGCCGCGCAATCCGCCATCAAGGAAGACCTCTACGGCTGCGTGCAAATCAACGACCATCCACTGCTGACCGGCATCGACGCGAAAGCCTTGCCGCTCACGCTCGGATACGTGATGACCGAAGCCAAACCGGCCACCCGGCTGCTGCTGGCCGTCGAAACCGGCGATCCCCTGCTGGCCGTCGGACGCTACGGACTGGGCGCGGGAATGGCATACACCAGCGATCTCACCGAACGATGGGGCGACCAATGGCTCGCCTGGGACGGCTGCGGGAAGTTCTGGGCGCAGGCGTTGCGGGCGGTGTTGCGAAAAAATTCGGTCGAGGGACTACGCGTCGAAACCCGACGCGCCGCCGACCGCTGGGTGATCGACATCCACCGCCGCGGAGACGACGGACTGCCGATCAACGGAATCAACTGGGATGCCGCGCTGCTCGACGAAGACGGCCGCGCCGAACCGCTCGACCTGCAAGAGACCGGCCTGGGCCGCTACCGCCTGGAAATCCTCGCCCGCGACAAATCGCGCTTTACCGTGCGGCTCCGCGACGCGGATCACGACAAGACCAAGGTGTTGCATTTCCACCGGCCTTATCCGGCCGAATATCAGTTGTGGCAATCCCCGCCGCCGGCCTTTGCCGGCTTGCCCCCGGCCGACCGGCACAGCATCGCCGCCGACCTGCCGCGGCTAATCCGCCGCCGCCCCATCGCCGACTATTTCTACTTCGCCGCCATCGCCGCGCTGCTGGGCAGCGTTCTTATGCGCCGCGTATAGCAGCAGCAATAGGGTGCGTTGCGACCGCACCATAATGAAGCTTATCAGCGACGACGACGAGCAACACCCCAAACGCCGACAACGCCGATGACCAACAGAACGAGCGTCGATGGTTCGGGCACCAATTGGTAGCCGTAGGCCAGTTGAAGCATGTTCAAGTCGGTCGTGCTGATGTCGCGCCGCATGCCGTTCGGCAACGCGGGAACCATGAGGTCTCCCGCCGTCTCCCCGCCGTCCAACACGTGACTCAGGTTCGATGCGGACGCCATCGAGACGTCCAGCCCGCCGGGATCAAACGTGGTTTCCGTGATGTGAGACGTCCACTTATCAATACTATCGATAGTGCTAAAGTTATCATAGTAGAAGTTGTCGGCGAAACCCAAGGCGTGTCCCAGTTCGTGGCGGGCCACGCTCAAGGCGTCAAAAGCCGCCGACGGTTGGTCTTCGCTTGTCGCGGGCGTTGGATCCCACCAAGTGTAGTGAGAGCCGGTGAAGAAGTCCGCGTTGAAGCTGATCGTATGCGTCACGCCCGGCGTCCAAGGGTAAAGGTCCGTGCCTTTCAGTACGGAAAATGAACCGGCCCACTGTGCCAAGTAGCCGCTCGATCCTGCGTTGGTGAAATCGAATGTGATGTTGATCGTCTGCTCGTCGAGAATCAGCGACTGCCAATCATCGATCGCTTGTTGGATGACTCCCATTCTAGTCGCGTCCCACGTCTGGCCGCTGCCATCGACGTAGGTGGGAGAGATTATCATTGCCTGGGCAGGCAAGGACACCCAGGCGACGCATAGCATTGACACGACGACTCGGATCAAGATTCTGTTTAGCACGGCGGCCTCCGATCGAGGGTATGAACCCGGTGAATGCGATTTTGAATTTGCGCGGCTTGAATCACAGCTTTTTTTGCCCTGTGGAAAAATGCCTCGACATTTCCGTGCAAGGCAGCTTGTCCGCATTGTACAAATAATCAACCCCGGCGTCCAATAGCTTCTTGAAAATTGCTGACACTAACTTTTTCTATGTGCGGACCTATGAACAACAAACCGGGCTTGCCCTGAACAGCGAAACTCGCCATCCTTCCTCTCTTGCCAGGGAGGAGGGAGGAGAATGGATGCTCAACGGC